>WNGL01016141.1_pt1 | contig 10184 bp, 10 predicted proteins | sample 5400591 | NCBI WGS metagenome assembly WNGL01 (sample SAMN13153377, study PRJNA577476) | soil metagenome | isolation source: 80 cm soil or saprolite under Garry oak tree replicate 1 | place: USA:California | collected 2016-06-15 | reverse complement strand
CGGGAAAGATTCTGAGCGATTTGATTCTGACGGGTAAGACCGACCTGATTGATGCTTCGCTGCTGAATCTGGCGCGTTTCTCCGAGGGCCGCCTGATCCACGAGACGGCAGTGCTGTGATTCTCTTCGAACTGGAGTTGGGGAAAGCCAAGAATGCTTGAACAGAACTATTGGTTGACGACGACCGAGATGCCGGCTTCTGACGGCAGGCGTCCGCTGCCGGAAGTCGTCGATGTGGCTGTGATCGGGGCGGGGTTCACCGGACTCTCCGCCGCCCACAAGCTCGCCAAACGCGGCGCGAAAGTCGCGGTGCTTGAATCCGAAACCATCGGGTGGGGCGCCAGTTCCCGCAATGGAGGCATGGTCCTCACCGGGATGAAGCTGGGCGTCAACAAGCTCATCTCGATGTATGGACGCGAGCTCACGCAGCGCATGTACGCGGCTTCGCTCGCCTCGATGGACTGCGTGGGGCAGATTGTCCGGGAAGAAGGGATTGACTGCAATTTTGCTCGCTGCGGACATCTCGAAGTTGCCTGCAAGCAGAAGCATTTCGACGATTACGCGCGGCAGGCCGAAGTGATCGCACACGAGTTCAATCACACGCTGCGGGTAGTGCAGAAGCACGAGTTGAGTGCGGAGATCGGCTCCACTATCTATTACGGAGGCATGGTCGATGAAGTCAGCGCCAGCTGCAATCCCGCGCGCTATGTCGCCGGACTGGCTCGCGCCGCCATGAAAGCCGGTGCCGACATCTTCGAGCACGCCCGCGTGGAAACGATTCAGCGCGATTCACGCCAGGGCGAGCTGGGATGGAAATTGACAACGTCGCGCGGAACTCTCTGGGCGCACGAAGTCTTCGTCGGCACCAGCGGATACACGGGCCGCGCGACTCCGGCGCTGCAGAAGAAGCTCATCCCTATCGGCTCGTTCATTATTACAACCGAAGTCTTGCCGGAGCCGCTGGCCCGCGAACTGAGCCCGCGCAACCGCATGATTTACGACTCGAAAAACTTTCTCTACTACTACCGGCTCACTCCCGACCGCCGCATGCTGTTCGGCGGCCGCGCTGCGTTCTTTCCCGAAACCGCGCAAACCGTCCGGCAGAGCGCCGAGATACTGCGCTGCGGCATGATCGACGTCTATCCGCAATTGAGTGATGCAAAAATCGACTACGTCTGGGGAGGAACGCTCGACTTCGCCTTCGACATCATGCCGCACGCCGGACAACTCGACGGAATGTACTACGCGGTGGGATATGCGGGGCACGGCGTTGCTATGGCAACTTTTCAAGGCCAGAAGATCGCTGAGTTGATGGCCGGAGATAAGCCGGAGAATCCGTTCGTGGGGATTAAGTTTCCCGGCGCGCCACTTGGCCTGTACAACGGGAAGCCGTGGTTCCTGCCGTTCGCGGGGGCGTGGTACAAGTTTCTGGATTGGGTGAGTTAATCGGCGCAGCGACATGTCCGATCTCCATTCTGCTCTGTCATTCCGAGGGAAGCGATGGATCTGTGTAATTTCCGACGGATTGCGTAGATCCTTCGGCCCGCAAAGAGCGCGGACCTCAGGATGACATGTTTGTGAAGATGACCAATTCACCGGAACGGATTCCGCACTGTCAGCTTGCCGTCGATGATCTGCCCATGCTGCAGGTCCTCCGAGTAGAGGATGGCACAGCCGGCCTCCGACGCCGCGGCGACGACCAGCGCGTCATAGATTTCGAAGCCGTAGTTCTCGGCGACTCTTAGCGCGGTCTCGTGAGTGGAGAACGTGACGGGAACCGGCGACGGGCAGAGGACCCGAATCGCGTCCAGCGCTTCGGTCACATCCTTCCAGGGCATGCGCATCTTGCGGCGAACGACGGAGATGAACTCGTTCAATACCTGCACGCCAACGACGCCGCCAGCCGCCAGGAGTGCCTCCGCGCGTGGGCCGCGCGGATCGTTCTTCGCAACGGCGTAGATCAGGATGTTGGTGTCGAAGAATGCTTTACCGGGCATTCGCGTCGGTCCGGTCGAAAACGAATCCTGGAGGCAATGGCCGCCGCAATTTGCGCAGGCGAGCGAGCGCCCGCTCCCTGCTCTGATCGCGGTTCACTTCGAAGACCCGGCCATCGGCAATTCGAATCTCGATCTGGTCACCCTCTTTCAGTTCGAGCGCTTCAACCACCGCTGCGGGCAAGCGTATGGCCAAGCTATTTCCCCACTTCGCAACCTGCATAGGCCCCCATTGATATACATATTATATTGTATATCCATAAAGACAGTTACGCAAGTTATGAGCAGGATTAGAGTCACGAGCGGGATTAGCCCGCACTCAGACGACCCGAATTTCTGCGTCTGACGATCCCATACACCACCGGACCCACCGCGAGTGCGATCGCTCCGCCGATGGTTGCGAACTTGTCGCCGCCGACCAGCGCTACCAGCGCCATCAGGACGGGCGCAGCGACTACGTACAACAATCCCGCGCGTCCGCCGGGGATGATGAATGATCGTTTCAGGTCCGGCTGGGTGCGCCGGAGTTTCCACGCGGAGAGCACCGTCAAGACTGTCGTTGCCGATCGCAGCCAGATATAGACCGAAATTAGATCCGCCAGACTTCGCCACGCCAACGAGCCGTAGATCACGGCCGATACCACGATCGACAGCCAAGGGGTCCCGTAGCGCGGATGCTTGCGGGTCAGAGCTTCTGGCAGGTATCCGTCTTCCGCCATGGCGAATGGCATGCGCGTCGTGGTCAGGACGGTGCTGTTGAGAAGAGCCACGTTGCCGACCATCGCAGCCAGAGTCATCCACGTGCCCAACCATGGGCCGCCGATAGTTGCGGCTGCGTCCGAGAAATATCCGGTGTGCCACTTTTCCCAATTGCCGGCTGACGCCAGGCCAGCCAGTGTCGGCAGAAAATAGGCCCCGATTGACAGTGGTACCACCAGCGCGAGTGCACGCGGATAGGCTTGTTGCGAGTTCTCGACCTCCTCGGCGACGGTCGAGAGCTGTTCGTAGCCGGAGTACAGCCACAACCCCAGAGCCAGCCCGACGCCGAATATTTTGAACGTCGCCTGATGGGGAGGCACCCACGGAGTAAACGGGTTGTGGCGCCAGTGGAACAGGGCGATGGCGATCATAGTCATCACCGGGACAAAAATGAATATCTCGAGCGCGGTCGCGACCTGCCCCACCATTTGAATGCCGCGCACGTTGATCCAGGTAATCACCACGATCAGCGCCACGGAGACCAGCCAGTGTTTCCATCCCGTGATCGAAGGAAAGTAGTACACCAGATAATCGGTGAACAGCACTGCATAGGCGCCGCCCAGGAGAAACGACGCCGACCAGTTCCACCAGCCGGCAAGGAATCCCCAGAAGTCGCCAAAGGCGGCGCGGGTCCAGCGATAGAAGCCGCCCTCCACAGGCATGACGCTGGTCAGTTCCGCCGAAACCAGCGAAACGGGGATGCACCAGAAGAACGGGAGGATGAGCAGGTAGAGCAGCGTCATCCCGGGGCCGGAGGTGGTGACCATGTCCTCGAGTCCGAAGGGGCCGCCGGTGGTGTAGGAGAACATTACGAAGACGAGATAGAAGAGGCTGGCCTTCTGGAGCGTGGAGGATTTGGGTTGAGTGGTCAAAGGGAATTCAGATTTTAGATTGCAGATTTCAGATTTTAGATTGGAGATTTCAGTTTGGAGACTTGAGCCTTCGCCCTGGCCCTTTAATCTGCAATCTAAAATCTACAATCTGAAATCTCACTTCGCATTCAAATCAGTAGTCAACAATTATCAATTCCTACGCGGCTAGCATTCCGGTCAGTGCGCCTTCCAGTTCCAGCAGCTTGCGCTTTACGTCGAGGCCGCCGCCGTAGCCGCAGAGCGTCCCATCGGACGCGATCACGCGATGGCAGGGGACAACGATCGCCAGCGGGTTCCGATTGTTCGCCATCCCGACGGCGCGAAATCCTTGCGGCCTGCCGACTGCGCGTGCAATGTCGGCATATGAGCGAGTCTCGCCGTAGGGAATTGCGAGCAATGCTCGCCAGCACGCCAGTTGAAAGTCCGTCCCGCGCAGATCGAGTGGGAAGCTGAAATTGCGTCTCTTGCCGGCGAAATACTCGTCCAGTTCTCGAACATAGCCCTGCATCGCGCTTGCGGATTCCTCGAACTGTACGCCCTTCGTCTCCGCCCGCAGATCGCGGGGGTTCGGGCGAATCGTCTGCTGCCCGGGGAGGCGTGCATCGAACTCCAGCGCCACCAGTCCCCGGTTGGAGGCCGCCAGGAACAGCGGCCCTACAGGAGACGTAAACGTTGTGGAATGAAGCGTTTCCATGGACACCTAGAATGGCAGCCAACCCTTGATTTGACAACTGCGCCATAACCATAGCACGAACGTTCAGTCCGGTGGCCATATAAGTCTTAAGAGGGAGGTTGACAGAATCGCCTTTTTCGACGACAGTGGCTGCTGCAATTTGCGCTTGGGGAAAACTCAAAGTTGAGAAAAGCCCTTATCGTTCTCGCCGCTATTGTGCTTGCGCCGGTGCTCGTGGTGAGCCTGGTGGTTCTGGCCGCCAGCGACTGGCGCACCGTCGGGCAGACCGAAGCCGGCGACAAAGTGTCGGTCAGTTCCGTGCGCGTGCTCAAGAATAATCAGAGGATCGCGCTGGTTCGAGTTGAGTACAAGGAACCGGCAGAACTTCCGCAGGGTGGGCCGTTCGTCGAAATGCGCGCGCGGGTGCGCTTCAACTGCACCAGCGGGGCTGCCGCACCCACCACGGAATGGTTCTACTCCCGCGATCACAGCGGACGGTTTGTGGTCAGCAAGAAAGCCACCCACGACGACCAGTTCGGCAAATTCCCCGAAGGCGGTTTCGCCGACCTGGTCAGCAAGAACGTGTGCAGCCAAGCGAAGTAGTTCTTACCTACTTCTTCAGCGCAAACGCCACGTACACACCGCCCGACTTTGACTTCGGATCTTTCCCGCCTCCCGCGGCGATCACAACAAACTGACGGCCTTCGACTTCATATGTGGCCGGAGTGGTATTTCCCGAAAACGGAAGCGTCGTCTCCCACAGCAGCGCGCCGGTCGTCTTGTCGAATGCGCGAAACTTTTTGTCGAAGTTGGTGGCACCGATAAACACCAGTCCACCGGCCGTCACCACGGGGCCGCCGTAGTTTTCCGTGCCCGTATCCTTTTGGCCCTTCGCCGCCAGATCGGGATACTCGCCCAGCGCAATCTTCCAGGCATATTCGCCAGTGTTGAGATTGATGGCGTTCAAGGTTCCCCACGGCGGCGCCACGGCGGGATACCCGTCCAGATCCAGGAACCTGTGGTAGCCCGTGAAGTGATACTTCATGGCCGGCGACGCGGGCTCGGAACTTGCCATTTCCTTGCCACCGTTTTCTCTTGTACTGCCGTTCTTGACGCCCCCGCTCATCACATACGCCAGCAACCCGTACCACTGGTCGCTGTCATTCTCCAGATTGGCGAAGCCCGGCATGCGTCCCTTGCCGTTCTTGATGGTCGCGGCAACATCCTCGGCGGACATCCGTTCGCTCACGCCCACCAGCGATGGGATCGCGGGCGGCGATCCCGCCATCTTCTCGCCGTGGCAGACGGCGCACTGATTCATGTACAGAGCCTTCGGAGTGTTCTCTGACGTGTTCTCGGCCAACGCGCCGGTCCAGGCCATTTCGTTGGCGTTGACGTAGAGAATCCCAGTCTCCGGATCAGCTGCGGCTCCGCCCCACTCCGCGCCGCCATCGAATCCCGGGAATATGACCGTATCCTTCCCCACGCTGAGCGGGACGAACTGGCCCTCGCTGCGAAAGTTGCGGAACTTTTCCAACGCCCACTGATGCGCTTCCGGCGTGCGCTCGCTCAGAAGAGTTTCGGTGAGGGCTTGACGCGCGAAGGGCGCTGGCTTTGCGGGAAGGCATTGCTGTTGTGCGGCCACTTCTCCTGGCACATCGCTGGGCGGATAGTTCCGGCACTCGATCGGAAACAGCGGCTTCCCGTTCGTCCGATCGAAGAGAAAGACGAAGCCCTGCTTCGTCGTCTGCGCGACCGCGTCCACCTTTTTGCCGTCCCGGTCGACAGTCAGCAAAACCGGAGGCGCGGGAAAATCGCGATCCCAAGATCGTGGCGCACTCCCTGGAAGTGCCAGATGCGTTCGCCGGTCTCGGCGTTGAGAGCGATCAGACAATTCGCGAACAGATCATCGCCGACCCGATCCGCTCCATAGAAATCGAATGCCGCCGAACCTGTGGGAACATAAACAATCCCGCGCTCCATATCCACGGTCATCCCGGCCCAGTTATTCGCGGCGCCGCTGGTCTTCCACGCGTCCTTCGGCCACGTGTCATAGCCGAACTCGCCCGGATGCGGGATGGTATGGAACGACCATCGCAACTTCCCGTTGCGGACGTCATAAGCGCGCACATCGCCGGGAGACGCGGGCAAAGTCTCGGCCTCGCGTCCCCCTACGATCATCAGGTCTTTGTAAATCACGGCCGGACTGGTCAAATAGATTGACTGCGCCGCTGGATCGCGCCCCAGATCCTCGCGCAGATCGATGCGGCCGTCTTTTCCGAAACTCGAAATCGGCTTGCCGGTGGTGGCGTCGAGCGCGTAGACAAAATTCATCACCCCAACCAGAATTCTCTTGTCCTTCGCATCGGACCAATAAGCCAGCCCCCGATCCGGCTGCGTTCCCTTGATTCCGGAGTCGAATTTCCATAGCAATTTTCCCGTTGCCGCATCCAGGGCAAACACTTTCTGCGTCGGCGTTAGACCGTATAGAACTCCGTCTACAACAATCGGACTGGTCTGCAGGCCGCCGGACTCCTCGGTGTCAAACGTCCACGCGACGCTGAGCCGCTGAACGTTGTTGCGATTGATCTGCTTCAAAAGGGAAAAATGATTGTTCTCAGGCGTCCCGCCATACACCGGCCAGTCGTGCGACTCCTTCTTGTCCTTGTCGGCCGCTTTCGCCGTGGCTGAGTCCTTCGCGTCGATCGGTCCGGCGATCACGGCCACGCATATCGCAAAAATAAGTCCCGCAGAAATCGTCGCGAATCTCATTTGCCTCCCGAATTCCTCCGTCGAGCCCATCGTTCTGCCCAATTCTGCTCCGACGCTCCAGCCGATGATTCTAGAACAGGTACGCGGTCACGCGCGATTGTGTGGCCGTCTCGCCAGAGGCTAAAAGCCGCTATTGATTTAGGGGGCTCCTTAACGGCGCGGCTGGAGGCCGCGCCCTTTCAAAACAACCCCTGGGCGAAGTTTTCCGCAGCCTCCTGAAGCGATGCTCTCGTAACGAATGCCCGATCAATAAATTTTCACAGCTTATGGCACGTCCGTAACCTCTCAACCACTTCCACGCATCCCGCTTTCGGCTTATGCTGATAAAGAAGTCGGCGGCACGCAGGTCCGATTTCAACCCACCTCAGTATGGACTCACTTCGACTCTATGGGCTGCTTGCCACCGGCGGCGTCGCATTGCTGGGGGCCTATGCGCTGCTGCGGCGCAAGCCCAAGACGGCCGACGCGCTCGAACGCGAGCGCAGAGCATGGCTTGAGGGCACGGGCCGGATCACCGACGGTACGGTGATTGATGTCCAGGAACTGGCGGCCGCGAGCAACCACCACGCCGCCATCATGCTGATCTACAAGTACGACGTGGCTGGCGTTTCTTACGAGTGCTCGCAGGATGTCACCTACTTGCGGCACTGGATCAATCTCCATTCCTGCCGGCTCGGACTGCACACTTCGGTGAAATACGATCCGCAGAATCCTGGAAATTCGCTGGTGGTGTCGGAAAACTGGATGGGGTTAAGACAGTAAGACGTACGGTAGTCTGCTTACTGCCAACTGAGGCGCATGACGGTGTTGTGCTTGTCGATGGTGACTTGCAGAGACTTGTCGACACCGCCGATGAACTCGGCCGAAACCGTTCTGGATAGATCGATGGTCTCGTCGGCGGATAATGCCCTGACGCGCAGCACGTGTTTTCCCGCCGGAATCTTCAGAGTCTCCGACTCCACGCCTCGCAATCCGTTGAACACCACCAGATGCTTCTGCGCGGCCCCGTGCAGGGGTCGCGTTAACATCAGCTTGTCATCGACCCAAACGAAAAGAGTGGCATCTTTGAACTGGTGCTGCACCGCCAGATCGAGATTGGAAACCGGCACTACGATTGGCTCGGCGGGGTTTGGGGGCGGACGGCGAGATTTCCTTGGCTTGACGTTGCCGGTAACGACGGCGGCCGACGTCGACTGAACTACGCCCGTGCCGGTTGGCGCGCTGGGGAACTTCTTCGCAGAATTGGGCTGCGCGGTGGAGGTCACCAATAGTTTCGTTTGGGCCCCGACGAACACAAGAACGACCAGCGTTGCCGCACCCAGAATCAGATCCCTGACTGGCGCCTTCCGAATCACGGTACGGACTAACTTCTCCGCATGCGCGATCTCCGTCGCCGGATCCGTCTGGGAAACCATCCGCCCGGTCGTCCCGGTGCGCGTGGCGGTTCTGGTCCCTGTGGATGCCGCTACGCGCAGCGATGTTGTGGTCGAGCCCGGCTTCAGCAGTTGCTGCAGCTGGCGCACATCCTCTGCGAACTCCGCACCCCGTTGGTAGCGCTGCTCGGGATCCTTCGCCATCGCACGTGAAATCACGTCATCCAGTTCCCGAGGCAAGTTCAGGTCAAGCGCGCTCGCCGCCACCGGTTCACGGTTCGCGACCTTGAAGCACACGGTCGTAGCGCTGTCCCCTTGAAACGGAGAATGCCCTGTGACCATGGCATACAGAATGACGCCCACCGAGAACAAATCGGAGCGTCCGTCCACGCCCTCGCCACTTAACTGCTCCGGCGCCATGTAGGCGGGAGTTCCCAGAACCCTTCCGGGCAGAGTGAAGTGAGCGAGATTCAGCTTCGCTATGCCGAAGTCGGCAATCTTGGCGTGACCGTCCGGCGTAACCAGAATGTTTGCGGGTTTGATATCGCGATGAATCACGCCCTGGGCATGAGCGTAGTCCAGCGCGTCTGCAACCTCTTCCGCAAGTTGCAATGCCGTCGCCAGCGGAAGTTTTTTCTCGCGCGCCAGAATCCGGTTCAGGGGCTCTCCGGCAACGTACTCCATAACGATGTAAGGGTCCTGGTTCTCGGGATTTTCCCCTACATCAAAAATGGCAACAATGCCCGGATGGTGCAGACGCCCGGCGGCCTGCGCCTCGTGCATAAAGCGCATACGAAATTCTTTTTCTTCGTCAGGTTCCTGCCCGCGCAGCGAGACGGTTTTCACCGCGACCAGGCGGTCGATCTGGGGGTCGCGGGCCTTATAGACGACACCCATGGCGCCGCGGCCCAATTCAGCAACGATCTCGTACCGGCCAAACCGCTTGATTTCGGAATTCTCCATGGAGTCGTCTTCAGAACACAGCGCGACCGGTCAACGAATAAGGGAGGGGTTCCGGACTATTTTATCCCCGCGATGATCGTGATCCAGCAGGCTCTTTGGCGTGATCCATTACCCCGGTAACTCCAGAAGCGCGCAACGGTGCAATCCCCAAACGACTCGGGGTAGTTGTTCCGATATCGGGTGGAAATAGGAGTGCTTGGGCTGAATGCTAAGTCCTGAGAGCTGGTTTTCTAGCTTCCGGAAGTGAATCCGCCGCTGTGGGCGACGGTCATGCGGAGGTACTTGTAGGGATTTACCGGGGTATCGTTGATGCGGACTTCATAGTGAAGATGCGGGCCGGTCGAGCGGCCACTCGTGCCGACGTATCCGATCACGTCACCGCGATGCACCGCTTGCCCCGCAGTAACGGCAAAACCGGAGAGATGCCCGTAGCGGGTGCTGATACCGTTGCCGTGATCGATCATGATCGCCTTGCCGTAACCACCCAGCAACTCGCTGAACGTCACCATTCCGTCTGCCGGAGCAAGAACTGTGGCACCATAGCTGCTGCCAATATCCACGCCGCTGTGGAATGCTCCCTCACCGTTGAACGGATCAATCCGCTCCCCAAAACTTGCCGTCACCTGGCCCTCCACCGGCCACAGGTTAGGCGCTGAGTTTGCCTTGAACCAGTCGGCGGTGGTCGCGTTGCGGGTCAAGCCCATCGTCAGTCCGACCATCGTCGCTCCGGTAAGGGCGGAGGCCCGCAAGGCGTGCAACTGGTCAAGCGAAGAGCTCAC
>WNGL01036251.1_pt1 | contig 10185 bp, 2 predicted proteins | sample 5400591 | NCBI WGS metagenome assembly WNGL01 (sample SAMN13153377, study PRJNA577476) | soil metagenome | isolation source: 80 cm soil or saprolite under Garry oak tree replicate 1 | place: USA:California | collected 2016-06-15 | reverse complement strand
TCTTCAGCCCGGGCGGAAAGTGGATCGTCTCCGGAAGCGCGGACAAGACGATCAAGATTTGGGAAGCAGCCAACGGACACGAGCTGCGTACTCTGTCTGGTCACAACGGTGAAGTGCTCTCTGTGGCGTTCAGCGCCGATGGGCAATGGATAGCTTCTGCGGGTACTGACAAATCGATCAAGATTTGGGAAGCAGCGACAGGACGAGACGCGCGCACGCTGTTGGGCCACGCGGCTGAAGTTAAAGCCGTCGCCTTCAGCAATGATGGACGGTTGCTCGTCTCGGGCAGTAAGGACAACACTATCAAGCTTTGGGATGTGGCCACCGGACGATTGGTCAATACTCTTCTGGGTCATACCAGCGAGGTCTATGCGTTGTCCTTTAGCTCGGACGGACGTTGGTTTGTCTCGGGCAGTGATGACGGCAGCACGCGCCTGTGGGATGCCAGAACCGGGGATCCAGCGGCTACGATTATCTCGTTGCGCGAAAGCGCCGCGGGCTTTTCTGCTTCACAAACCGACTGGCTGGTTGTTTCTCCCGACGGTTTATTCGATGGCTCACCCGCGGCATGGAATCAAATCCTCTGGCGCTTCGAGCAGAGCTCCTTCAACGTCCGGCCAGTCGAAGCGTTCTTCAACGAGTTTTTTTATCCAGGCTTGCTGTCAGACATTCTGCTTGGGAAGAAACCTCGCGCGCCTCAGGATATCTCGCGGATTGATCGCCGCCAACCGGCAATCACGCTGGCGCTTAGTGATGACAAGGCTTCGGCGGAAAAAGTTGCGACGCGCAACCTCGCATTGAAGATACAGGTGACAGAAACGCCGCCAGATAGAGATCACACGAACGGCAGCGGTGTGCGCGACGTACGATTGTTTCGCAATGGCTCGCTCGTTAAAGTGTGGCACGGTGACGTGCTGCAGGGAAGAGGAAGCAAAGCTGTTCTCGAGGCGACCGTTCCCGTTATTGCCGGAGCTAATCAACTAACTGTTTACGGTTTCAATCGCGATAATATCAAGAGCCTCGACGCCTCGCTTAGCGTCATTGGAGCCGATAGTCTGAAGCGACCGGCCACAGCTTATATCCTTGCTGTCGGACTCAACACCTATGCCAACCCGGGGTACAACCTGAAATATGCCGTGCCCGACGCGAATGACTTTAGCGAAGAAGTGCGCCGCAACGAACAGAACCTGTTGGGCCGCTTTGCGCGCGTCGAAATCGTCGCCCTGGCGGACCAGCAGGCCACCAAGGCAAACATCCTGGCTGCGTTGCATCGACTCGCAGGAACCGAAGAATCTTTACCCGCCGGAGCGCCGCCGGAACTGTCGAAGCTCAAACCTGCCGAGCCCGAAGATGCCGTGGTGATCTATTTTGCGGGTCACGGTCTGGCATACCAGGAGCGTTTCTACATGCTGCCGCACGATCTCGGTTATGAAGGCTCGCGACGACGCCTGAATGAAGCCGGCTTCGAAAGCATCATGGCGCATAGTATCTCGGACCGGGAACTGGAACAGGCTTTCGAGAAGATCAATGCCGGGCAAATCCTTTTCGTGATTGATGCTTGTAATTCCGGGCAGGCGCTCGAGGCAGAGGAGAAGCGGCGTGGTCCGATGAACTCGAAAGGGCTCGCACAACTGGCCTACGAGAAAGGCATGTACATACTGGCTGCGGCGCAAAGTTATCAGGCAGCGCTGGAAGCAGACGAGTTCGGGCACGGGCTGTTGACCTATGCGTTAATCGAAGAAGGATTGAAGAAAGCGGCCGCCGATCGCGCGCCGAAGGACGGACGCGTCTTGCTGCAGGAGTGGCTCGACTATGGTAGAGGGCGAGGAAGCGCGCGAGTTATTGAAGCGAAGCCTGCAACGCCCGCGGGCGTTTTACCGGCGCGACATCCCGGTGCCGCTTATTGCTATTAATCAGCAAGCATTGCGCTAGTCATCTCGGAACTCCTATTCCCCGGCCGGAAGAGCAGGAAGAAGTTAACAGCAAAGCAAAGAGAGTTGGTGCCGCGTGAATATGTCCATCCGTCCCTGTTCCTTTGCTCGCCTGATCGTTCTCTGTTTATTTCTCATTCTTGTAAATGCCAATCGCGCATTTGCTCAGGACACAGTCACGGGCGCTTTTGAAGGCATCGTCAGCGATAGCCAGACCGGCGCGGTTTTGAAGGACGCCGCCGTCGAAATCATAAACCAGCAAACTGGATTGACGATTACCCTTCAGACCGACAATCGCGGACGCTTCTATCAAGGCCTCTTGATTCCGGGCATTTATAAGGTTCGCGTGGCATTGCCGGGTTACCAAACGCGCGAAGTGCTGCAGCGTTTGAAGATTACCTATACAGGTGAAGTGGTGCCTATTCCCGTTGCGCTCGATCCGGCTCCACCAACCACGCCGGCAGCGACCCCAACACCTGCGCCGGTGCTTGGAGTAGAAGACACAGACACACGCGCCAGCATGAATCGAAATGACGGTGCGAGTCGCGGCTCGTTTAGCGAAGAAGAGGTATCAACGCTGCCGCTTCGCACGCACTCGAGCCGTACTTTCGACGAACTCGCGTTGCTGTTACCTGGGGTTGCACCCCCGCCGCAGACGCTGGGCAGTGTTGCCGGGCCCGGAGTCGGCGCCGGCGTTGGCTCAGCAGGCCAGTTCGCCGTTAATGGCCTGCGTTCGCGCGCGAACAATTTTACCGTGGACGGATCGGACAACAACGACGAGGACATTGGCGTTCGTCGCCAGGGATTTGTGGCGCTGGTGCCGCAGCCAATCGAGTCAATCCAGGAGTATCAGGTGATCACGCTGCTGGCGCCGGCGCAATTCGGGCGCAACATCGGCGCCCAGGTCAATGCCGTATCAAAATCCGGGGGTAACAAAGTTCATGGCACGGCTTATGGCTTTTTCAATTCCAGCCAGCTCAATGCGCGCAACTTCTTTGATACTACTTTCGGAAATGCCGGCTCTCCGCTGCAAACGGCAACCAACCAACCGGTACTACTTGACGGCACGCCGATTCTCGTCAAAAACCAGAGCGGCGGAAAAGATTCGTTCACGCTTGGACAGGGAGGGTTCGTGCTGGGCGGTCCGCTCGCCCCTGATCGAATGTTCTACTTTTTCTCGGCTGAGGGGATAGTGACCAATGCCACGCAGGAAGAGAGTTTTGCCGTCCCCACGGTTGAGCAGCGTGGCGCGTTTGGCACTGGCGCGACCGCAATCTCGCGCAACCCGTTTGGCCGCCGCGATGCGAATGGCAATCCAGTCGAGCCGGCCTTCGCTTTCCCAACGACTTCGCAGGGCGATGCCATCTTCAGTTTTTTTCCGTTTCCAAATAATCCCGCTGGCGTATTTGGCGCCAACACATTCACGCAGGTGCTGCCCGCCAGCCAGCGTGCCAAGGTGCTCTCGGGAAAGTTTGACGGTAACTTCAAGGTCCGCGAAAGATTGCAGACCGTCACGGCACGCTATAATTTCAGCGATGACTGGGGAGATATTCCGGCTGTGAGCGGGGCAATCTTCTCGTCGATTCGGTCGCATGTCCGAGCGCAGAATTTTTCTTTCTTTCTCAATAGCAAAGTGAGCAGTCCGGCGGCGAGCAAACTAGTCTTCAATCAAGTGCGTCTCTCATATGGCCGCACACGTCTAAACTTTGACGAGCTGCGCGACCCATCTTTTGTGCGCCCAAGCGACAGCCTGGCGAACGCTCCTTTTCTGTTGAATGCGCCTTTGTTGCTGAACTCAACTCTGCCGCGCATCATCGACAGCTCGGGGCTGAACTTTGGACCAAACATTGGTCCTGTTCTCTACACTACCGATCGGACGGCGCCTCGGACCGAGGCGGCCCTCGGTGTAGTTGGCCAGATTAATATCGCTGGTTTCAGTCCGGTGGGCGTTGACGTCTTCAACTTTCCGCAGCGACGCGTTAACAATACTTATCAAGTCGCTGACACACTGACGTTGCGCGCCCGCAGCCACACATTCACTTTTGGCGTGGACACTCGCCGTACCGAGTTGAATAGCGAGCTGCCGCGTAACTCGCGGCCGCTGATCACCTTCAATGGCGCGCCGGAAATCGATCTAACGCCCGCCGGCACCTTTGCCTACACCAACCGGTTTATCAGACCTGAGACTTTCGCGGCCGCCTCGGCTGCCAGCGGTTTCTCGCAAACGCTGGCGACGGGAGGCGAGTCGGCAATCGGCTTGCGGTTTTATCAACTCGATTTCTTCGGCCAGGATAACTGGCACGTCAGCCCTCGGCTCTCGCTCTCGCTGGGAATGCGTTACGAATACAACACGCCACCCAGCGAAATGAACAACCGCATCGAGAAGACCTTCAACGATCCCGCGCTTAACCTTGCGCCTGGGTTGGTCCATTTCATTGGCGGCCGCACGCGTATCTTCGAACCCGATCGAAACAACTTCGCACCGCGCATCGGAGTGGCGTATTCGCCTGAACTCTTTGGCCCGGATCGCACTACGGTCATCCGCGTGGGCTATGGTCTTTTTTACGATCAGATACTCGGCGCCGTGGTTAGCCAGTCGCGTAACGTCTATCCAACTTTTCTGACGCTCGACCTTGCCGGCGGATTCGCGAACCTGCGCTTCGTTCCCGGCAACAGTCAGTTTGGCGATTCCTGCCAATTGGCGAATCGTTGTCCATATCAGTTCATCAATCCTCAATTGGCGACGATTGGTGGTACGAGACTGGTGCTGCCCGGCACCCTTAACACCCTGAACCCGGCTATCAGTTTTGCTCAGATCGCCGGCATCACGAATCTTGTCGGCGGTGGTCCCGTTCCCGCATTAAGCGGATTTGGAGTAACGCTGCCCGCGCGGACACTCGAGATGCCTATGGCTCATCAATACGACATCACATGGGAGCAACAGCTCGCCCGCAACTTTGTGGTCTCGGCGGCTTACACTGGCACGCAGGGTAGCAAACTACTGCGTTTCACTACTCCAAATCTCGGCCGCAACGCTCTGTTGACTTCCAGTACCAGATGTCCTACACGCTCTCGAAAGCGACAGACGACGTATCCGACGTATTCGACCTCGCGGGGGCGTCGGCCTTGCCTCAAGACAGTCTTAATCTGGCGGGCGAGCGAGGCGCCGCCAATTTCGACGCGCGCCATCGCCTGGCTTACAACTTCATTTACACGTTTGGCCGCTTCTCTGATCATAGTCACGCCTTTCGCGCTTTGCTCGGCGGATTGCAGGTTGCGGGCACCGGTCAGTTTCAAACCGGCCAGCCGTTCACTGTTAACAGCATTTTTGATGTGAACCTTGATGGCAATCTCACCGATCGTCTCGACAACACGAGCGGAATTGCGGTTACAGGCAATCGTCAGCAGCCCTTGCAACTAACCACCACGAACACCGCCAGCTTGTTGGCACCCGTGGGCCAGGATGGAAGGATCGGACGAAACAGTTTTCGTGCCGGTAACCTGCTGGATCTGGATTTAGCCATCATCAAAAAGTTTGCGATCAAGAGCAGCCAGAACCTGACGTTGCGCATGGACGTCTTCAATTTCATCAACCGCGCGAACTTTGGCATTCCGGTCCGGCAACTTGAGGCGCCGGGTTTTGGCAAAGCTACGGACACGGTAACGCCGGCACGGCGGATCCAGTTTGCTTTGAAGTATTCCTTCTAGCGTTGGCTAACTGATGAACGTCTTCGCCTCGAGGACTTAACTGGCAGGAGCGAGAACGATTTGTCCTGCACCAAGATCCGCTTGCTTGCTCCCTTCACCTCGTCTAGACGGCATTGGGTGATTCGATATCCAACCGATCGTAATGCATCAGTGCTAACAGCCAGCGTAAGCCCCAACTGCGCTTGTTGTTATGGGTCCGCTCTGATATTCTTCACGCGCTATCTTTCAATCGCAATCCGTTGCGTCGCTCAATGCGGAAATTGACGGTCGCTGTTGGCGGGTGAACTCCGGTAGTAATCAAATCGGTCCCGCCCAACAAGGAACGACCCTCACCGTCCACGAGATCGAGTGCTGTCTCTCAGGACGTCAGCACGCGAGTCTCAGGAGAAATAAAATGATCCGCAGTATCCCCCCGCACCGCCGTCTCGGCGCTCGAAAGTCTTTTCTGTTTCTACTCACTTTAAGTCTAACGCTGGTAGTTTTGCTGAGCATCATTCGCAGCCGGGCATTCAGTCCCGTGCCACTGGGCAACTACGCCGACACCTCTGTGCAGGTTGGCGCTAACACGACCGTCACGGCCGATGCCGCGCCGAGCGCCACGCCCGCGACGCTAAGCATGAATGTATCCACCTCGACCAACTTTAAAGGCAGGCTGGAAGGCAATCCGACGACGGGCGTCGTGCGCATCACGAACGCGCATCCGGCGGGCATCTACACCGTGACGGTTACGGGGTTCGACGGCGGTCCCTCGATAAAGACGTTTACCCTGACGGTGACGACGCCGGCGACGTGCAATCCCGTCAGCTTTGCGCCGGCGACAAACTTCGGCGTTGGAACTACTCCTCTCTCAGTAGCGGTGGGCGATTTCAACGGCGACGGCAAGCAAGACCTCGCGGTCGCCAACACTGGCGATGCCAAGGTTTCGCTTTTGCTGGGCAATGGCGCGGGCGGCTTCGGCGCCGCAACTAACTTCAACGTTGGCAGTGGCCCTTTCTTCGTGGCGGTAGGCGATTTCAACGGCGATGGCAAGCAAGACCTAGCGGTGGCCAACAATGGCTCAAACAACGTATCGGTCTTGTTGGGCGACGGCGCGGGCAGTTTCAGTGCCGCCACTAACTTCGGTGTTGGCTTTAATCCTAACTCAGTAGCAGTGGGCGATTTCAACGGCGATGGTAAGCAAGACCTTGCGGTCGCCAACTTTAGCTCAGACAGCGTCTCAGTCTTGTTGGGCGATGGCGCGGGTAATTTCGGCGCGGCCACTAACTTCGGGGTTGGCACTAATCCGCGCTCGGTAGCAATCGGCGATTTCAACGGCGACGGTAAGCAAGACCTCGCCACTGGCAATCAGTCCTCAAGCGACGTGTCAATCTTGTTGGGCAATGGAGCGGGCGGTTTCAGTGCCGCCACTAACTTTGGTGTTGGCACTCAACCTCGCGCAGTAGTGGTGGGTGATTTCAACGGCGATGGCAAGCAAGACCTCGCGGTGGCCAACACCGGCGCTGCCAATGTTTCGATTTTGCTGGGCAATGGCGCGGGCGGTTTCGGTGCCGCAACTAACTTCAACGTTGGCAGTGGTCCTACCTCAGTAGCGGTGGGCGATTTCAACGGCGATGGCAAGCAAGACCTTGCGGTGACCAACAATGGTTCAAACAACGTATCGGTTTTGTTTGGCGACGGGGCGGGCGGGTTCAGTGCCGCCCTCAACTTCGCCGTTGATACTGGTCCTGTCTCAGTAGCAGTAGGTGATTTCGACGGCAACAGTAAGCAAGACCTCGCCACCGCTAACGATGGCTCGAACAACGTGTCGGTCTTATTACGGCAATGCTCGCTGGTCGTCACCAATACCAACGACAGCGGCGCAGGTTCGTTGCGGCAAGCCATCATGGATGCTAACGTCAATCCAGGTGCGGACTTGATTGGCTTTAATATTCCCGGTACGGGCGTGCACACGATCAGTCCAGGTTCGACGCTCCCGCCTCTCATCAACCCAGTCACGATTGACGGCACGACGCAACCGGGCTTTAACGGCGCCCCCCTCATCGAACTGAACGGGACGAGTGCCGGCCCATCCGCGGGTCTCGTAATCACAGGCTCCAACAATCGTGTGCGAGCTCTCATCATCAATCGCTTCGCAGGCAACGCCATTCGGCTGCAAACCGGGGGCAACAACGTCATTGAAGGCAACTTCCTCGGCACTGACGCCGCGGGCACTGCGGCTGCGCCGAACACAGGCAACGGTGTCTTCATCACAGACGGCTCGTCTAACAACACCATCGGCGGAGTAGGTGGCGGCGCGGGAAATATCATCGCCTTTAATGGCCTCTCTGGCGTGCTCATCAACTCCGGCAACGGCAACGCCGTCTTGTCGAACCCCATTTTCTCCAACTCGGGTTTGGGCATCGAGTTTGGAAACTCTGGAACGAACAACAACCAGGCACCGCCGGTTGCAACATCGGTTACGAGTTCCGGCGGCTTCATCGTCGTTCAAGGCACGGCCACCGGCCCGCCGAATACTACCGGCATCGTTCAGTTCTTTGCCAATGATGCTTGCGATCCTTCGGGCAATGGCGAGGGTCAAATCTTTCTTGGCTCAAATACAGCCGAGTTCGGCGCGAATGGCAGCACGCCTGCCAACGGAGTAACTACTCTGCCGGGAACCCTCGCGCCAGGTCAGGTGGTGACGGCAACCACTACGGACTTGAACAACAACACATCGCCGTTCTCTGTCTGTCGAGCGGTTACCAATTCGAGCTTCAATATTAGCGGTCGTGTACTTGACGCCAGCGGCCTAGGCATCAGCAATGTCACCATTACCTTGACAGTCTTGAGCGGTGGACAGCCAGGTAGCACACAGACGGATGGTAGCGGAAACTACTCGTTCACCAATGTCCAAGGCGGTTCGAACTATCTGGTGACGCCGTCGAGCATCAGCTACTCTTTCAGTCCGGCGAACCAGACATTCAACAACTTGAACGTCGATCGCATCGCTAACTTTGTTGGGACGCAGAGTGTGGTGAGCATCGCAGGCAACGTGACCGACAGCAACAATGTCGGAATCAACAACGTCACCGTGCGACTGACCAGGAATGGCAACGAGGCGCTGGGTGGCACGACGGATGCGCTGGGCAATTACACTATTAACAATCTTCCGGCGGGAGCCGACTATGTGGTGACGCCCACAGGCACCTTCGCGCCCTTGAGTCAGAGCTTCAATAATCTAACGCTGAATGCAACGGCGAACTTCAAAGCCGCGCCGAGTATTCCTTCGCAGTGCAACAAGCCAGGCTTTGCGGCGGCGAGCAACTTCGCTGCCGGCACAAATCCCTATTCGGTCGGCGTGGGCGACTTCAATGGCGATGGCAAGCTCGATCTGGCGGTGGCGAACCTCAGTTCCCCTGACGTTTCGATCCTGCTGGGCACAGGGGCGGGCAGCTTCGGCGCCGCCAGCAACTTTCCGGTGGGCACAAATCCAAATTACGTCGCGGTGGGCGACTTCAATGGCGATGGCAAGCTTGATCTGGCAGTGACGAAGAATACCGGTTCCGTCTCGATCTTGCTGGGCACAGGCACGGGCACTTTCGGGGCGGCAACCCCCTTCGCTGCTGGCTCGAGTCCCGATTCCGTCGCCGTGGGCGACTTCAACGGCGACGGCAAGCTCGATCTGGCAGTGGCGAACCTCCTTTCCAATAATGTTTCGATCTTGCTGGGCACCGGTACGGGCAGCTTCAGTGCCCCAACCAACTTTGGGACCGGCACATTTTCATATTCCGTCGCAATGGGCGACTTCAATGGGGACGGCGCGCTTGATCTGGCAGTCGCGAATTTCAGTTCCGACAACGTTTCGATCTTGCTGGGCACCGGCACGGGCAGCTTCAGTGCCGCCACCAACTTCGCTGCACCAAGTCCCGATTTCGTGGCCGTGGGCGACTTCAATGGCGATAGCAAGGTTGATCTGGTGGTGACGAGTGTGAATTCCAGCGACGTCACGATCTTGCTGGGGACCGGCACGGGCAGCTTCAGTACCGCAGCCTTCCCCTTATCGACAAGCCCTTCCGTCGCAGTGGGCGACTTCAATGGCGACAGCAAGCTAGATCTGGCAGTGGCGAATGCGGGGCTTTCAATCCTGCTGGGGACAGGCACGGGGAGCTTCGGTGCTGCAACCGACTTCACTGCAGGCTCAAGTCCACACTCCGTCGCGGTGGGCGACTTCAATGGCGATGGCAAGGTTGATTTGGCAGTGGCGAATCAGGGTTCCGATAACGTATCAGTACTCCTGAACAGTGGACCCACCTGCAATACGCAGACATCACTGACGATCTCCGGGCAAGTCAAAGATGCCAAAAACAATCCATTGCCAGATATAACCGTCACACTCTCGGGCACCATCACTCGGGTGGTACAGACCGACATCAATGGCAACTATGCGTTCTCAAACCTGACACCCGGCGGCAATTATTCAGTGACGTTACAGAGTAACTACTTTGTTTTTGCGGCGTCGCGATCTGACTTCTTCAATCTCAGCAGTAATCAAACTCCCAACTTTGTT
>WNGL01026475.1_pt1 | contig 10186 bp, 7 predicted proteins | sample 5400591 | NCBI WGS metagenome assembly WNGL01 (sample SAMN13153377, study PRJNA577476) | soil metagenome | isolation source: 80 cm soil or saprolite under Garry oak tree replicate 1 | place: USA:California | collected 2016-06-15 | reverse complement strand
AATCGTGCTCCAGAGTTGTTGGATGGTTGAATTGATTCCAATACCACGGGGATCGCACTGAAGAGTAGCGGTCCGCAAACACGGCGCCAAAGTCACGGTCCGAAGCGGTGAGAGACTGGAATTGGGATTTCCTATTGTTACAGTGACCGGAGTTGGGTTGAGGTTGTAGGGAACGAATGCGCCGGGCGCGTAAGAGACTGTGGCGCCATTCTCCGTCCCGGTTATGACCCCACCATTTGGGTCCGTAGTTTTTAGAGCGTTCTGAATTTGCACCACTCCTGCGCGCATAGCTGCCGTTGGATAAGCGCGTTCGAAGGTGCCAACGCCGCCAAAGCGAAAGCCCTCGAAGTTAGCGAATACATAGGTCTTACCACCCAGGAGCTTGAATGGGATCGCTGGTCCGCCAATGGTGAATCCGTAGCGCTTTCGTTGGTTGGGAATTATCGGCGTGTACGGCATGATGCAGTTGTTGTCGCCAGTGTGTAAGGTTGTGCCCGGAGCGCAGGCTTGCGGTGTGGCTGGGCTACCTTTGGTAAACTGCGTGTGGTTCGATTTCCACGACTGCGCACCCAGGATATTCGGCGTCCAATAGAAACCGTAGCCGGAGCCGTGCCACTTATCGGTACCGCGCTTGGTCACCATTTGGACTTGCGCGCCAATAGACCCATTGAAGTCGGCCGTCTGTCCAAATGTGTTAACTCTGAATTCCTCGACGCTCTCGATCGGAGTCGGGACTACACCTGAAGCGATGCCGTTAGTCTGAGCGCCGCCGCTGCCGGTAAAATTCACCGTGTAGCCGACCTGGTCGCCAGACATGTCATCGCTGTTCTGGCCGCCATCTATCGAGAACGAGTTCTGGTCACCGACAGCGCCCGCAACCTGGCCACCGGGGGTTACTGCGGGCTGAAGCGCCATTAGTGTGGTCGCGTCGCGTCCGAGATTTGGCAGCAACTCGAGGTCCTTTAAGCTCATAGTTGTGCCAACCGTCGCATTGGCTGTCTGGAGTTCGGTTCCCGCCGCCGTCGAGGTAATGACAACTGTTTCGGTAAGCGAACCAACTTCCATTGAAACGTTAACGGTCAACACCGCACCGACACTCACCTTCTGTGCGGTGAACCTCGCGGTCTTGAAACCTTGCCTGCTGACCACGATGTCATAGACTCCTGGGTTGACTACCGGAAAGTTATATCGACCCGCGTCGTTGGTTGTCGTGGTTGACACACTCTTGGTCGCACTGTCAGTCAGAGTTACTTCGGCGCCAGCCACGATAGCCCCTTGCGGGTCTGATACCTGGCCAGTGACACTCCCCGATGATGCTGTTTGCGCCGAGGCTGATGTCGCGCTGAGGCTAAGCGATAGCCCTATGCAAACGACCAAAATCACGAGATGGATCAAGTTCTTCTTCATGGAGTCCTCCTCTGGGTTTGAGTTAAGACATACGGTGGAAAACCGCAAGGCCTCCAGATCGATTGGCGCCTTGGCTTATCCCGCTGGGCTTATTAGAACTCTCGCAACACAACTAGCTTACAAGTGCGAACGCGTATGAATGGAGGTCAAACGGTTCGACGCAATCTCCGCACCAACCTGTGAAAGATTCTAGTCACTTGTTTTTCCTAGCTTTTTTGAACCTACATCCCAAAACCCATTCGGTCGATTCAGATTTCTGCACGACACGCATCCAAATTTTCATATCTGATGCTGCTCAGCTACCGGCAAAGATGAAGCGCCGTCCGCTTCCAATCATTATCGCTCGCGGCGGTCTGGTCAGCGAACTGCCTTGATTAAAGTCCTATGGGAGGGGTTGATTGCGGCCGGATCGAACCTGCTGAACGGGGAATCCACACGCGACGGCTCTGGGTCGATCCGGAATCTGGGATGTGATCAAATAACAGTGAAGCCGGTCGGCTAGATCCGCTACGACGAAGCGGCTTCACTCGAGCCTGCTGGGTGGGCGGCTTCGTGATGCTCCGGATGTTCAGTGGTGTACAGGCGAAGGATGTCCTGGCCCTGACGTGATCGGGGATCGATTGTGCGCAAGTGCTTGCGGCCCTGCATCTCCCAGATGGCGGTGACCACGCCGTCCTTTTCAACCGCATGGTAAGTGATGTCTTCCGTGCTCGCGGGCGCGACCTGACTCTCCTTTGGTTCAGGCGCGTTTGTATTCGGCGCGGTTTCGTTCTCAGACATGAATGCTCTAAAACTCTCCTCTCAACCTAACTGCCTGTCGCTTTGATTGTTTTCAAGATTGTGGCACAGGGGCGCTACACGTGTCTAGCAGCCTTTTGCACAAGTACAAGTTGCAAGTCCAGGTTCGGGCAGAACATTAGACGCGGTCTTTTATGAACGCAGCGTCAGAGCAATCTCAACCGCGCGTCCTGGTACAACCACACCCCAACCCTGGCGCTCTACTTCAACTGCCTGAACTCGCTCGGACGTGTCGATCAGGACGCGTTTCACCTGCTGTGGACTTAGCTCTGGATTTGCTTCAAGCATACACGCAATAGTCGACGATACGATGGGCGCGGCGAAGGAAGTGCCGTCAACGTACTTGTAATATTGATTGATCACGTTTCCTTCGTGCAGCTTGATCGTGATCAACTGACGCAAGAGCGGGACGGGCAGCTCTTTTGCCTCATCAAGATCTTTGTCCACTCCGATGTGGGATTCGATAATCGCGCGCAGCTCTTCATCAGGCGAGGCGTCCAGCTCAGAATAGAGGTGGGCCTCTTCCGCGGTTGGCGTCTGGGGCAAAATCGGCGCGGCCACCCAGATGCCCGGCGCGATCACCTCCGGTTTTTGCAAGCCATCGATCGTTGGTCCATAAGACGAACGGTACATGCCGCGACGCGCGCGATCGAGCGAATTCTGATCGTCGAGTCCGCCCACGGAGATTGCCGCCGGTGAACAAGCCGGCGGCAACACCGGATGACCCGGCGCCATGCCCGCATTACCAACCGCGCACACCACGACCAATTCTTCGCGCACCGCGCGTTCAACAGTCAGGCACAGCGAATTGTGCAGGTAAGATTGTTCGAAATCACCACCCGCTGAGATGTTGACGACGCGAATGTTGTATTTTCTTCTGTTCTCAATTACCCATTGCAGACCACGATCAATATCCCGCTCAGGGATACGCCCGGTCTTGCCAATCTTCACGAGCACAACTTTGCAATCCGGCGCGATGCCCCGATAGAAGCCGTCAGAGAGATAACCGTTTCCAGCCGCGACGACTGATGTCATCATGCCGTGCCAACTGGCAACGTCTGCTTTCTCGAGCGCTGACAGATCATCCGCTGGCGCAAAGATGTTGTGATAAGCAACGATGCGACTATGCGGCTTTGTCAGATCGGCGTGCGCATAGAAGCCTGAATCCAGAAAAGCGATAGTCACGTTGCGACCAGTGAATCGTTCGTCTGCTTCCATTCGTAGCGGCGTGGGCAGAACGTGGTCCGTTTGCGCGAAAATTGCGCCGTGCGACTCGAGCTGGTTCTTTGCCCGGCTGAACAGTTCAACGCAGTGTGGACACACCTGCGCCAACTCGTCGCTGACTGGAGCATTTGCCTGGATGATATCTTTCAGGCCGTGGTGCAGATCGTTGAACTGAACCAGTTGCTCGTGGCTTTGGCGACCACAGACGTGACAGGTTGGTGGCGAGGATGGTCCGGGGCGCGGCGTAGCCTCAGGGGAGATTGTTGTCTCAGACATTGTCTCAGTTATCTTTCTGTCAAAGAATGATTGACTTGAACTGGCGCTATGCGCAAGTAATCTCACGCGCTCCGATCGGCGACACTCTCATTCACACCCTGCTTTAGCTGGGTGCCAGCGGGACCATGATCGAACTGGTGAACGGTTTCAACCGTTTTCTCCGTGCGGCAACCGCTGAAGCGGTTGATGGCAGATAACAATGCCCTCTGGCACCCAGCTAAAGCAGGGTGTGAATGAGAGGCATCACTCAATGCGCATGCGATCCGTCTTGCCTCTCCCAAAGGTTTCGGGATGATACATCTCTTCCGCTTTAACGGGAGGAACAACAAACTCGCCTGGCGTCGTCGCGCGCGCAACATACGAATAATTGTAAACACCTTCCCACAGCAGCGACGTGAAAGCTTCAGCGCGATCGTCGCGCAGATTCTGGTGATCGAACCAGACGGGTCGCGATAACCACCAGCCCAAACCGAAACTTCGACTGCCGTAAGTCACCATCGCCTCCTGCTGCTTGGCTTCAGGAATGCCTTCAGTTACCGCCAATGCAGGATTCAACGACTCGAAACCAGCGGGCAGCGGATCAACCAACGCCACGTGATAACGCCGCGACGGGGCCACCATTGTTAGTCGCACACGCACGCGGGCGCCGGCTTTGATATGCCAGGCTCCGTCAGCATCATGCGAAACATCTTTCGGATCATCAACCGCTTCGTAACTGCGCTCGACGGTGAAGCCGTAATCCGCCGGCTTTAAGTTGAGATCGCTCGGCGCATAGCTCATGCCGATGCGATAATAGAGGCGTCCCGCTCCATCTTTGCTCACGATTAGATCTTTCGTCGAGCCCTGGTCGGCGAGATACCGCATCGGCACATTCACTTGCTGCCGATCAGTGGTGCGACCTTTGAACCGCTGCTCGCCTGCGTAAGCGTCGCCCAGCCACACGCGCGCGACAAAATCGGGCGTCACTTTTTCGAAGGTATTGAAGTAACGATCCAGCGCCAGCAGAATGAAAACATTCTCCTGCGTGTTTCCCCAACGTCCTTGCGTCCGATGATCCAGAAGACCGCGCACGATCTTGGGTACCAAATCGCTGTGCGGCTCAGCGCCAATCAGCGCTTCGAGAATCACGCCGTCCGCGCGGCGGTCAGAATTCAGCACCAGGTAATCGCTGTCGCTGTATGAACAGACAAAGTGCGCTGTGCTCGCGGTTTCAGTAACACGATTGCTGAGGAAGTGACGAATCGCAGCCGTTTCAGTTCCTGATTCCTGATCGCTCATAAGCACTGACAACAACCAGCCGGCTGATTCAAGCGAGAGTTTTTCCAGCCCTGCTTCCGCAATCAGCCGTCGCCCTCGCGCCGCGTCGTGGTCGCCCATCTGCGCCGCATCGTTCAGCAGACCAACGTCCCCGTCTTTTGCACCGCCGATGCGCCGCAGCCAGCCTTTGATGTGTAACTCTTCGCCCGGTCGATAAAGTCCACGATCGTCGAACACGTACCAGTGCAACTCGTCCTGAATCTTCTTTCGATACCAGGAGCCTTCATCACTCGCATCTTCGGGCAGAATTGCAACGTCTTTGCCCCGTCGAGCAACCAGCAGATTCGGCGGCGTCTTTGCAGATTCTGGTGGCAGGCTGATGCGTGCCATTCCGTCAGCGGCAGTTCTCGTCACAATTCGGTAAGGCGCCAGCGTCAAGTCGACGTCCGCGAGTGGCTTCCCGTCGCGCAACGACGTCACCCAACCAATCAAGTCCGTGTCATCGACAGTGGCATCGAGCCCGATATTGGTGCGCTGCACCCAACGGTCAATGGACTCGTAGTCGTAACGACTCCCGGACGCTGGTTTGTCTGTTGGCTCGACGATGATAACTATCTGCCCGAAACCGTCCTTGAGAGCCGGACGCAGATCGATAGCAGTCTCGACCATCTCGTCTGGCTTGGAACGCACCGAGACTATTCTCGAAGAGACGAGCCGGCCCGGCGGATTGGTTTTTTTCTCGTCGCCGCTTCCGTTGTAACTAACCCAGGCAGGCCAGTCTTCGGCGGTCACCGAATAGAGCCGCACCTTGAGACTGCTGTGATTAACTGAATAGACCGGGAACTGCGGGGATCCGAAAGGATCGAGCACTACAATGTCTTCGCCGGAGCCAAACAGTTCTTGATCCGCCGCGCCCACATCAAACTGGACGGTTGCGTTCTCCCCAAGCATCTGGCCCAGGCTGTCGTTGAGCGAGCGATCGAGTGTGACGCGGTAGGTTGTGCGGGCTTTGGGGTTAGCTTCGATTATCAAAGTGTTGGAATAAAGCCGTGTCTTTAGGTCCTCGATTTTCGGTTCGATGTTGATTTTGGAGTCGTCAAAGGAGGAAGCGTCGAGCGGATTACTGAAGACAATGCTCCAGGAATCAGAGGGCCGGCAACGTTTGTCGTAGCCGCAGAGGTGATGCGTGACACGCAATGGACCGAAGATGTAGAAAAGAAAAGCTTGCGCTGCTCTCGTCGTTGCTTCGCCAGTTCCCTAACTTCCTTTTGCCGCTCGATCTCTTCGGCCGTTGCCAAGCGTATCGAGAACTGATTCTTTTCCACTCCAACTCTGACGTTCCGCAACACCGCTGCGGGATCGATGCGCTGATCGAACTCCGCAAACATGATCGTGTCGCGACGTTGAGTGCTTATTTGCCGAGGAAAGAAAGTCTTCACGCTGGGCGGTGGCGTCGTGAAATTCCAAGTCTTGCTTTGCGCGAGTGTGCCGCCGGTTGCCGATCGTGTTCCCGCGGGGATCGTAACCGAGTAGCGCGTAGCCATCGCAAAGCGCTCGTCTGGTTGAAAGAGCAGAGTCTTTGTTCCCACCCAGCGCCATTTGCCCGGCGGCTGGGGCGAGAGTCTGACGGGAACATTCGCAGCCGCCTCTTCCTGCGAACTGATCGGCACCATCGGCTGCGAAAACGTAATGCTCAAGTTTGGAGCGAGCGGCACGTCGCCTTCCGGAGCGTAGCGCACAACTTCCAGTGGTCCGGTCGCGGTCGTTTTCGGGCGCGATATATTTTCAGAAGCGGGAAAGGAAACCGGGATCGTCTTACCGGTGCGCGGCGGCGGCAGTGAGCGCTCGCGCAGAGCAAATTCCGTTTCGTCGCTCGCTTCGGTCTTGATGGGCGGAAGACGTTTTAGAACTTTTGCCGTTTCGTCTTCAGATAGTGGCACAGCCGGCGCGAGGTTCGTTGTTGGCCGCGCTTCGGGTTGATCGACCCCTTGACTCAAGCGAAACCTCAAACCCTTCTGGCCGTCGCTAGTTTCCTCATCATTGTCGCTTGCGTTGGGTGGACTGGGCTTGAAATCACCCGCGGCGAATGTCTTGTTGCTCGGCGAAGAAATCGAGCAATGGAATAAAGACAACACTAAAATGAGGGTGACCAAGTGCTTGGTGCGAATCATATCGTCGCGCTCCTTGAGGCCAGAGAAATCGAAGAGAACTAGAGGGACCGCTTGCCAGCAACCGGTGCGCTTGTCTGCTCGCTTAGACGCAATTATGAACGAGTCGGTTCCCGAATGCTTGCATAGATTCCATTCTATGGTTCGCCGGCTGCTTGAAAGCCAGATGTTGTAGCCGCGGGCAGGAATCCCAGCGGCTATGCCGCCGCACAGTGCGGAAAGGCTGCGCCTTTCCGGGACCAAACCCGTTCAAACCCATGGGGAGAGGCTTCGCCTCGACCGGAGCGGAGGCACAGCCTCCTCATTTTCAAAAGTGATGCAGCTCCGGTAAGGCTAAGCCTTACCCCACTGTGCGGCGGCATAGCCGCAAGAAATGTGAAGCGCGGTCGGCCACCGTGCTGTTCGTCTGGTTGCCCTTCGCACAGAGCCTGTGTAAGGTATTTAAGAACGTAACGATAGATCAATGAATTCGGTGGTGACCCGATGGCTCAAGACCAGCCAACAGTTGCGGACATCTTTCGACGCGCGCAGGCGATCAGACGCGAGAGCCCGCAGACTTCTTACAAAGAGATCAAGGAGCAACTCGCAAGAGAGTATGCCGGCCAGCCGTTTCCGCCGCTCTACAATCTGACGATTCCGGAGCAGGACGCGCGCGCGCCTGAAGAAGATTGGTCCGCCGGTTTGCCTTTGGTGCGGCGCGGCATACAGTTCCAGGACTGGAAAGAGATCGCCAACGGCATCGTGCTAAGTCTGGAACAGACGGAAAACTACGAAAGCCAGTACGGCCCAGAGGGAACCAGAGACGACTGGCATGATCGATCTGCGGGCGTCGACGAAGCGACCGCGAAAGCCATCGACAAATGGATGCCAGAAGAATTGATGGCGCTGGCCGAGAAAAGCGTCAAGAAGTAATCAAGGGAGGAGACGAACAATGAACATCATTCTTATCAGAGCCGCCGCGTTCTTGCTGACGACGGTGCTCGTCAGTTCACTAGCAATGGCTCAACAGCCTAACCAGGGTACGGATGACGATCGGTGCGCGGTACAGGTTTTCAAAGGTAACGAAGTCGACCAAAAGCTCAAAATCCTCGCCAAGCCAGAGCCGGAGTTTTCCAGGGAAGATCACCGAAAACATCCTTCCGCCGTGATCGTCCTGCAAGCAGTCTTCTGCGGCTCGGGCAAAGTGACTGATATCAAAGTGAAGAGCGGAATTTCTGACGCTTTGGACGAAAAGGCGATCGAAGCAGCGCGCAGAATCCGGTTCGTTCCCGCGGAGAAAAATGGGCAGAAGGTATCACAGGTGCTGACTGTCGAATATCGCCTCTACCGCTACAACCGGTGATTGAGATCGGGTAATGAGTTTCCTGAATAATCTCTTCAACGATCCCAAATACCAAAGTAGCGATCCGCGCAAACCGGAAGAGATTGATGACGCAGAGGTGATCATCAGTCCGAACACGCGTCTGCCGAATCGCATCCCGCCCGGGCAGACGCGCACAAAGAAGTGGCCCGTGCTTGATGCGCATGGAGCTCCGGACATCGATCTCGCCACCTGGACATTCGAAGTTGATGGACTGGTCGAGAAGCCGCAGCAATGGTCACTTGACGAGTTCATGCAGTTGCCGGCAGTGCGAGTGTATGCTGACTTTCATTGCGTCACGCGTTGGTCGAGATTGGATAACGTCTGGGGCGGCGTGGCAACGAGAGAGATCGCCCGGATCGCCGGCGTCAAACCCGAAGCAAAATTTGTGTTGGCGTTTGGCTACGATTACGGCTGGTCGACGAATATTCCGATCGAGTTTTTCCTGAACGAAGATTCGCTCTTAGCCTGGTCGCATGACGGACAACCGATACCGCCCGAGCATGGTGGCCCAGTGCGCTTGATCGTTCCCCAACTCTATGCCTGGAAGTCGGCAAAGTGGGTCAAGGGGGTGCGCTTTCTCGAACAGGACCAAGCGGGCTACTGGGAAGGGGGCGGCTATCACATGCGCGGTTATCCGTGGGCGGGCGGCGATGGCGAAAGATTTCGCTGGTCGTAGTCCGAGTCTGAGGTCTTGAGTCGTGAGTCTTGAGTCGACGCCTAAAGACGCAGCGGCCGTTATCCTTCTTCGCCACAACACCGATCCAGACGATCCTGAAGTTTTCCTTGTGCGCCGAAGCGAGAAGCTCGCGTTTCTGGGTGGCTACTACGCGTTCCCAGGTGGGCAACGTGAAGCATCAGATGCGGAGACGCTGGTTGAAAACTGCGACGATCAAGAACGGGCCGCAATGATCAGTTGCGCGGCGCGTGAGATGTTTGAAGAGACGAGAGTGCTGCTTGCCCGCGGCTCAGAATTGCTGACGATTGGTCAACGCGCCTCGCTGCTTGATGATCTGGAATCGAAGCGAATGTCATGGCCAGAGTTGCTGCGACACTTCGGTTTGTATCTCGATGCGCGTGACTTTACTTTTGCTGGTCGTTGGGTAACGCCGCCGTTTTCTCCTCGCCGGTTCGATACCTGGTTCTTTCTTGCAAACTGTCCTAAAAAGCATGAGCCCTCCCTTACAGTCCCACCCCAGCCGGGCTGCCCGGCCGGGGACCCGGGAGTCGGGCTACTGCCCCGTAACGAGGACAACGAGCAGCAACAGCGCGTGGTGGGAGAACTTGAAAGCGGCCAATGGATCAACGCGCGGCGCGCGCTCGAACGTTGGCAAAATTCCGACATGCTCGCCGTGCCGCCGACAATGCACGCGCTGAAAACTCTTGCGGGCGGTTTGACTGGCGATCTGGTCGAAAGATTTCTCTCAGTCCCACATGCGCATCGCGAGCCAGTGCGGCGGATTGAGTTTCATCCAAACTACATCTGCTTCCCCGTGCGCACGCCGACGAAACCACCGGCGACACATACGAACTGCTACGTTATTTACAACTCGCGCGAAATACTGGTGGTCGATCCTGCGTCGCCAGACGAAGACGAACAACAGGCGCTCGCGAGGTGCCTCGACGAGTTGTTGGCTGAAGGAAGAACCGTGCGCGAGATCGTTCTGACGCATCTGCATCCCGATCATGTCGGCGG
>WNGL01036597.1_pt1 | contig 10187 bp, 8 predicted proteins | sample 5400591 | NCBI WGS metagenome assembly WNGL01 (sample SAMN13153377, study PRJNA577476) | soil metagenome | isolation source: 80 cm soil or saprolite under Garry oak tree replicate 1 | place: USA:California | collected 2016-06-15 | reverse complement strand
CAGGTAAAGGGTTCAACGCTCATCATCAAGAACAAAGCAGGGCTCGAAAGCGTCTTGAACTCTTAGTTCTGCTTCCCCTTCCTGGAACTCCTCCCCCTCAAGCTTTGCGTGTGAGGTCCATCACATCAATCGGTGACGTGCGTCACGGCAGGCCAACTGAATGATGGGCAAACTCCAGATCATTGAAGGTTGGCCACTCGGTTCGGGAAACTTGACCCGCGGTTCCGTGGGCAAGACTTGGAGGGCAATGAGATGAAAAGGCACGTAGTTAACAGCAGCGTTATGGCGAGTCTGACCGCGGTTGTGGTCGTTTTGTGGGTAATGCTTGCGTCAGTGCCGAAGACTTCAGCGATCCCCGCGTTTTCGCGGAAGTACCAGACGTCCTGCACCACCTGCCATAACAACTATCCGGAATTGAATGACTTCGGAGAGGCGTTCAAGAAAAACGGCTTCAAGTTCCCGAAGGACGACGAAGTCTTTGTCAAAGAGCCCCCTGTCTTGCTGGGGTCGAAGGCACAGAAGGAAGCATTCCCCGGCGCGGTCTATCCTGGTGAGATTCCCGGATACCTGCCGATCGCCTTCCGGTACGAGGGGAACTTTACTCTCAACCGCAAGCAGCCTCCGGGAGTCATCGCGCAGAATGGATTCGCGCCGCGTACGGACCTTTTTGCTCCAAACACGTTCACGATCATCAGCGCTGGGAGCTTCGGGCAGAACTTGTCATTCTGGATTGACGACGACATCTCCGTCGGAGCGGCCAACGCCGATGGCGGCATGGGTGACGGCTGGCTGAAGTACAACGATTTGGGCCACGGCATCGGGTTGCCGAAAAACGCGCTGAACGTTCGATTCGGACAATTCGAACTGGATTTGCCCTTCACACAAGCAAGAACCATCTATCTCTCTCCCTATGACATTTACAGCGAAACGGCAGTAGCGGGCCCACTCGGCACCACGAACAATTCGACGATCTTTGGCTCGCCGCAGCGCGGCATCGAGTTCGGCGGGACACCAAACAACGGCAATTTCGACTGGTCGGTTGCCGTCACGAACGGCAGCAATGTCGGAACGGCGACTCGGAGTTCAAAGGACGTTTACGTTCGTCTTTCACAGAAATTCAACCTGGAACGCGACCCGGAAAGCCGCAATGCCATTCAAGCAGCCGGTCCAACCGGTCCTCGGGATCACACTTCCATCCGGGTTGGATTCTTGTATTACTACGGCAAGAATCAGCAGAACCAGGACGGCTTGCTCTTTCCGGGATTGTCCACAATTGAAGAGCCCTTCTATCGCATCGGGGGTGATCTGCGTTTCAAATACCGCAAGCTGGAGATGTACGGACTCGGAATGTTCGGACATGACGACAACCACATCGTCACTCCAGGAGCGCCTCCGACCATCGCGGTGGCTCCCGCGGTCAAGTTTTCCGGCGGATTCGCCGGGGCCAACTACTGGTTCTATCCATGGCTAATCGGAACCTTCCATTACGACGCCGTGAATTCTCATGCGGACTTCGTGAACGGCACGCCGGCATCGCAGTATCACACGCGGAACCGTTTCAGCCCGGGCTTCCAGGTGCTCGTGCGCGCCAACATTAAGGTTGTTGGCGAATATCAATACACGTTCGGGCAGCCCTACACAGATCCCATCACCGGAAATACTCTATTCTTCCGCCCCAACACGTTTCAGACGGGCATCGACTACGTCTTCTAGGAAGATCGGCTCGGAAACTGCACAGCATGCAAATCAAATACGAGAGGAATGTCATGAGTCTATCGAGAATGGCAGCAAAGGCAGCAATCGCAGCAAGTCTGGCCCTGGTGCTGGCTGGGGCAGGGCGGGCCAATGACATCAAGGGCAAGGTCAGCGTACAGGGAATCAAGACCGCAGAGAACATCGCTGTATACGTGGATGTGATCCCGGATAAGAAATTCGATCCTCCGAAGGATCACATCGTGATTGACCAGCGCAAAATGACTTTCCTTCCGCACGTGGTTGCCGTCCAGCAAGGAACTACCGTGGAATTTCTGAACAGCGATCCCGTTGGCCACAACGTCTATTGGCCGTCGGTCAGCGGAAACAAGAAGCTCTCTCATAATCTCGGCACTTGGCCGAAGGGCGACAAGAAACCATTCCAGTTCAATGATCTCGGCGTCGCCTCGCTCCTCTGCAATGTCCACCCGGAAATGTCCGGCTATGTTGTCGTCGTTCCGACGCCATATTTTGCGGTTACTGACAAGGAGGGAAATTTCGAAATCAAGAATGTTCCGGTCGGGAAATATACCTTGAAGACCTGGAGCGAAGACGGCAAACCGACCGCGCAACCCGTGGATCTGAGCGGTGCAAGCGCCACGGTTGACCTGACGGTTAAGAAGTAGCAGATTGGGGGCCCGGAGAGAGCCAGTCAAGTGAGCACGCGCACCAAACTCGTCGACCTTGAATGGCTGGAATCGAACTTTCCGTGCATGCAGGCGTGTCCAGTACACACCCAGGCGGGAAGGTACGTGTCACTGATCGCCGAGGGGCGGTACGAGGAAGCGTACCGCTACGCTCGGGTCCCCAATCCCTTCGCTTCCATCTGTGGTCGTGTCTGTGGGCATCCTTGCGAGACAGCCTGTCGACGCGGCCAATTGGACATGCCTATTTCCATCCGAGCTTTGAAGCGTTTCGTCACTGAGCGCCATGGACCGGAATCGCGCAATCCCATTGACGTATTTGCCGAAACGCCGCGTTCCGTGCGACCGGAAAAGGTTGCCATTATTGGCTCCGGTCCAGCGGGCATGTCCGCGGCGCACGACCTCGCGCTGCTCGGTTATCCCGTCACGATTTTTGACGCGGCGCCGGTGCCCGGTGGAATGATGCATCTTGGCATTCCGGAATATCGGTTGCCGCGCGATGTCTTGCAAGCTCAGATCCGCGAAATCCTTGACCTAGGCCCGGAACTTCGTCTCAACGCGCGGCTAGGGAAAGACTTTTCATTGGAGGATCTCCGCCGCCAGGGTTACAAAGCCATTCTGCTGGCGTTCGGCCTGCATCGCAGCCGCGATCTTAATCTGCCGGGTCACGAACGCGACGGCGTCGTCAAGGGCATCGATTTTCTTCTGAACGTCAATCTTGGCTATCGTTTTTCTATCGGCAAACAAGTGGTGGTGATTGGCGGCGGCAACGTGGCTATCGATGTCGCGCGCTCCGCCATGCGCGAACAGCAGAAACTCACGCCCGGTGAGGAAGGTGCGGCCGGTCTTCCCAATGAACTGACTTCAAGCGAACACGATGTCGCCATGAAGGAGTTCATGGATGTTTCGCGCCAGGCGCTGCGCATGGGCGCTCGCGAAGTGCACCTGGTGTGCCTGGAATCGCGCGAGGAGATGCCCGCTTCCGAAGAAGAAATCGAGGAAGGGCTGGTCGAAGGCATCAAGATGCATCCTTCTCTCGGCCCTAAGCAGTTTGTCGGAAGCAACGGCAAATTGACCGGACTCGAAGTCATAAACTGCACTTCCGTTTTCGACGCGCAGCACCGCTTCAACCCAACTTTCGCAGCTGGAACGGAGTCCATTATTCCCTGCGACACGGTCATTCTAGCCATCGGGCAGGCATCGGATACGTCTTTTCTCAAGCCCTTGGATGGCATCGAAACCACTCGACAGGGCACTCTGAAAATTGACCCCGCGACGCTGATGACCACTGCGCCAGGAATTTTTGCCGCCGGAGACGTGGCTTTCGGTCCGCGCCTGATCATTAATGCGGTGGCTGATGGCAAAAGAGCTGCCGAAGAAATCGACAAGTTCATTCGCGGCTCCGAATGGAAGCCCAAGCCACGGTTCGTGCAGATCACCCTTCTGGATCATCACGAAATGGCGGAGCAGTACGACGAGTATTCCCGGCTGGGTGTGCCGGTAATCCCTCTCGAACGCCGCACTGGCGTCGCCGAGGTCGAGACCGGCTTCACAGAAGAGCAGGCGCGGCGCGAAGCTTCGCGCTGTTTGCAATGCTGGATCAATACGATATTCGAAGGCAATGAAGCGGAAGGAACCGAGTGCATCCTGTGCGGAGGTTGCGTAGACGTTTGTCCGCAGAATTGCCTGCAGCTCGTGCCGCTAAGCCAGTTTGCGTTTTCCGATGAAACGCGCCAGCAGCTCACCGCGACTTCTGACTCGCGCGCACTCGAATTCCTCCATCTTTCGCCCGATGGATTGGTTACCGAAGATGGTTCCGTGATGGTTAAAGATGAAACCATCTGCATCCGCTGCGGCCTCTGCGCCGAACGGTGCCCGGTGAAAACGATCACCATGGAAGCCTTCGAAGTGTTCGATCATGATCCGAATCTAGTTCAAATCGAGAAAATGGTTCTTCACGCATGAGTGACGCGAAAAATACAACTGTTGGCGCAACGCCCCACTCCGTTCACATGGAGAATGAGATCACTCGGCGTGATTTCTTAAATGAAATCACGCTGGGTGCCCTGGGGATTGCCGGTCTCGGTTCGATCGCGGTGACCTATCAGTATTTTTCGCCCAACGTCCTGTTTGAACCCGCGACAACGTTCCGAGCCGGCAATCCCGATCTGTACCCCATCCATTCGGTAACTTTCCTGCAGGATCAGCAGGTTTATATCGTGCGCACGCCGGAAGGTTTCTATGCCGTCTCCGCCGTCTGCACGCATCTTGGGTGCGTCACGCAATGGAAGGCGGACGCCGAGATGATTGCGTGCCCGTGCCACGGCAGCAAGTTCAAGGCGGACGGCGAAAAAATCGAAGGCCCCGCGCCGCGGCCGCTCCCACATTTTGCGATCTCGCTGACCGCCGACGGCGAACTGCTCGTGGATAAGTTGCAGAGCATCAAGCCCGCACAGGTTTTGAAAGTTTGAGGGAGAAGATGGCGACATCCTTTCTATCGGTGCTGCAAAATCTCCGGGAGACAAAAGTCTGGAAGTCCGTGCGAGCCTCGTATTATCTGGGATCGATCTCCTTTCTGTTGTTCATCGTTCTTTTTGTCACCGGCATTCTGCTGATGTTTTATTACCATCCGGCAGCGCCGCACGCCTACCGCGACATGAAGGATTTACAATTCGTCGTCTCGAACGGCGTTTTTCTGCGCAACCTGCACCGCCTGGCCGCTCACCTGATGGTCTTCGCCGTGTTCTGGCACATGTTTCACGTGTTCTACCGCGGGGGCTACAAACCGCCGCACGAGTTCAATTGGGTGGTCGGTGTCGTGCTCCTGCTGGTCACGCTGTTCCTCAGCTACACCGGCTATCTCCTGCCCTGGGACCAGCTGGCATTCTGGGCCGTGACTGTCGGCACCAACATCATTTCCGCCATGCCCGTAGTGGGCAACAAAATCCGGTTTCTCGTGCTGGGCGGTAATATCGTCGGTGAAAACGCGCTCTTGCGTTTCTACGTGCTACACGTCGTGATCCTCCCGCTTGTCGCGTTTTTGCTCATCGGAATTCATTTCTGGCGCGTGCAAAAAGATGGCGGCCTGACCGTGAAGCCCAAGGACGAAGATGGAAAAGAATAAAATCGAAACCGGCCTAAGCTCGGATGCGAAGAAAGACCCGCGCCGCATCGTCTTCGTCACCAAGAAGACTTCAGCAAAGGTAGCCGGCGATCCTGGCCCCCAGTTGATGACTTACCCCCATCTCTTGATACGCGAGGCGATCGCATTTCAGGTGCTCGTGATTGCTATGGTGCTCGTTGCGCTTCTCTGGGACGCGCCGCTCGAGCAACTCGCGAATCCGCTGCTTACCCCGAATCCCGCCAAGGCCCCGTGGTATTTTCTCGGGCTTCAAGAATTGCTCCACTTTTTTCCGCCATTCGTTGCCGGTATTTTGATCCCGACGTTGGTGGTGATCGCGCTCGTTGTTATTCCTTACTTCAACGTGAACGTCGAAGGCGAAGCAATCTGGTCGCGGCCAGCACAAAATCTGAGAATTGTTCTTATCACCGTGTTCCTCTTGCTGGTGTTTCTTGCCGTATTCCATGCTTGGACGATTTTCGCTCCCACGGCGCTCGTTTCAGCTCTTCTGCTTTTCTCGTACACGGCTCGTGCCGGAGAAAAAGGCTTTCTTCAGACACTCGCTCGCAAGCCCGTCTCGTGGTGGGTCATGACCTGGTTTATCGCTGTTGCTCTTTGTTTGACTGTCGTGGGCACCTTCTTCCGGGGCCCGGGTTGGTCTTGGGTCTGGCCGTGGAGAACTCATGTCGGCTGAAGAAATGGGCAAATTGACGAACCGGACGCGCCTGGTCTTTGCGGTTTCCAGCGTCGTGTTCCTGGCCGTCCTGGCCATTTCGCCCTTTAAGGATTTTCGCCGCGAGTGGAAGCAGTACAAGCGCTCCTATCTACGCTTTGCCCAAACTCGTCCGGACACAAAGAAACTGGTGGCGGACTTCCGCCTCGACATTGATCAAATCTGGCTGCCGGGTATGAACATCGTTGATCGCTGCACAACTTGCCACCAGGGAATTACGCAAACGAGCCTCGCGGATCAATCAGTACCCCAACCTTTCCGCGCCCATCCGCCGATACCGCACACCGTACGCGATTGGGGCTGCACTGTCTGTCATCGGGGCCAGGGGCCCGCCACAGAAGTCGCTGAAGCCCACGAATCGACACTCGCCTGGGAACAGCCGATCTTGCCGATCCGCTTCATTCAAGCGTCTTGTGGCACATGTCACTACGCCGACTTGCCCCAGACTCCGCAGTTGAGTAAGGGCCGCGAGCTTCTCGCCGAACTGAATTGTCAGGGCTGCCACCGCCTGCCCGGAGTGGAGCGGCCTGCGATGCTAGGCCCCGACCTCACCAACGTCGGCACGAAAGTGACGCGCGAATGGATTTACAAGTGGCTCAAAGAACCGCGCACCATTGTCGACAAAGATGGCTCAAAGAACCGCGCACCATTGTCGACAAAGACGGCAACGTCACCGTGAACGGCTACGAGACGGAAGAAGAGCCGCGCATGCCGAAGTTCCGCCTGACCGAGACCGAACTCCGTGGGCTTTCGGCCTATCTCAGGGTGCAGAAAGCCAAAGCCTTCGTACCTTACAAGATCGATGCCCGCGTCGTTGCCGCCTGGAGCAAGAATCCGGAACTGGCTTCGCAAGGCGAATTGCGCTTCCGTCAAATGTTTTGCTCGACTTGCCATTCCCTTGCCGTCACCCGCGCCGGTGAAACAAAGCTGATCGGCGGCGACATCGGCCCGGAGCTGACCAAAATCGGCAGCAAGGTCAATCCCGATTGGCTCATCACCTGGCTTCGCGATCCGCAGGGCTATCTTCCGCACACTCGCATGCCGCGCTACGGCTGGTCAGATGAAGATCTCTTCAAAATTAGCCAGTACATCGCCACCAAGCTTACCGATTCCGACCTGCTCACCGGCGTACCGCAGCTTGGTCAGCCAACTGAAGACGAAATTCAGCTCGGGCATCGCCTCTTTCTCGAAAAAGGTTGTGCCAGCTGCCATGTGATCGAAGGCCTGAATCCGCAGAAAGATTTTGGCCCGGACCTGAGCGCCATCGGCGGAAAGAACGCCTCGGAGTTGGAATTCGGCGGATCAAAAATTCCGCACAACCTTGTTTCCTACATTCAAGCGAAGTTGCAGGACCCCGTCTCCGTCAATCCGGTCGCGCGCATGCCCCAATACAACTGGAACCAGGCGGACCTCGACGCCATTACGACAGCCCTCCTCAGCATGAAAGGTGCCCCGCCAACAAGCGCGCTGCAAAATCTGGTTGTGCCGCGCAAGGAAGTTGCGTTCCGCCCCACCGGTGCGTTTGCCGAAGTCTATGAACGCTACAAATGCTATACCTGCCACAAATTCAACGGCTACGGTGGAGACTTGGCGCCCGACCTAACCTACGAGGGCAGCCGCGCGCAGCGTCAGTGGATCGTCGACTTCCTGAAAAATCCGCAAACCCTGCGCCCCACGCTCATCCTGCGCATGCCGCAATTCAATATGAGCGACAAGGACGCCGCCATCCTCGCCGACTACATGACCATGGTCTTGCAGCACCCCGCCGCGAATCCCGCAACCGTTGACGCCAGGCAATTCACGCCTGCGATGGCGGCTCTCGGCAAGCAGCTTTATGAAGTGAAGTTTCAGTGCCAGTCGTGCCACACCATCGGCGGAACTGGCGGATATGTTGGTCCCAACCTGAACAATGCAGGCGGCTGGTTGACGCCCGCCTGGATCGGGGCGTGGCTGCGAAATCCGCAAGGGCTCATCCCTGACACTATCGAGCCGCGTCGCAATTTTACGGAAGACGAGGTCAGAGCCTTGACGGCATACCTGATGACCTTGCGCCAGAGCATCAAGCTGCAGAATACCGCGAACTCCGTGGGACCCCACGCTGCTGCTCAGGGAGCCGGCCAATGAAACTCCGCCTCTGGGTCACAGCCCTATTGTCAATTACCATTGTCGTAGTCTCCGGCTGCCGCAAGAACGCCGAAGCCCCCAAGGCTGATCCACTTCTCTCCGCCTACGACACCGAACTCGATTGGACCGACGCGCAGAAAATTATTCCTCTGAGCTATCAGCAATCCCAGGGCAGGCGCATCTTTTATCAGCAATGCGTCTGGTGCCACGCCGACGCCACGCCCGCCGGCCCTTCCAACCGCTCGAACCTTACGCCCGTCCCGCCCTTGCTGAACGACGGAGCCACGCTGAACGCCGAAAGCGACGAATTCATGCAGAACATCATCACTCTCGGCGGCAGCGCCCTCGGCAAATCCGCCATGATGCCGCCCTACGGCAAAATGCTTTCATCGGAAGAAATTCGCTCCGTGATTGCCTTCACGCGCGCCGTAGCCCAGCCGCCGTATCAGCCTCCAGGCCGCCCAGCGTCACAATATTCCGCAAAATAGGAGATACTCACTTTGCGAAGCATGAAACGCAACCTCGCTGAAAATGTTTGGCGCCGCCTGCTTCTTCCAACAGTTGGAATAGCCATCGCTCTCTCCGCGCAATGCGCCTCCGCGCAGGTAAGCCCCGCCGAAATCCTTAACCCCGACTTGAAAGCGCTGGAGGAAACGTATTTCCCGCAACTAAAAACTCTCAACCAATCGGTCTCCAAAACAAAATTTCCTTTTCCTTTTTATCTTAGCCGCTACGTTGGACTTGATCCCGCGCAGCAGGCGGAAGCCGATTCACGCGGCCTGGAGTTTGTCCGCTTCCAGGATCGCGTCATTCTGAAGGTAACCGGGAATTACAACGCTGCCTACGACACCAATCGCATGACGCAGAACGAACGTGCGGCCAATACATTCCGCACCGTGGTGCTTCCCATCTTGGCTTTGGCGACGGCCACCCTGCCGCAAGACATAGCCTGCGACGGGATCGGTTTTGAAATCTCCTACCACGCCCGGTCCAGGGAGCGCAGCTACGACTTTGAAGGAAAGGAAAACCTTGTCCTGGTGCTTGACCGCATTGACGCCTGGGCCCTTTCCGGCGCCACCACGGATCCCGTTCGCCAGGAAATATTGAATCGCAACAAAATCTACGTCAGCGGAACCGACTTCGGCCTTTCCCTCACCGAACGCGATCCCCTCAACGTTCAAGCTCTACCTCGCTCCATCCCCGCCAAGCCCGATGCCACCTCCACCGCGCGTTCTTCGACTTTGGTGGCCCGCTCTCCCTTGCTCAACTTAAATCATCCGCTGCCAGCCGTCTCTCCCGCTGTTGCGGCCCCGGCAGATCCCGCTCCCGCAAATGCCAATCCATCTTCGTCCACACCCAAAGACTCTGATCCGCCGCTAGGTCTTCCTCGTTCGGTGCCGGCCGACGCCGATCGTCTGAACGACAAGTACCAAGCACAATTAGCTTCCTTGGCCAAGCTAGGCGCAGCGAAATTTCATTTTGTCGATTACGCTCCCCCAACCTTTATGGTTTTCCGCGATCAAATCGCCCTCCAGATGACCCTTCGCAACTCTCTCCAGTTCGGCCCTGCCAAGGGCTCTATATACAAACGTGCCGCCCAAAGTTTTGACCTCTTCCTTGCCCCCCAGATGAAAGACTTATCCGACAGGATTTCCCCAGACGTGGAATTCCAGTTCCTCGACTTTTCCGTCCTCAACAAACTCTCTCCCGGCCCCAAAGGGACTTCCGAAGCCATCGAATTCATTTGTCCGCGCGCCGCCGTCAAGCAATTCGTGAACGCCGAAATCACGAACCAGCAGCTTCTCGATCAGAG
>WNGL01022162.1_pt1 | contig 10187 bp, 10 predicted proteins | sample 5400591 | NCBI WGS metagenome assembly WNGL01 (sample SAMN13153377, study PRJNA577476) | soil metagenome | isolation source: 80 cm soil or saprolite under Garry oak tree replicate 1 | place: USA:California | collected 2016-06-15 | reverse complement strand
GATAACTGCCAAAGGGCGGGTGTTCGTGCTGGCTGCGTCGGCATTCATCCTTCTCGGTAAAAGGGAGAAGTGGTAGATCGGCCACATCGCGAATGTCTGCGCGCTTCACACCAGCCTCAGCGAACCTGGCTTGATAGAATGCAGAACATTTCCAGACATAGTCAAGCTGAGTTCGTAGGTACTCATTCTCCAACTGACGCAGCACGGCTGGCTGCATCGTTTCCATATCTTCATTCCAGTAAATTCGTTCCATCCTATAGACTCCTTCATGTTTAAAAGCCTAACCGAATAACCCTGCGGCGCGAAAAGCGATCAAGCCGCAGGCGAAATGGAGAAAGGCAAGATAGTTCTAGGGTTGTTATTCTTCTCCTTGATACCACATGGTGTCCTTTTCTGCCACTCCCCTTACCAAAAGTACATCCCTCTTTCCAAGGTCTGCAAGCGCGTCTCTGAGCGTAAGTGCCGCAAACAACGGGACTGTCTGCACAAAGCCTCCTATCTCATCGCGCACTAACTGGCTGAAAGAGCTGTGGTGATCGGCGATCTTTCCCAACGGCAGATGGTCATCCCTGCATATACGCATTGAACACGACTATACTTCTTACGGAGATGAAGTACTGGCAGGATTTGGTAAGACCGTACGCGATGGATTGATGGCAAACTCCAGATTGGGACGAGAAAGCGAACTTGATCTTGTACTGACCAACGCAATTATCCTCGATCCTGTGCTAGGTGTAATCAAAGGCAACATTGGCATCAAAGAAGGTCGCATTGTTGGCATTGGCCGCTCAGGTAATCCAGATATCAGCGAGAACATTGACCTTTTGATTGGGACAAGTACCACTTTTCTACCTTGTGATGGCTTGATTGCCACATCTGGAGGCATAGAGCCGCTCAGCAGTGTTCCGTTGAGCAGGCTCTATATCGTTTCGTAGATTTTCTCTTAGTCAGGCGGCAACTCCTGATAGATCATCTTGACGTTGATGCCGCGACTCGTGTTTACTGCTCGCATCACAAAGTAAATCACTATTCCAACCACAAGGAAAATGAGCGCCCATCCAACACCAGCAGAGTTGGATAGGGATAAGTAACTCGTGCCTGACTGTACGAGACCTTTATAAACAGGGTAACCGAATGCCCCAATGTACACAGGTACAATAAAGATCAGCCAGATGATCCCAGACCAGACCAGGCGAGGCAGCCCCAGGAATTTGCCAGTGTTATTAGTGAGTTGGAAGAGATCAGGGCGTCGATAAGGTATCAGGATAGCATTCAATCCAGGCATGATCCAGGTGAGGCCCGCCAGTAAGATGCCAAAGAATGTTGCACTTGCCAGAGACAGGTAAATGTTAACGGACGGAAACCATTGATTGATGAATGTCAATACATAGAATACAGCTCCGATCAGGACAGCGAGAATGATCACACGGAGAGGTGCATTCGTGCGCTCATTCACCACACTGAACCATTCGGGTACCTGTCGATCGAGCGCCCAGGCCAGCACAATACGCGAAAGGAAGATGGCATATACGGGGCAAAGTAGGACGTTCAAGGTAATGTTACCCAGAGCCACAATCAACCACAGTATCCAAAATTGTGGGTGCACGGCGGTCAACATCACCGGAGTAAAAGGCGGCTGACCATTTAAAGGTGCATTAGAGGTAAACCAATAGAGGTATCCCCATGCATTGACCATTTCAAAACCATAGTGAAAGCCCTGAACATCCATATAGACAGAGTTCATGAACACGGCAAAGACCAATGCCCCAATTACGGCAAACATGACTGCGCGCCTGACATTGCCTTTTACTTCTCCGGCAATATACGAGGAGAATTGAAAGCCAATGTACTGGAAGAGTATAACGCTCGCCAAACCCGCCAGCGCGATCAGTCCTGTTTCACCCAACGAGAAGTTTGGGCTACCGAGCGCAAAGCCTGCTTTGGTCGCCGTATCAATAATCGCTTTGGACGAGGTGCCGAGAGCAGGCAATGCATTGCTCATAGAAGCCGGGTCAACGGTGAAAGCCCCAATGAAATTGATAGCAACCGCGACGATAGCGAAGATCGTAAGACCCATCACAACCTTGTGGAACGTGCGTGTCTTCAAGATAGCAATACCGGCAATCACCAGCAAGATAATGATTCCAACAATAAATTTACTGGTGCTATCCTGAAGCCAGTTCGTAGCACCGCTAAAGAAGCTTGTCGGAAAAGCAACACCGAGCAGGATGGCTGTGAGTTGGATATTATGTGTTGCAACGATGATTTCAAAGCCGATGATGGTAAGAGCTGACCCAACGAGTGTCCAGCTTTCAATCCAACCCCAGAATGGGCTAATGATACGCGAAGTGAAAACATAGTCACCGCCACTGCGTGGCATTGCGCTGGTGAGGCTGGCGAAGATCATTCCCAGGAAGTAGCAGGCAACACCGGTGAGAACAGCCATGTAGGCATATGACGAGATACCAAATGCTACCCATTCTGGATAGAGCGCATAGAAGGCAATAGCCCAGCCTACTGCGGTTCCTACGAAGGCGGCGATATTAAAGAAGAGTGCGTTCGTCATACTGACATCACGCACCAATCCAGACGCCTGCCTGACGAATAATCCGCTTGGAGTAGCAGATTTTGCCATGAGTGCGAACCCCTTTCATAAGATAAGGGCGCAGTTCATTGTGCCAGTAAGAGATAGCATGACAAAAGAGGCGCAATGATTGATGCACCCTGACTTACCCCTGGACACGAAAAGCCCGTTCCAGTTTGTCTTTACCAAGATCAAAAACAAAGCCGCGCAGGATGCCCTGATTGGCCTCGCTTCCAGCATTGAAACAGGTTGTGCGACCAATCTTGCTCTGGCCACCGGATTCGTGTACATGACCATGCACACTCACAAGTGGTTGAAGCTCCTGCAGGGCTCGTCGCACGCCTGTACTTCCAACAGGAACCCGCAAGACATCACCCATCGTTACTCTGGGTCGCAAGGTCTTGTCAAGTTCCGGGGCAGTATCTAAACCACTATCATAAGGGGGAACGTGAATCATAAAGACAGCGTTATTCACATTTTTAAGTGTACTCGCACCCGACTTAACGCGTTCGTAATACTCTTCTTCACTCCATTCACGGGGAGTATGCCAGGGGGTTGGATTGGCATATTCGAAGCTAATTATCTCGTGGAATTCGTTTAATTGAATTGTTTTGCCGACTGGATTGACGACATAGCTAGATTGCTCAATCATGTCATCGACGCCTTTATCATCGTCGTTACCTGGCATCATATAAAACTGCACGCCACTCTTGCCTATACGTTCCTCAGCTAAAGCTACCCACTCAGCTACCCGCTCTATCATTTTCTCACGAAACAATTCGTGCATCAGCTTCTCATCAAATCTGAGCGCATTGACCATATCTTGATCAGTTACGTAGGGGTAGTAGCCAATATCGGAGATGCTATTCTCCAGGTTTTGCAATTCTGTAGAGGTTTCAATGATGTAATCTTTATTTAAAAAGGTCGCGGTATAGCGTCCATTGCCCTGTGAGATGATCGGAACAATCGCCTTGCCTGTTAGATCGCCTGCGATAAGGACGATATGGGCTTCATAGACGTTCATTTTGATGGCATTGAGAAGCTTACGGTAGGTACGATTCGCAGCATGCAGGTCGGAGCACATATAACAGCGAAGATGCTTTGCCATGTCCACTCCTCTTGTAGGGGACAGATATAAAGCGTCAATCAAGCACAGGTGAAGTTACCAGCAAGTATACAGTGACTCAAATAAAAAATCAATGCTAGAAAAAGGCTAGTCACTCCTCAATTTTATGGTCACTCTACACATTCAATAATGGTACTCCTGTATAGCAGGAGTGCCAAATACTAGCGAGGTTCTTCAGGTAATTCGTACCAGCGAACGCGCTCACCAACCATCGCTCGCGCTTTCCACGACATAGTTTTTGGATGTGCCTCGATGTGAGCAATTAATGTGTCAATACGTGTAGCCACATCCTCAGGGAAACGACGTTCTACGGCAAAAGCTTTGGCCTTTTTCAGGTTCAAGTCAAGTGTTTTATGTAAGCCCCAATCATTCGATACCAGCTTGGAGATATATTGAGAGTGAATACCACGGTCATTATCCACAACATCATAATCAATAAACAAAGCTACAACATCCAACAGATCTTTCTCGTTGACTTCAACAATCTGCATTTTTGTCAGCAGTAGATCGGCTGGCGACAGGGTACGCTCGTCTACATACATGCGAGACCTGAAGTCGATAGTATGACACATTTGCATACGATCAATGAAAATATCGACCTGTCGACCATGTTCATCATCGTAAAAAAGCAATCGTTGATGTCCGTGAAGCGCATTAAATGTTTTGTTTCCTGTATACCCAATTTTTGCAAACAACGCCCTCGTTTTCGCGCCAAATTTTGACAGGGTCGCGAAATCCAGGTCCTTGTACGAACGCCTCAACTGCTCATGTGTTCTTGCGCTTGGACTTTGAAGGTAGATTGCTAGCCCACCAAGTAAACGAAGAGGAATGCCTTCAACATTTGCTGCATCAAGAATGCGAACTGCTTCCTCTGTAATTTCAGGATTTGGTCCTATGGTATCGCTCATACTACATTGTGCATGCGACGTAGAGTCCTGGGTCCGTGCGTTCAGAAATGCTTGGAAAAGAGACGCCGCTTATCCTTTCTCATTGTGCAGATTGTACCACTTTTCAAAGCTTTATGAAAAGACAAACTCTTTGACGACTACTACCAATTTTAGCTGATAGGTAGTATAGTGTAATCATCATAAGCAGTGTATAAAAAACTGAGAATCACCCTATTATTAGAATCTGCAGCTTGAAAGGAACGTAGATGGTTTTCTGTGGTAAATGTGGCTTCCAATTAACATCTGGCAATATCACATGCCCGCGCTGTGGCACACCTACAGACACGGAACTGATCTCAGGGGAATCACAACCAGACAGTCCAACCATTGCAGCTAGCACGAACTTTAGGGTGAATCAACCTTACGCCGGCACACAAGAAACCATTAGCCCGAGCAGACCCGTGGAACAGCAACCTCTCATCCTGGGTTCCAACCCAAATGATTATGGCATTGCGGAGCAGATGGCTAATGAAGCTACCAACAGGATGGGTTCACAAAATGCCACTCCAGGTCAAGAACCAACCAGAGCAGCATACCCTGATTACATGCCACAGAGTGCTGCCAATTATCCACAACAAAGAGCATCGTATCCAGGTTATACCATGCAGGGAGGTGCGACCTACCAGCAATTTGGAGCTTCATTGGAAGGTGATGAAAAAGTAAGAGCACGGGGCCGTATTGTTGGGCTTCTTCTTATCTTGATTGGCCTACTATTTATACTTGGTGCAATGGTGTTATTTATTTTGACACATAATTCTTCGATATCGGCATCCTCATCTATACAGCAAGCGCATGCTGCTTTTGCTTTACTGCACCCTCCTACCTGGAGTAGCTAAAGCATCATAAAACGTGCTACAATGCACCTCATGAGTGAATTAACAAATCAAATCGAACGCCTGCAGGGGCGTGTCCATGAAACTATGGTGCATCTTTGACCTGCCACCAAAGAAAACACAGATAAGTGAGCTTGAAGCGGAAAGTATGGCCGAAGATTTTTGGGCTGACAACCGCAAGGCGCAAGCACAGATGCAACAACTGAATGCATTACGTGAAGAAGTAACCACCTGGGAAAGCATAGCAGAGAAATTGAACGACCTGCATGGATTAGCCGGATTGTTAGAGGAGGAACCGGATGAACCAATGCAGGAAGAAGTCGCCCAAGACCTGGCAGCTATAGAGCAAGAGGTCGAGAAGTTGCAATTCGCGCTGATGCTCAATGGCGAACATGACGAACGCGATGCTATCATGAGTATTCACGCGGGTAGTGGTGGTGTCGATGCGCAGGACTGGGCAGAGATGCTGTTTCGAATGTATCTACGTTGGGCCGAGCGCCACCATTTCCGCACCCAGGTATACGACTACACTGAAGGTGAAGAAGCAGGCATCAAAAGCGCGACCATTGAAATCAGTGGGCGTTACGCTTATGGTTACCTGCGTTCAGAGATTGGCACCCACCGATTAATACGCCTGTCAGCCTTTGACGCCGCACATCGCCGACATACCTCATTCGCTAAGATTGAGGTAATGCCTGATATCGAAGATGCGATTGAGATTAATATCCGACCTGAAGATATCGAAGTGGATACCTACCGTTCGACAGGAGCAGGTGGGCAGCATGTCAATAAGACCGATTCAGCGGTACGTATGCGCCACATTCCATCGGGCATTGTAGTAACCTGTCAGAATGAACGCTCTCAACTTCAGAACCGCGAGGTGGCACTGAAAATTCTCAAAGCTCGTTTGTATGAACGGGAGTTGAAGAAGCGTGAAGAGGAGACTGCCAAACTCAAAGGTGAAAATGTTCAGGCAGACTTCGGAACGCAAATTCGCACAGTGACAGTGCATCCCTACAACATTGTGAAAGATCATCGTACGAACTTTGAGACAAGTGACACCGAAGGTTACTTGAACGGTGATGTCGATCCATTCATCACTGCATACCTTCAAATGAATGCAGGAGGTGTGTAAATCCTTTTTGAAGCTTGACGTAAATAATGCCACCTGTTATGCTTAGGCATAGAAGCAGACATACATTCCTACATACCTGAACTCAGATACTTGTTCAGAGTCCAGATTCTCTCCTGAGAAGTCGATTATGAAAATCTCTTCATAAGTGTGCTGACACAAGAAAGATTTTGTGGTATGATAGCGAAGGCGTAGGCCACCAATGTAATACTGCTGTGGGGATGCGGATGCGCGATTTCGTGGAGAATGCATTTCCTCGGTGTCGCAAATGTAGTGAAGGTGATCTGGTTCCGCTTTCGGATTTTGGCAGCCAGGGAGCTTCTATCGAGTACAAAGCATGGGTCTGTACAAACCCAACTTGCCTGTACAACATCAAGATCCGCAATGGTGATATCATCATTAATGAACCCATTAGCGATGGATCTCTCCATTCGTATCGCAGTAGTCGTCAATAAGTGTGATCCATTCCCTGGCGACTTTCGCATTCGCCAGGGAATTTCACAAGCTTTACAGCGATTTGTTGTCAACTGAGTTGTAAGGGAAAGAAGGCAAAAGGCGGAAGAACCTTTTCCCTTTTGTCTTTTATTTTTATCTAAACCAAAAGGTACATAGAAGGTGATTTCGTGTCTGAAAAGAGCATAAATCCGTTTAAAAACAGCTTGAGTCGCACGCGTAAGCTGTTTGGCCGTCTTGGAGACTCCTTCAAGCAAGATATCATCACAGATGAGTTATGGGATGAACTCGAAGAAGTTCTCTTAAGCGCTGATGTTGGTCCAAGCACATCTACCTGGCTCATGGAGCGATTGCACCAGAGAGCAGTAGAAGAACAAATGCGAACAGGCTCTCAGGTACAACAGGCTTTGCGCGAAGAACTCGTTGCACTTCTTGGTAAGCCATCCACCTTACGTTTTGCGAAACAATCCCCACTTACCGTTATTCTCGTGATCGGTGTCAATGGCTCTGGTAAGACTACTAGCATTGCTAAAATAGCCCATCGTCTAAAAAAAGAGGGACATAGCGTTATTCTGGCAGCAGCCGACACTTTTCGCGCTGCCGCAATCGACCAGCTGAAAATTTGGGGAGAGCGCATAGGAGTACCTGTAATTAGCCAGAATCCAGGCTCTGATCCCGGTGCGGTCGTCTATGACGCTATCCAGGCCGCAGGTACACGAGGGTGCGATGTCCTGATCGTAGATACCGCCGGTCGACTCCAAACAAAGTACAATCTGATGGAAGAGTTGAAGAAAATAAACAAGGTAATTCAGAAACTTCTTCCTGATGGTCCTCACGAGTTGTTGATGATCATCGACGCAACTACAGGTCAGAACGCTCTTTTACAAGCGCGTAAATTTGCTGAAGATGTTGGATTGACCGGAGTAGTCATCACAAAGTTGGATAGCACCGCCAGGGGTGGTTTTGCCTTCGCTGTCGCTGACGATTTAGGCATCCCCATCAAATTTATCGGTACAGGCGAAAAAGTCGAAGATCTAGCTCCTTTTGATCCACAAAGTTTTGTGGCTGCGCTCCTGGCGCAAGACTGAGAAGGAGGTAATTCATGGCTAAAGAAGCTGCTGACCCACCCACTACTACATCCTCTATTGCTCATGCTAAGTCAGGTTTGCCCTCAGGTAATTTAGTGGTCAAGTGCACAAAGTGTAAAGAGATTCTCATTGTTCGCGAGTGGGAAAAAAATCTTAAGGTGTGCACCCGCTGTAACTTTCATTTTAAGCTCACTGCATATGAACGCATTGAGTTGCTAGTAGATCCCGAAAGCTTTGTTGAGCTAGATGCTGATATTGTATCAGTTGATCCCCTGCACTTTGTGAGTCGCACGAAAGATGAAGTTCAAGCATACGCGAGCAAGCTTGATGATGAAAGCCATAAAGTGGGTCTGAATGAGGCCGTGGTAGTAGGCCATGCGACGATTGAGCAGCTACCACTTTCACTCGCCATTATGGACTTCCGTTTTATTGGTGGCAGTATGGGTTCGGCTGTTGGTGAAAAAATCACACGCGCAATCGAGTTTGGCCTCGAGAAATGTATGCCTGTCTTGATTGCTTCAGCATCCGGCGGTGCGCGTATGCAAGAGGGATTATATTCACTGATGCAAATGGCAAAAACTTCAGCAGCGCTTGCAAAACTCGGTGAAGCCAAAATCCCATATTTTAGTCTCTTGACAGACCCTACTACAGGTGGCGTTACAGCAAGTTTCGCGATGCTTGGTGATGTTATTCTCGCGGAACCAGGTGCGCTAGTCTGTTTCACAGGTCCACGTGTTATTGAGCAGTTTATGCATGTGAAACCACCAGAAATCAATTCAGAGTTCGTACTACAGCACGGCATGATTGACGCAGTTGTGCATCGACGTGATCTGCGACAAACACTGGCACGATTGATGCAACTGTTCACACCAGGCATTGTACAAAGAAACTCACAAGAGTTTGCACAGCAAATAGGGGAAAGCGATGGCCTACGACCTGGAATTTGAAAAGCCGCTCGCCGAGCTTGAAAGGAAGATCATGTCACTGCAACGCAAGGGCGACCGCCTGAAACCTGACGAGCACAAGCAATTGCAGGAGACAGAGCGTGAACTGCGTCGGCGCTCCGAAGAGATTTATAAAAATCTCTCTTCATGGGAAACTGTCCAGGTAGCGCGGCACAAAGATCGGCCTTATTCTTTAGATTACATCAATTTGATGTGCGAGGACTTCTTTGAATTGCATGGAGATCGCTCATTTAGCGACGACCATGCGATTGTCGCGGGACCGGCGAAATTGGGAGATGAACATGTAATGCTTGTCTGTCATCAAAAGGGCCGAGATATGAAGGAGAAGCAATTTCGTAACCTGGGCATGCCACATCCCGAAGGATATCGCAAAGCAGGCCGCTTAATGCAGCAAGCCGAGAAATTTGGTTTTCCTGTTATCTGCCTGATTGATACTCCAGGCGCATTCCTCGGCCTGGGAGACGAGGAACGAGGCCAATCGGAAGCAATCGCGGCAAACTTGTATCTCATGTCGCGCCTGCAAGTGCCGATTATCGCTGTTGTGATTGGCGAGGGTGGTAGTGGCGGCGCATTAGCCATAGGCGTCGCTGATCGCATTTTGATGCTCGAACACAGTATTTATACCGTTGCAATGCCAGAAGCATCCGCTTCTATTCTGTGGCGTGACAAGGTTTTTGCCCCGCAAGCGGCAGAAGCAATGCGCATTAGCGCAAAAGAGCTGAAAGCGATTGACTTGATTGACGAACTTATACCCGAGCCTTTAGGGGGAGCGCACCACAATTTTAGCCTCACAGCAGATAATCTGAAGGCGGCATTGCTTATAAATCTTGCTGAACTGCAAATGCTACCTGTTGATGAACTACTAGAGAGACGTTATCAAAAGTTCAGGAATATTGGGAAATTCGGGATAGCGCCTGAATCTTTAAGCACCGCATATTGACTTCCTGCATAAGATGCGGTAACATGCAATTCACAAGCCGGTGTGGCGGAACGGTATACGCGCTTGTCTCAAAAACAAGTCCCCGTGAGGGGTTGAGGGTTCGAATCTCTCCACCGGCA
>WNGL01012794.1_pt1 | contig 10187 bp, 8 predicted proteins | sample 5400591 | NCBI WGS metagenome assembly WNGL01 (sample SAMN13153377, study PRJNA577476) | soil metagenome | isolation source: 80 cm soil or saprolite under Garry oak tree replicate 1 | place: USA:California | collected 2016-06-15 | reverse complement strand
CGAAGGCGGGGCGGAGGCGAGTCGAATGGTAGGCGCGAGTGGAGTCGAACCACCGACCTCCTGCGTGTCAAGCAGGCGCTCTAACCACTGAGCTACGCGCCTATGTCTTGAAAACACAGGCCTTGCCAAAACGTTAAGTTTAACAGAAACGACCCGGTTTTCGAACTTACGCACTCTTCTTGCGAATGTGTTCGATGGCGGCGTCGAGAACGACGTCTTTTGACGGACGGGGCTGGTCAAAATCCAGGTCGGGCTCATCGACGCCCAGGTCGGGGTTGATCCCGCGGCCCTGGATAATTTGGCCCGCAGGGGTGAGGTAGCGTGCGGACGTCAGCCAGAGGCCGCGGCCGTCGGGCAGCTTGACGAGTTTTTGGATGCCCGCCCGGCCGAGCGTGCGCTCGCCGACGGCGTCCGCCCGCTTATTGCCCTCGAGCGCCGCCGCGAACAGTTCGGCGGCGCCGGACGTGCCAGTCGTCATGAGGAGGGTCACCGGCAGCGCGATCGCGCCGTCCCCGGCTTTCGCGGCGATCGTTTCACGGATGGCCGACGGCGACACGGTTTCGGCCGCCTTGTCGGTCGGCCTAGCCTGCTCGTCGCGCCCCGCAATCATCGCGAGGGTGCCGTTTTTCACGAACAGGCGCGCCGTATCGATCCCTTTGGCGAACGGCCCTTCCGCCGTATGCCGGATATCAATAATGAGGTGCGTGGCGCCGGCCCTTGCCAGCTCCGACGCCTGCGCCTGGACCTTGCGGGCCACATCCGCGTCAAACGATCCGATCCGCAGGTAGCCGAGATCCGCGCCGATCATCTTGCCCGAGACGAGCGCGTCGGGCGTCTTTTCGCGAACGAGCTCGATCTGCCTGGGCTCGGCGGCGTTACCGCGGATGACGGTGAGCGTCACCCTCGAGCCCGGTGCGCCGCGCAGCAGACGCGCGCCTTCAAACACCGAGATATCGCGCGCGGGCTTGCCGTCGATCGCGCGGATGTAATCGCCGGTCTGGAGGCCGGCCTTCGCCGCCGGCGAGTCGTCTCGCGCGGCGATGACGCGCAGGTAGTACTGGCGCGTGAGCTCGACGCCCACATCGCCGGCGGGCGTCCCCGCGCACGCGGCCGTCGGCATGGCAGACGCGCACGGCCCTGAGGCTTCGAGCGCCTTGACGTCGGCCGGTGTGAGGTACGAGGTATCCGGGTCGAGACTGTCGGCGAGGCCGCGCAGCGCGCCGTCCATCACCTTGTCGATCTTCGGATCCTCGACATAGTTGTTGAGGATCAACGACACGACGTCATCGAACACGCGCAGGTGGGGGTAGGTGTCGTCTCCGCTCGATGCCTTTCCCCGCAATCCGCCGAGGATGATGAAGGCCAGCAGTGGCGTGGAGATGAGCAGGATCGACAGGCGAGTACGGGTAGTCATGAACAGGTTACGGCCTCTTCAACCATTGTAGGGGATCCACGGCTTTGCCGTCGACGCGGAGCTCGAAGTAAAGCGACGGGTTGCCCGCGGGATTGCGTCCCGCCAGCCCGACCGTGGTCGAGGCGTCCACCCGCTCTCCCTTTTTGACGGAGACGCTCGCCAGATGGCCGTAAAGCGAGTACGACTTGTCGCCGTGTTCCACGATGACGAGATTCCCGTAGCCACTGAAAGGGTCCGCAAACGCCACGGTCCCGTCGTACACGGCGTGGACGGGGCGTCCTTCGGGGAGCGACAGCTCGATCCCATTGTGCACGGCCGGGCCGACTCCGCGATGCCGTCCGAACCTCGATGAGACGACGCCTGCGGCGGGCCAGGGAAGAGCCCCCTGGAACGGACGCAGAGGCAGCATGGCGGCGGGCGCGGCGCGGCCGGCGGCCATCTGCGAGAGCGCCGACTGCAGCTTCTGCTGCGCCTCCTGAAGCTCGCCCGTGAGTTCCGCATTGAGGTCGCGGCGCGCGTCGATCGACTTCACCAGAGCAGTCCGCGCGGCCACCGCGCGATCGACCGCGACGCGCGCGGCCTGGGCCTTGCTCTGGAGCACGGCCAGCTGCTTCGCGCGGGCGACGAGCGCGGCACGTTCTTTCATGAGCGCGGCGAGCGTGCGGCGGTGTTCCTCGATGCGATCGCGGTCGATCCGTCCGAGCGCGGAGGCGGTGCGGTACGCGTGTCCGACGTCGCGGAGGCTGTTCACGTCGAGCAGCAGACGCCAGTAACCGGCGCGGCCCATCTTGTACAACTGCACGAAGCGCGCCTCGATATCGGGGCGCTGGCGGTCGGCTTCGCCCTGCAGCGCCTGCGCTCGCGTGGACGCGGCCGAGAGCTGCTGCTGGACGTCTGCCGCGCCGCGGTCGACGCTCGCGAGCTGCTCCTGCTTGATTTCGCGCTCCACCTCGAGCTTCCGCAGCTCGACGAGCAGCGTCTGCTCCTGGCTCGCCAGCGCCTCGGCTTCGTGCTGCAACGCCGCGAGCCGCTCGGACGCGCGCCGCGAGAGCGCCTCTGCCTGCCTCGCCGTAGCCTCAGCGGAGGCGGGCGCGCGATCGGAAGGTGTCTGCGCGGAGAGTGCGACGCCGATGAGCGCCACCGCCGCGGCGAGCGTCGCGGCCCTCCGCCATAAGGCGGAAGCTACGAGACATGGATAAGGAGCGCGTTCCCCTTCAATCCAGTAGCTTCCGCCTTTAGGCGGAAGATCCTCTGCTGGCGGAAGATCCTCAAACGGCGGAAGATCCCTAAAAAAGCGGCTTGCCATCGATGTCACCTGGCACCGCCAGACCGAAGAATCGCAGCACTGTCGGGGCGATGTCGATGATCCGCGGGGCTTTCGTCGTGATCGGACGGCTCGAGACCAGGATGCCGGAGGTGATCGCGTAGTCGTAGCCGCCGTGGTCGGCGCTCCACTTGCGATCGTTCTTGTACACGATACCCGGCGGCGAGCCGCCCAGGGTTGTCTGCCACGACACGCGATAGCCGTCGTTCATGCCGACCTGCAGCTCCGCTGCGTTGTTCAGATACGGACCTGTATAGATGTCGTCGCGTTTGTAGACCGACCTGACAATCGGCGCGCCGTCCTCGGGGTCGGCCATCGTGAGCAACTTCTTGCTGAGCTCGTCGGCCAGCGTGGACGCCTCAGCGCCCGGGCTCACGATCCCCTGCGACTCGCGGCCGCGAAGATTGAAGTATATCTGGCCGATGCCCATCGCATACGCGCGCGTGCGGCTCCAGTCGACGTTTTCCCAGAAGGTCCCGCCGCCGAACAGATCCGCGAGCTTCTTGTCGGCTCCCTGCTCGCCCTTGAGCGTCATGTAGCCATTCTGCACGAGCCAGGTATCGAGGTTGACTGCCTTGCGCCAGGAATGGAACCCGTGGTCAGAGACGATCATGATCGGCACGTCCGGGCCGGCGCGCCTGACGACCTCGCCGACGAAATCGTCGGCATGTTTGTAGACGCGCTCGATCGAGTCGCCGAATTTCGCCGCGAGGGCGGCATCGTAGAGCGGGTGCTTCGGATCGATGAGCCGCCACATCATGTGCTGGACGCGGTCGGTCGACTCGATCACGCCGACGAGCAGATCCCAGTCCTTCGCGTCGATGCGGTGGAGGATCACTTTCGCGCGATCGTCGAACGCGACCATCAGGTCGTCCATGAACGTCTTCTCGTCCAGGCGCCCCTCGTTGAGCGGCCACGTCGCCTCGGCCCACCCGAGTGTCCGGTAGTTGCCGATCTCCTTGTAGAGCTCGCCCGAGAACGACGCCGGATACGACATCGGCACCGGCGGCTGGTCCGGCTTGAAGTTGACGGGCGAGACGTAGAGCTGCAGCTCGCTGCCCGCGTTCTCGAGCAGCATCTGCACCATGCCGTGGACGCGGACGATGGCGTTCACCTTGAAGGTGAGATCGATCCACGGCGTCCACGCGCCCGGCTGCAGTCCGATCGTCTGGCCGTCGATCTCGATCGACGCGCTCTTCGCGGCGTGGTTCCACTGGATCGTGAACGGGACGCGAACGTCCTGCGCGGCCTGCAGTTCGGCGAGCTCGGCGCGATCGCTCTCGCTGAGCGACGGACCCTTGCGGCGGATCTGTTCGATCTTCTGCCGTGCGATCGGACTCGGCGGCCCTTCGAGCTCGCTCTGCGCGCGATCCCCTTCGAAGACGAGCCGCTTCAGGATGCCGCCCATCTCCGTGTTGCCCTCTTCGTAGCGGCTCAAATCCGTCGCGTAGTACGAAAAGGTCCCCATCGTCCCGCGGATGTCGGGGAGGGGAAGCCCGGAGAGCAGGCGGCCGTTGTCGACGTCTTCCGGCGGAAACGTGACCGGCACGGTCAGGACGTCCGACCGCACGCCCTGTTTGCCCGCCGTCACCCAGAACGACGTGCCGCCGCGGATCGAATGGATCTTCGGCTTCGAGAGGGGGAAGTAGTTGAACAGAAACGTCGGCGGCGTGCGCGTCACCATCCCGAGGTCGGGCAGGTAGGTGGTCGTATCGCGGACGAGGAAGTCGTAGATGTTGTGCTTGCCGGCGTTCATGCCCGTCGCGAACGACGCCCACGCCGTCGGCGACTCCGGCGAATGCGTCGTCTGCAGCGGAGAGAAGGCGCCCTGCTTCGTGATTCTGGCGATGTTCGGCAGCTTGCCTTCGCCCATCCACTTTTCGAGCAGATACGGGTCCATGCCGTCGAAGCCGAGGATGATCAGCTTCTGGCTGAACTTCGACGCCGGACGGCGGGACGAGCCTGAGCAGGCGATCGAAACGGCCGCGATGGCAGCAACGGCGAGGACCAGGGCCCTCGTGGATTTCAGCATGGGACAGCTGCGAATTATATCGTGGCGGCTCGCACGAGCGATGTATAACCGCCACGCGGGCGTCGCGCGTCGATCCGAACGTGGCGCTGCGCGATCTGTAAACTCCCGGGGCGCGGAGGGGGCAGACGGCGCAGAGAAAGATCTCTCGCGGAGGTCGCGGAAACGCGGAGCACGCAGAGGTACGCGCCAGGCGAGCCGCCCGTCGCGCGGCGGGAGGTGAGGAGAGATCAGAAAACGAATCGCTCAGGCATCCACTTGCGATTCGTTTTCTGATCTCTCCTCACCTCCACGGCCGGCCGAAAGGCCGGCCTCGCCTGACGCCGGACGTTTCCAATGTCGCTCGAACTCAGCGCGCTCTGCCTTTCGGCGCGCTCTGCGTGAGATCCGCTCCGCGCGCTTCCGCGCCCATCTGCTTCCTCTCCGCCGTGCTACGCTCCCTCAGTGCGCGCCCTCGGCATCGATTACGGTGAGCGGCGTATCGGGCTTGCGTTGTCGGATCCGACCGGCCTGCTGGCGTCACCGTGGAAGAAGATCGACAACGACCGTAACGTCGGTGCCGCCGCGCAGCGGCTCGCGGTCGAGGTGAACGCGCTGATCGCGGAACCGGACGGACTCGACGCGATCGTCATCGGACTTCCGCGCCGACTGAACGGCGAGCCGAGTGAACAGACCGTACGCGTGCAGAAGCTCGCACAGCTGCTCGCGTCGGACGTGAGCGTGCCGGTCACACTGCAGGACGAGCGGCTGACCAGTCACGAGGCCAACGAGCTGCTCGCGCAGCGCGAGCGCAACTGGCGTCGGCGCAAGCAGCAGGTCGACGCGATGGCGGCCGCGCTCATCCTTCAGGACTTTCTCGACCATCAGCCTCGCCATCGCTAATCCCTAATCCCTAATCCCTAATCCCTGATCCCTAATCCCTGATCCCTAATCCCTGATCCCTGATCCTGAATCGCTTATCCTGAATGCCGAATCGATGAAGCGAATCGCTGCGTTTCTGGTCGTCCTGCTGGTGGTGGTCGCGGGTAGTGCCGCGTGGTGGTTGTATACCGGCGTTGATCGGCCATTCAAAGGCTACGGCGCGACGGAACAGTTCGTCGAAATCCCGCAGGGCGCCGGATCGGTCGCGATTGCCAAGCGCCTCGCCGACGCGGGTGTCGTCCGCGACGTCCACAGCTTCAGGGTCGCTCTATGGATCACCGGGGAAGGACGCCGGCTCCAGGCCGGCGAGTACCGCTTCGATCGTCCGCTGTCGGCGCGGCAGGTCGCCGACAAGATCGCGCGCGGCGATGTGTACGTTCGTCCGATCACGTTTCCCGAGGGTCTGACGATCAAGCAGATGGCGGCGCTCTACGAGAGCAAGGGCTTCGGCCCGGCGCAGGACTTCGCTACCGCGGCGAAGAACGCGGCGCTCGTCAGCGCGCTCGATCCCGACGCGAAGAACCTGGAAGGCTACCTGTTTCCAGATACGTACGCCCTTCCGCGCAAGGCGACGGCGGATCAACTGGTCCAGCGGATGGTCACCGCGTTCATGAAAGCGCTGACGCCGGACCTGCTCGAGAAGGCCGAGTCGCGCGGCCTCACGATCCGGCAGTTCGTCACGCTGGCGTCGATCGTCGAGAAGGAAACGGGCACCAAGGAGGAGCGTCCGCTCGTGGCGGCGGTGTACGCGAACCGGCTTCGGATCGGGATGCCGCTGCAGTGCGACCCGACGGTCATCTACGCGCTCGATCGCGCCGGCCGGTACGACGGTAACCTGACCCGCCAGAACCTGCAGTTCGATTCGCCGTACAACACGTACCGGTATCCCGGCCTGCCGCCCGGACCGATCGCCTCACCCGGTCTCGCGTCGCTGGACGCCGCCGCGGCTCCCCCCGACGTTCCGTACTTGTACTTCGTCAGCAAGAACGACGGGACGCACGCCTTCGCCGCGACGCTCGACGAGCACAACCGCAACGTCCAGCAGTACCAGGTGAGGTATTTCAAAAAGTAATTTGGGAATTTGGAAATTTGGCAATTTTGTAATCTGGCATCGTGCGGGTTGCTGCCCGCACTTTCAAAGAAGGCAAATTACCAAATTACAAGATTTCTAAATTTCCAAATTCTATCGATTGTCTCCGCCCCATTTGAGCTTCTGCCGCAGGAGCTCGAAATAGGTCCGCTCCGAGGATTTGACGATGCGCAGCGTGCGCGAGGCGCGGCGGACGCTGACGAGATCGCCGGGGCGGAGCGGAAAGCCGGATTGCCCGTCAAACGTGACGAACACCTCGTCGTCCGGCTCCATGACCGGACGAAGGTGGATCTCGGACGCCGCCGGAATCACGACCGGACGGTTCGTCAGGGTGTGCGGCGCGATGGGCGTGATCAGCATCGCGTCGACCGCTGGATGGACGATCGGCCCGCCCGCGGCGAGGTTGTAGGCGGTCGACCCCGTCGGACTGGCGATGATGAGTCCGTCTGCGCGGACGCGCGTCACCGGCTCGTCGCCCACCGTGACCGCGATCTCGATGATGCGCGACATCGCACCCTTCGTCACGACAATGTCGTTGAGGACGATGTGCTCCGCAAACAGCGCCTCGTCGCGCATCGTGCGCGCGGTGAGCATCGCGCGCGATTCGAGCTGGGCGCGTCCCGTCAGCACGGCTGCCATGGCGTCGTACAGCTCCGGCAGCGTGATCTCCGTCAGAAAGCCGAGGCTGCCGAAGTTGATGCCCAGAATCGGGACGTCGGTGCCGGCACGCGCGATGCGGTTGGCGGCGCCGATCAGCGTGCCGTCCCCGCCGAGCACGACGATGAGATCGCATTGACGCGGCAGATCCTCGGCCGACGCCGTGACATACCCTGCCGGCACTCCGGCGAGGCGCGCCGTGTCGGTCTCGAAGATGGGCTGCACGTGGCGCGCCTGGAGCCACCCGGCGAGCTCCGCGAGCACGTCCGACGCGGCCGTCAGGCCGCGCTTCGTCGTGAGTCCGACCCGCTCGATCGCATCAGCCATGCCGCAGGTGCAGAAAGAACTCGCGATTGCCTTCGGTCCCGGTGATCGGCGACTCGGTCATCGCGGTGCGGGTCAATCCTAGCGCATCGGCCGCGGCCGCGACCTCTTCGACGACTCGCGCGTGGACGGCGGGATCCTGTACGAGGCCGCCCTTGCCGACTTCTTCGCGACCCGCCTCGAACTGCGGCTTCACGAGCAGGACCAGGTCCGCCGCGGGTCCGAGCAGAGGCACGATGGCCCGCAGAACCTGCCGCAGCGAAATGAACGAGAGATCCATCGTGACGACGCCGAATTCGCGAGCATCCAGCGGCAACTGTTCCGGCGCGAGCGACCGTGCGTTGATGCGCTCCAGCACCACGACGCGCGGATCGTTGCGGATCGTCCAGTCGAGCTGTCCGTGTCCGACATCGACCGCGACGACCCTCGCCGCGCCCCGCCGCAGCAGCACGTCGGTGAATCCTCCTGTGGAGGCGCCGACATCCAGGGCCAGACGACCGGCCACCTCGATCTCGAACACGTCGAGCGCGTGCGCCAGCTTGACGCCGCCGCGTCCGACGTACGGATGATCGGGCTCAATTAACGTGACGTTTGCATCGAGCGCGACGGCGTGCCCGGCCTTCGCCGCCCGCTCGCCGTTCACGCGCACGTGCCCGGCGAGAATCAGCGCGCGGGCGCGCTCGCGCGAGGCCGCGAGTCCGCGGCTGACGAGCAGCGCGTCGAGCCGTGAGGTCTGCTTCAATGCGTCCGCGAAATGACCCATCGCGCGATCGCCGGCAGTCGGCCGCCGAGGTCCGCCGTCTGCAGCGCGTTCATCGCACGCGCGGCGCAATCCTCGGCCATGCGGCGGGATGTGTCGAGTCCGTACAGCGCCGGGTAGGTCGGCTTGCCGGCCGCGGCGTCCTTGCCGGCCGTCTTGCCGAGATCCTGCGACGCGCCCTCGACGTCGAGGATGTCGTCGACGATCTGAAAGGCGAGTCCCAGCTCCGTGCCGTACCCTTCCACCGCGTCGAGCTGACGCCCGTCGGCACCCGCCATGACCGCACCGGCCGCCGCGGAGGCGCGAATCAGCGCACCGGTCTTGAGCGCATGCATCGAGCGCAGGCCGTCGCCGTCGAACCCGGCGCCCGCGCCGGCGGCGTCGAGATCGATGGCCTGTCCGCCGGCCATGCCGCAGGCGCCCGCCGCATCGGCGACGATCCGGATCGCGCGGATCTTGCGCGCGATCACGCGGGCATCGGCGGTATCGGCAGGCTCTCGCGCCATGAGCGCGAACGCTTCGGTCAGCAGCCCGTCGCCCGCGAGAATCGCCAGGCCTTCGCCGAAGACGACATGGTTCGTTGGCCGTCCGCGTCGCAGCACGTCATCGTCCATCGCGGGCAGGTCGTCGTGGACGAGCGAATAGGTGTGGATCAGCTCCAGCGCGCAGGCAGCGGGCAGCGCGAGTTCGCGCGTGCGCTCGATGTCGTCGCCGTTGGCGGTGGCGATCGCTTCTGCTGCGGCGAGGGCAAGCGTCGGACGCAGGCGCTTGCCGCCGGCAAAGAGGCTGTAGCGCATCGCTTCGTCGAGCCGGGGCGGACACGCGGGGACGCGCGGCAGATACCGCTCGAGGGCGGCATCGATTTCGCCCCGCGACCATTCGAGCCACGCGCCGCTCCGCTTCTTCGAGCTTCGAATGACAGAAGCGCGATAGCTGCACGCCGCGCTCGAACAGCGCCAGCGACTTTTCGAGCGCGAGGTCCCCCTCTTCGAGCGTCTTGACGATCGTCTCGAGCTCGGCGATGGCGGACTCGAAGTCCTTGATAGTTGGGTCCATCTGCTTGTCTTCTCTTACACGAGGCCAGGAGACTCGGAGACCAGAAGATCTTTGGCTTAACTCCTCCCGAACTTCTGATCTCCTGTTAAAGGTTCTTGTCCTCCACGCGGCAGCCGATTTCGCCGTTCGCGACCGTCACGCGCACGGTGTCGCCCGTCGAGACGCTCGCGGCACTTCGCACGATCGCCGTCTTGTCCGCGTTCCAGCACACAGCATAGCCTCGTCCGAGGACCGCGAGCGGGCTGAGGTTTTCGAGGCGTCCCGCGAGCGCGCGGAAGCGCGTGTCGGCGCGATGGTGACCGCGCCGCGCGGCGGTCGTCAGGCGCCCCTCAGCCGCCGTCAAGCGTCCGCGATTCGAGGCCAGGCGCCGCGCCAGGTCGCGCTGCTCCAGCCGATGGCTCAGGGTTCGATACGCCCGCACTCGCGCGTCGATCAGCCGGCGCACGGCCGCGCGGAACTGGTTGGTCACCTCCGCCGCATGGCGGCCGCGCATCGCGAGCCGCACGTGAAAGCCCGCCAGGCCGCGCCGACTCGCGAGCAGGTGGACCTGGTTGCGGTGCCGCTGCAGGTCGTTCTTCACGGCGGCGCGCAGCCGGCCGCCGAGCCGATCGA
>WNGL01011382.1_pt1 | contig 10188 bp, 7 predicted proteins | sample 5400591 | NCBI WGS metagenome assembly WNGL01 (sample SAMN13153377, study PRJNA577476) | soil metagenome | isolation source: 80 cm soil or saprolite under Garry oak tree replicate 1 | place: USA:California | collected 2016-06-15 | reverse complement strand
TAGGACAGACGGAAGCAGTCGTCGGCCGTCGTCGGCTCCTGCTGACCCAGCGGTACCGTGCCGATGCCGTGGACCTTGATCACCAGCGTGACGCCGGTCGTGCGCGCTTCCGTTCCGGTCACGCTGAGCACCGACACGTTGGGTGTGTTCGCCGCGGTTCTAGCCAGCTCGTCGGCCGTGTGCAACCCGTTCGCGGTCATGCGGATGGCGAGCTGGTGCGCCGTCTTGACGGCGTTCTGATCGGCCAGCGAGCCCGACGTCGCCAGCGAACAGCCGGCGAGCAGCAACGCGGAGCCGACTCCCAACGCGGCCAGCTTCCGGCATTCCCCCATGGAATCGAGTGTGGCACCGACTGGTCACGACTCGGCTACGCCACGACCTTACAGTGCTTGATGCCGACGCCGGCCAGGAACACGGCCTGGCCGGGAGTGGCGTCGGGGTCGGCCGGGCTGTCGGGGCGCCATTCGGATGTGAAGACCACGCCCGGTTCGGCCAGGTCCCAGCCGGTGAAGAAGCCGGCGATCTCGGCTCGGGAGCGGTCGTGCATGGACTCGCGTGAGGCGCGGTACATCGGAGCGGCCTTGACGACCTCGTCCGGTACGTCCTCGTAGGTGGCGTGGGTGATGGCCACCATGCTGCCGGCGCACAACCGGTCCCGGTAGCCGGCGACCACCCCGGCCGGGTCGTCGGTGTCCGGCAGGAAGTGCAGGACCTTGCCCATCAGCAGGCCGACCGGTTCGCGCAGGTCGAGCAGGCCGGCGACCTGCGGCTCGGCCAGCACCGCCGGCACGTCGCGGACGTCGGCGCGCAGTGCCGTTGAGCGCTCGTCATCGCCCACCAGCACCTCGGCGTACGCGACGGCGACGGCGTCGCTGTCGACATAGGCCACCCGGCAGCGCGCGTCCACCGCCTGGGCGATCGCGTCGACGCGGCTACCGGCCAGAATGCCGGAGCCGAGGTCGAGGAACTGGCGAATGCCCTGGCCAACGGCGAACCGGACCGCCCGGACCAGGAAGCCCCGGTTGGCCTTGGCCACGTCCCTGGCCCAGGGCACCTTGGTCAGCAACTCCCGCGCGAAGGCGCGATCCACCGCGAAGTTGAAGCAACCGCCGAGCAGGTAGTCGTAGATGCGGTAACTGCTCGGCTCGTCGACATCTCGGTCACTCAGGACAGATCCGTCACCCAATAGGCTCACGCACCGAGCATACGACGATCTTGCTCGCCGGGTGACACGCACCGATCCAGTTGGTCAGCGGCAGCCGCCGGCTCAGCCTTGTTGGCTCTTCGATCTCCTTGCCAGCTCGGCGACGACCGCCTCAGCACACCCGGACGGATCGGCCCGCGACGTGTCCACGGTCAGGTCATAGGGCAGGTACCGGTGGATCACGTCGTAGTGGGAGGAAGCCCAGCCGAGGGTGCGGTCGCCCCGAGACCGTTCCCGCTCCTCTACCACCGCCAGCGGGCAGACCACACCGACCCGCAGCATGTCCAGTCCGGCGAAGGCAGCCAGGAGGTCATCGGCCCAGGCCGGTTCGACCAGGCAGTGATCCATGATCACATCGAGCCCGGCCCCGGCCAGCGAGGCGACCGACGCGTGCAGGCCGCGCACCATTGCCTGGTACCGGGGCAGCGGCACGATCTTCGCGATCCGGTCGCCGTCGTACTCGTACCGGCACAGCTCCCGCGTCCACAGTTCGTCGACGTAGCGGCGCGGCAGTGCGAATACCACCGTGTCGATGCCGATCAGCAGGTACGGCGTGGGCAGGATGTCCTGCAACGCCTTGCCCAGCGTGGTCTTGCCGGCGCTGGAGGTGCCGTTCAGGACGATGATCACGGCTGGCGCTGCCTCCCGTCGTTGACGCAGGCCACCACCTGCGCCGGCAACCGGTCGGACTCCGGAACTCCCGAACGATCACGCCGCCAGTCTTGCCAGCCGAGTCCCTGTTCGCCACCGGATTTACCGTTCACCGGGTCAAACGCACGTGGATCATGATCAACCTTCGGATCCCGCGTTGGTGATACCGGTCTGGATGAACGCGAGGATTTCGGGCCACCACACCGAGACCGTGTTGGCCAACCGCTCCAGTTCCGGCAGGCCGGAGGCAGCGCATCGTTCGTAGAACCGGGAGAGCCGGGTCCAGATGGCGGCCCGATCCGGGTGACTGCTGGCCAGGGCGAGTAGGTCCAGCAGGTCTTCCTTGGCGTTCCAGGCAGCCAGGATCGGTGTCCCGATCCCAGTAGAAGCGCGTGCAGGTCATCGACCATCGGGTCCAGGTGTTTCGCGTGCATCCAGGCAGCGGAGCGGGTCAGCCGACTACGCAGCTCCCACTCCCGGTTGCCCTTGCGGCCCTGCCTGCCCCGTACCTGCACGGTCACCCGCCGCCGGACCTCGGTGGGCCTGATTGGCCAACCGCACCAGATCCAGTGGTGACCGGGTGTGATCGGTCCACGATATCGGTCAACGCGACGAAGTAATTTTCAAGGCGATAAGTAATTTTCGAGCCGCCATTCACGGTTTTATCGGCACGGTTGACTCGTGGCGGCGGCCTGCCTAATATCAAAGTCGCGCGGTCGTGGAACGCTCCCCACATTTTCCAAACCACACCAGGAGTTGAAATGATGTTGTCACGACGCACAGGTAAATTACGGCCGAATGCAGCCATGTTGGCCGGCAGGCGGCTCGCCTGGTTGAGTACCGGCCTGCTCGTGGCGTTGTTCGTCCTCGGTCCCGTGCCGGCTGCCCAGGGCGCTGTCGTGCCGGCCGCGCAAAGCGCTTCCGGACTGAAGGTTCAGGATCGCTCGCATGACAACGACAATCCCGATAACACGCTGTACGCGCTCTATCAGGACATCAACACCGGCACGGCCGCGGTGCCCCTGAGTTCGCTGACGATGCGGTACTGGTTCACCAACGAGACGCCATCGGACCCGCTGGTATTCGCGTGTAACTGGGCCCAGGTGAACTGCAGTAACATTACGGCCAAGTTCGTCGCCCTCCCATCACCGGTGACGAAATCGACCACGTACGTCGAGATCGGCTTCACTGCCTCGGCCGGCTCGCTGGCTCCCGGCCAGGGCACCGGTGAGATCCAGACGCAGATCCACCACGTCAACTGGTCGAACTTCAATACGACCGACAGTTACTCGTTCATCTCGGACCCGAGCTTCGTGTACCAGGACACGCAAACCGTGACGCTGTACCTCAACGGCGCGCTGGTTTGGGGTGTCGAGCCGACGTAGTACGCGATCTTCCTCAGCCCGGCTACCGGCGGTCACGTGACCGCCGGTAGCCGGCGTTCGGCTACTGGCGGTGAGAGCGGTTGCTCCAGCACGGTTGACTTCGACTTAAACCTCGGCTTAAACCTTGTGTTGAACGAAGTCCTTTGCTTGTCTTTGACGTGTTCTGAACCGTTCAAAGACGACAAACCCCTGCTGTTGACTATATGCACAGCCGTTCACCCCATGAACAAAGGAGTTCGTGTCATGCGCATCCGCTTGCTGTTGACCATGATCCTCGCGATTGGCGCGATCGCCGCGCCAACGACGAACGCGGCCACCGTGGCGGCACCACCACCGCTGTCGAAACCAGCGCCGAACCCGACGACCGTGCACGAGTGGCTCACCACCCCCGGCGTGACGACGCCGACCGACACCCAGTTACCGCTGAACGCCACCGTGCCGAACACCCCGGTCGCGGTGCACGTCGACCCGAACGTCAGATACCAGACGGTGTCGGGCTTCGGCGCCGCCATCACGGACTCGTCGGCGCACGTGCTGTACGGCCTCACGCCCGCCGACCGCGACCAGGTGATGAGCAACCTGTTCGACCCGAAGGCGGGTGATGGGATCAGCTTCCTGCGCCAGCCGATCGGCGCGTCGGACTTCGTCGCAGGCCCGGACTACAGCTACGACGACCTGGCCGCCGGGCAGACGGACTACCAGATGCGGCAGTTCTCCATCGCGCACGACCAGACGCAGATCCTGCCGCTCCTGCGGCAGGCCAAGACGCTCAACCCGAAGATCCAGATCGTGGCCAGCCCGTGGAGCCCGCCAGGCTGGATGAAGACCGGCGGCTCGATGATCGACGGCAAGCTCATCGACGACCCGCGCATCTACCGGGCCTACGCGCTGTACCTGGTCAAGTTCATCCAGGCCTACCAGCAGGCAGGCGTGCCGGTGGACTACCTCACCGTGCAGAACGAGCCGCAGGCGCTGGAACGCAAGAACTACCCCGGCACCGACCTGCCGTGGGTGCAGGAGGCCAAGGTCATCAGCGCGCTCGGGCCGGCGATCCGTGCCGCCGGGCTGCACACCAAGATCCTCGCCTACGACCACAACTGGGCCACGCACCCCGGTGACATCGGCTCGTACCAGCGGGCCGGTGAGGACCCTCAGCCCAACTACCCGTACGACCTGCTGGGCACCGACGCGTCCGAGTGGATCGCCGGCACCGCGTACCACTGCTACTTCGGCAACTCGACCGCGCAGACCGCGCTGAAGGCGGCCTTCCCGACCAAGGACATCTTCATGACCGAGTGCGAGGGCGGCAACTCGTCCACCATCATCGGCGTGATGCAGAACTGGGGCCGCAGCTCCATCGACTGGAACATCGCACTGGACGAGAACCACGGCCCGCACCTGGGCGGCTGCCCCACCTGCAACGGCACCGTCACCGTCAGCTCCGTGACAGAGGCGGTCACGTACAACGACCAGTACCGCGACCTGGGCCACTTCTCCCGGTTCGTACCCGGCGGCGCCGTGCACATCGCGAGCACCGTGGACATCACGTTCGGTACCCCCCGGCCAACGCTGAGCACGGTCGCGTTCACCGACCCCGACCACTCGACGGTCCTGGTGGCGCTGAACACCGGCACCACGACACAGAACTTCACCGTCGTCTACGGCACGCACTCGTTCGACGCGTCGCTGCCCGCAGGCGGCACCGTCACGTTCCAGTGGGGCCGAATCCACTGACCGGACGCCGTGTGTGCGCCGCGGTCGCGCGGCGCACACACGGCGGCGGATCCGGGATCGGGAAAGGGAGCACCCACCTCTCTCCACTTTCAACATATAGCGCACCGGGGGGCTTGCGGCAAGACCCGGGTCGTGCCGCAGAATCACCGTCCGAGGCCAGAGCCTGCGGACGGGGAGGGGGCTTGACACGAGGTGGACAATAAAAAATTGGCGTGCCCTCCATAATCCAATGGAGAACCCGCCGAATCTAACTTCAGTTTAAGCGCTGTGAGGGGCTTGTGTCAACTCAGGGGTACGAAGAGGAATTGCGGTCCGAGCGGAGCTACGTGGCCGGGCTCTACACGCGGCTCGATGCCGAGCGCGCGCGAGTGAAGGGTCAGTACGACGCGGCGTTGCGGGGAACCGGCGGGACACCCATGGAACGGGACGTCCAGGTGCGCGCGTCGGCCAAAGAGGTGAAGCGGCTCGGCATCGCGGACAACGGACTGTGTTTCGGCCGGTTGGACACCCTTTCGGGTGACCATTCGTACATCGGCCGGATCGGCCTTTTCGACGAGGACAACGACTACGAACCGGTGTTGCTGGATTGGCGGGCGCCTGCGTCGCGCGCGTTCTACGTCGCCACCGCCGCGACCCCGGAGAACATGCGTCGGCGCCGCCAGTTCCACACGCGCGGGCGCCAGGTGACCGATTTCACCGACGAGGTGCTCGGCCGCCCCGGCGGTGACGAGCGCGGGGACGCGGCCCTACTCGCGGCGGTCAACGCGCCACGCGGTGCCGGGATGCGCGACATCGTGGCGACGATCCAGGCCGAGCAGGACGAGATCATCCGGCTCGATCACCCTGGGGTGCTGGTGATCGAGGGCGGGCCGGGCACCGGGAAGACGGTGGTGGCGCTGCACCGCGTCGCGTACCTGCTCTACACCCAGCGGGAGCGGATGGAACGCCACGGCGTGCTCGTGGTCGGACCCAACCCGGCGTTCCTGAACTACATCAGCCGCGTGCTGCCGTCGCTGGGCGAGTCCGACGTGGTGTTCATGACCACGGGCGACCTCGTGCCCGGCCGGCACGTCACCGCCGAGGACACGCCGGAAGCCGCGCGGCTCAAGGGCTCGCTGAAGATCCTCGACGTGCTCACGGCGGCGATCGCCGACCGGCAGCGGCTGCCGGTCCAGCCGCTGCCGATCCAACTGGCGGACATCACGGTGCGGATCGACGCCGAGACCGCCGAGTGGGCCAGGGAGGAGGCGCGCGCGAGCGGGCTGCCGCACAACGAGGCCCGCGCGGTGTTCACCGAGATCGTCACCTACGTGCTCACCGAACGGGCGATAGCCCGGATCGGCCGGGGCTGGCTGACCAGGGCGGACCGCGACGCATGGGAGAACCTGCGGGCGGACCTGCTGACAGAGCTCGCGGGCGACGAACAGTTCACCGCGGCGCTCGACGAACTCTGGCCGACACTGACGCCGGAAACGCTGCTGGCAGCGCTGTACTCCTCCCCCGAACGGCTGCGGGCGGCCGGTGCGGACGCGGCGTTGTCGCGCGCCGACGGCGAAGCCTGGACGGTGTCGGACGTGCCGCTGCTGGACGAACTGGTCGACCTGCTGGGTCACGACAAGGTGGCTGACAGGTCCGCCGAGCAGGCCGACGAACAGGCACGGAAGGCCGAAGCCGAATACGCCGCCGGCGTGATGGACATCATGAAGCTGGACCGCGAGGAACTGGACGAGGATATCCAACTGGTCGCCGCGAACCTGCTCTACGCGGAGGATCTGGCCGATCGCTTCGTCGAGCGGGACACCCGCAGCCTCGTCGAACGTGCCGCCGCGGACCGGGACTGGACCTATCGGCACGTCGTGGTCGACGAGGCCCAGGAACTGTCCGAAATGGACTGGCGAGTGCTGATGCGGCGCTGCCCCGGCCGATCGTTCACGGTGGTCGGCGACCTCGCCCAACGCCGGTCGGTAGCGGGAGCGACATCGTGGGACACGATGCTCCAGCCGTACGTGCCCGGTCGCTGGGTGTACCGGTCGCTGACGGTGAACTACCGCACCCCGGCGGAGATCATGACCGTCGCCGCCGCGCTGCTCGCCGAGTTCGCACCCGGGGTCCAGCCACCGGAGTCGGTCCGCGCGTGCGGCGTCCGGCCGTGGTCCAGACTGGTCACCGAGGACGAACTGGCCGCTGCCATCGAGGAATTCGTACGCGACGAAGCCGGTCGCGAGGGCACCAGCGTCGTGATCGGGCCACCGGGAGTGCCGGGCGCGGTGGTGCCGTCGGAGACGAAGGGCCTGGAGTTCGACGCCGTCCTGGTCGTGGAACCGGAACGGATCCTCGCCGACGGTCCACGCGGCGCGGCCGAACTCTATGTCGCACTCACCCGCGCCACCCAACGCCTCGGCGTCCTGCACCAGGGACCGCTGCCGCAGGCGCTGACCGGACTCGCCGAAACCGGGACGCCCGTCCAGGCCGGGTAGCAACGGTCGGGGTAGCACCGAAGAAGAAGGCGCGGCGGTGTGGCCTGGTTACGCTGGCGAGCGGTGTCGATCGAGTACGTGGGGAGTCCGTCATGCCGATGGTGGGGCACGCATCCGGGTTGGACATCGCGGGAGCGGTGTTGCTGCTGCTGTGGGCGGCCGCGATGTGGCTGGCCGTGGGCGGATTGAAAGTGGCCAATCGTGGCCATGCCCGGCGGTGGGTGTACGGCGCGACCGTCGTCGTGATCGTCGTCGGTGTGGTGGGTCAGATCGGTCACCTCACCGAGCATGTCGCCCAGGTTGGCTACTGGCTGGGGCACCCCAACGCACCGGCGTGGATGACCCCGTGGGGAACCGGGCTCGCGCTGGGCTTCGGTCACCTGGCCGCGACCACGAAACCGACGCTCGGCATGGAGATCCTGCACTTCATCGGCAACCTCATCTTCCTGGCCGGCATGGCCGCCGTCATGGTGATCACCAGCAGGAACCGGCGGACCAGGACGCGGAAGTGGGCGAAGATGGGTGTGTGGATGCAGGGCATCCACGGGCTCGAGCACCTGTCGCTGATGCTGTCGGTGTGGTTGGGCGCCAAGCAGGCGATCGGCCTGTCCACCTGGTTCGGGCTGCTGGCTCCCGGTCCGGGGCTGACGACGTACCGGGTCTGGTGGCATTTCATCGCCAATGTCATCGGTTCGATCATCTTCGCGATCACGCTGTATCACCTGTGGCGGGAGCGGCGCGAGATCAGGGCGACGTACCAGGGTGTCGCCGTCGCGTCGGTGCCCGAGCAGCGTGCCGAGCCGACGGCCAGCGTGACTACGAGTAGATAGTAGTTGATACCGACATCCTGGGGCACAATCGGCGGATGTCGAAACCGAAGATCGTGTCGGCCGCTGAATGGCAGCAGGCACGGGACGAACTGCTCACGGCCGAGAAGGAACTCACCCGCGCACAGGACGCGCTCGCCGCGCGACGCCGCCGTCTGCCGATGGTCGAGTTCACCGACAGTTATACCTTCGACGCACCGACCGGAAAGAAGTCGCTGCTCGACCTGTTCGACGGCCGCAGGCAGCTCGTCGTCTACCAGTTCATGGACAACGGACCGGACAACTACTGCCCCGGATGCACCTGGTTCACCAACAACGTCCCGGCGACCGGGCTGGCCGGCCTGGCCGGACGCGACGTCACCTGGGTGACCGTCTCGAACATGCCGCTGGCGCCGATCGAGGCCTACCCGGCGCGGATGGGCTGGACCGTGCCGTTCGTGTCGTCACATGGCACGTCCTTCAGCGACGACTGCGGTGTCGGCGGCGGCTTCCTGCTCAGCGTGTTCCTGCGCGACGGCGAGCACATTTACCGGACGTACAGCACGGGCTCCCGGGGCGTCGATCGGCTGGTGTTCGTCAACAGCATCCTCGACCTCACCCCGTACGGCCGGCAGGAGGACTGGGAGGACTCGCCGGCCGGGTGGCCGCAGCACCCCACCTACGGCTGAACAGAGGCTGGTGTGCACGGCGATCGCCGTGCACACCAGCTTGTCGGGGGTTGGCAGGCGGTCAGAAGGCGGTAGGCGGTGCTGTCACCGCTTCATCGCCGCCGCCGGGTGAGCCGCCGGTGAAGACGACCGGGTCGTCGGTCATCGGGATGTGACCGCCACGGACTTCTTCGGCGGCGCTGGACATCGGCTCGTCGAATGCCGCGCCGTCGGATGGGGTGAACGCCGTCGCGAACGCGGGCACCGCCCGGTCCTGGCCGATGAGAACGGACGTGGAGATGTAGTCGCCGACCATGACGCCCTGGGTGGTGTTGGCGATCTGGCTCAACGAGATCGGTCCGGCCAGGGTCTGGTGGTCCGACCAGTGCCGGCCCGCGTCACGGGACGACGTGAAGCCGACCTCCAACTGGCAGGTGGCCGCCGTGCAGGCGGCGTTCGGGTAGAAGTAGTAGGTCAGGGCCAGCGATGTCCGCGAACCGAACGACGCCCGGTCGACGCCGAGGCCGGGGATGAAGTGGTCGACGTTGCTGGCCAGCGGGTCGATCGGAATGCGGCCGACGGCCGACCAGGTGGTGCCGTCGCGGGACGTGCTCAGCACGATGTCATTCGCCGTGCCGCCGGTCTCGAAGCGGTTGTCCTGCCACACGACGTACACCGTGCCGTCACCGCTGACCTCGGCCGATGGCAGGGACGACGTGCGAAGACCGCCGGAGTTACGGTGATTGCTGATCGGCGAGACGAGTACCGAGGCATTCCAGGACATTCCGCCGTTGTCGGAGGTGAACGCCCTGACGCCGCTGGGACGCGTGGTGCCTTCGAACGGCACCACGACGCGGCCGTTGGGCTGTATGACGGGCTGTCCGCCCAGGCCGTGCACGGTGTCGGCGGTGGTCATGGCCGGTCCCCAGGTCCGCCCGCCGTCCGTTGACGTCGACATCAGCTCGGTGTCCTGCATGCTGGCGTTGTCGAACTCGGTGTAGCAGTGGCCGAAGAACGGGCTGATCGGCGAGTTGTCGCAGGCGGTCCAGTTCTTGTCGAAGAAGATGCCGGCGGCGTCGATCGCGACCGGGCTGCCCCAGGTGCGGCCGTCATCGGTGGAGCGGCTCGCCATGACGTCGACCGTGCCGCCGCCGGACGCGTGCAGCCCCAGCCACGAGATGAGCCAGGTGTGGTGCCGGAAGTCGAACGCGACGGATGCGTCACTGGCGTCAAAGAACGGGCCGGGCGGTGTCGAGGCGGTGG
>WNGL01011381.1_pt1 | contig 10188 bp, 10 predicted proteins | sample 5400591 | NCBI WGS metagenome assembly WNGL01 (sample SAMN13153377, study PRJNA577476) | soil metagenome | isolation source: 80 cm soil or saprolite under Garry oak tree replicate 1 | place: USA:California | collected 2016-06-15 | reverse complement strand
GGCCCGCGCGAGCGCGGGGCCAACCAGGTCGAGCCGGGTCAGGTTCTCGTACATCGCGCCCTTCCTGCAGGTGCCTTCTCGCCGACCTTAGCGGTATGAATGGGCCATGAACGACACGGACGCGCGCCGACGGAACCACTGGGTCAGCCCACGAGAACCTCATGTGCCAGTCGCTCACGCTAATCCGGGTCTGGCGGCTGTTCGCCGACGATGAGGTGAACCTGTGCCCCTGACCGGCACGCCTCAGCTAGTCATCACTGGTCGAGTGCGTAGGAGCCGGTCTGCACCGGTCCGGCGGGCTGGTAGGTGGCAATGACGACGCCGGTGCTCGTCGTACTGGCGCTGACGAGCCGCAGGGCGGCGGCCTTGGCGCCGTCGCGGAACAGCTTCTTGCCGGTGCCGAGGTGGACGGGGAAGTAGAGCAGGCGGTACTCGTCGACCAGGTCGTTGTCGATAAGCGTATGGGCGAGGCCGCCGCTGCCGTGGACCTGCAGTTCGTCGCCGGGCAGCTCCTTGAGCTTGGCCACCTCGGCCACGACGTCGCCGCCGAGCAGCGAGGAGTTGTGCCAGTCCGCTGGCGTCAGCGTGGCTGAGGCGACGTACTTCGGCAGCGCGTTGAGCTTGCCGGCCACCGGATCGGCGGGGTCGGTGACGTGCGGCCAGTGACCAGCGAAGATCTGGTAGGTCCTGCGGCCGAGCAGGAACGCGCTGGCGTGCTCGAACCAGCCGGTCACGGCCACGCCGAAGTCCTGGTCGCCGTACGGGAACGACCAGCCGCCGTACGGGAAGTCGCCGTCGCGATCCTCATCGGGGCCACCGGGCGCCTGCAGGACGCCGTCGAGGGTCAGGAAGGTGTGCAGGGTCAGCCGCATGCTGATTCTCCTTTGTGGATCCGTGGAGTTTCGTTACGGGCCCAGACGGCCCGGGACGGGCAGAATCATCGATCATGGCCAGACTTCTCTATATGCCCATCATGTCGCTCGACGGCTACGTGGCCGACGAGGCGGGCAGCTACGACTGGGCGATGCCGGACGACGAGGTGTTCGGCTTCGTCAACGACTTCGAGCGGCCGGTCGGCACCTACCTGTACGGGCGCCGCCTGTACCAGGAGATGACCGGCTGGGAGACCATGGACGCCGACCCGGGCCTGTCGCCGCTGACGCTCGACTTCGCCCGGATCTGGCAGGCGGCGGACAAGGTCGTGTACTCGAGGTCGCTGGGGGCCGTATCCACCGCCCGGACACGGCTGGAGCGGGACTTCGACCCCGGATCGGTCCGGCAGATGAAGGCCCGGGCGGACCGGGATATCACCGTGGGCGGTCCCGTCCTCGCCGCCGAGGCGATCCGGGCGGCCCTGGTCGACGAGATCCACCTGATCATCTGCCCGGTGCTGGTGGGGGGCGGCAAGAAGGCCCTGCCCGGCGATGTGCGCCTGCGGCTCGACCTGCAGGACGAGCGCCGGTTCGGCAACGGGGTCATCCACCTTCACTACCGCGTCGTGGGCTGAGCGCGGTCCGGCCAGCCGCGGCGCACCGCCGATGCTGATGGCGGTTAACCCGGGCCGTTCGGTACTCATTTTTTGACCGTCCGTTGACATCTCTGACCTATCGTGTTAATTCTTGACCATGCGGTCAAAAACTAGTCCAGGCGGTCAGAGCCGGACGTTCACCGAGACCGCCCGGCGGGCGCAGATCATGGCGGCCGCCATCGACACCATCGCCGAGCTGGGGTACGGGCAGGCCTCGCTGGCGCGCATCGCCGAGGCCGCCGGCACGAGCAAGGGCGTGATCATCTACCACTTCGGCGGCAAGGACGAGCTCATCAGGGAGCTGCTCCAGGAGCTGATCGCCCGGGCCGGCGCGTACATGCGACCCCGGATCGAAGCCGAGCAGACCGGCGCGGGCATGCTCCGCGCCTTCATCGAATCCAACCTCGCGTTCATGGCGGAGAACCGCAACCACGTGGCGGCGACCGTCGAGATCGCCCTCAACGCCCGCGCCGCCGACGGCAGCCCGGTCTTCGGCCAGCGGTTCAACGAAGCCGCGGTGGGTGCGGTGCGGGAAATGCTCATCCACTTCCAGGGCACCGGCGAGTTCCGGGCCGACTTCGACCCGCAGGTGATGGCCATGGCGGTCCGGGCCGCCATCGACACGGTGGGACCCCGGCTCATCCGCGACCCAGGACTGGACGTCACGCACCACGCCCGGGAGCTCGCCAGCATGTTTGTCCGCGCCGCCCGCAAAGAGGAGATCCCTCCGGCGGCGCCCCACCCCCACCAGGAGGAATCATGAATCCGTACTTCGACACCAACCATCTGGCCGGGGCGTTGCTGCTGGTCGCGGTTTTGTGCTGGGGCATGATCGAGGCCGCCCATCTGGGTAACAGCCGCCAGGGAGCCGCCAAGGTCGGCGGCGGCGGCCGGCGGCTGGCCGCCTGGCCGTTCCTGACCGCCGCGAGCGCCGTGCTCTACCTGGCCCCGCACATCGTCCCGGACGCCGCGATCCGGCCGCCCGCTGTCGCGTTCACCATCGGACTGGTCATCCTGGTGGCCGGGCTCGTGCTGCGCGGATGGTCGATCAAGACGCTGGGCTCGTACTTCACCGCCGCGGTCAAGGTGAGCACCGACCAGCCGGTGGTCAGCGCCGGGCCGTACCGGGTGCTGCGTCACCCCAGCTACACCGGACTGCTGCTGGCCATGACCGGGGTCGGCCTGGCCTCGGCCAACTGGGTCAGCCTGATCGGCATGACCGTTCTCCCGCTGGCAGGACTGCTGTGGCGCATCCGCGCCGAGGAGCGGGCCCTGCTGGCCACGCTCGGCGATCCGTACCGTGCCTACGCCGCGCAGCACAAGCGCCTGGTCCCGCTGGTCTGGTAAACGGAGATTCCGTAAGCCGCCGGGATTACCTTTCGGGCTGGGGAACGCCGGGACCGAAGGTGCAGAAGGTGCGGGAGCTGGAGATTGACCGCCAGCCTGGCGGCGGGTTCAGCGGGGATGCGCGGCGAAGAACTGCCAGATGACCTGCGTGGCGTTCAGGGCGGTGGATGGCGGGTCGGTGTGCAGGAGCCGCTGGGCCAGCGGGTTGGGCGTAGCGCCTGGCCACTGGTGGCCCGCGCCGGCGATCGTGATCAGCTCGACGGTCCGCCCGCCCGGGCAGGCCGCGGTCGAGGTGGTGACCACCCCGGCGGTCTCGGTGGCCGGGGCGGCACAGCGGTCGATGCCGCGCCAGCGGGCGTTGAGGGTAGGGACCGGCGGCCCGTCGATATGCGCCACACCGTCGCCTTCACCGCCCTGGTAGGGGATGTTCTTGTCGGCGGTGCCGTGGATGTGGATGACCGACAGCGGCGCCGGGGCGGGACAGCCGCCCAGTTCGGTGGCGGAGTCGGGCCCGATGGCCGCGAAGATCGTGGTGTGGCAGGCCAGCGTGTAGGCCATGATGCCGCCGTTGCTGATGCCGGTGGCGTAGACGCGGTTGGCGTCGACCGGAAGCTGCCGCTCGATGGCTGACACCATCGCGGTGACGAACCCGATGTCGTCGGCGTTCGTCCGGCCAGGCGTGCCGCAGCAGCCGCCGCCGGTGTTCCAGGCCCGGTCAAGGCCGTCCGGGTAGGCGACGACGAAGTGGCCGCGGTCGGCCTCGCCGTCCCAGCCGTAGGACTTTTCCGCCTGCCCGGCGCTGCCAAAGCCGCCGTGCAGCATCACGACCAGCGGGGCAGCGGCGGGCAGCGACGCGGGCCGGTACACGATAAACGTCCGGCGGACGCCGCCGACGTCGATGGCGTGGCTGGAGGAACCGGCGGGGATCACCTGACCGGCCGCGCCGGGCGCGCTGGCCGGGTCGGGCGGGCCGGGCGCGCTGGCGGCATGGCGGGCAGCGATCCCGCACCCGGCCAGCGTCAGGGCGAAGACAGCCAGCGTCAGGGCGAAGACGGCCAGTCTCCTGAGGCCACGTCGCCTTGCCTTCTGGCCCGCAGTCCGCATGGATGATAATTTAAGCAAGGTACTTGTCAATGTCAAAACCCGCCAGAACGGACCATGAGCGATTCCTTTAGCAGTCGAGAAGGACAGACCGTACCGGCACTTGTCCAGTTGCTTGCGCGATCAGGCGCGGAGCGGCTGCGCGGCGAGTTCGCCGCGCAGGACATGGGCGGCCTTCGCCCGCTGCACGCCCTGCTGCTGGTTCCCCTCCTCGGCGGCGGGCGGCACGCCTCGGACCTGGCCGAGACCCTCGGTGTCTCCCGGCAGGCCGTCGCCCAGGTCGTCACCCGCCTCGAGCGGGGCGGCTACCTGACGCGGATCACCGACCCGGGCGATGCCCGGGCCAAGCTCGTCTGCCTGACCCCACGCGGCCGCGCCGCGCTGCGCACCATGCGCGCCACCGCCCTGACCGTGGAGGACGAGTGGCGGCAGCGTCTGGGCGCCGAACGGCTGGCCGGCTTCCGCGACACCCTCCTCCCTGCTATCGGACGTGCCGTGAGGCGGTCAGCCGCCGGGTCTGCCGGGCTTGCGAGCCACGCCGATGATCCGCGGGGCGACCGGGGAGAAGGTCGCGGACGGCGGGAAGCGGAAACCGCGACACCGTTCGATGGTGAAGACGCGGGCGATGGCCGGCTGCGTGCGACGCTCGACGTGGCAGCCGCCCATCAGGCGCGGCCAGATGAGATCGGCGGTCCGCTGGTACCGGGCGAAGATCGCGTCCCGGCTGCGTACGTGCTCATAGAACCGCAGTTGGCCGCCGGGCCGCAGGACCCGGCGGAATTCGGCCAGCGCTGCCTCGGCGTCGGGGACCGAGCACAGCAGCCCGGACACGACGACCGCGTCGAACTCGCCGTCGGCGGCGGGCAGGTCCCCGGCGGTGCCGTCGGTCACCCGGACCAGGACGGCCGCGGCCGCGGCCGCCGCGGCGGCGCGGTCGCGTAGGAATGGTTCCGGCTCGACGGCCACCACCTCCCGGACGGCCTGCGGGTAGTGCGGGAAGTTCAGCCCGTTGCCGGCGCCGACCTCGATCACCCGGCCGGACAGGCCGCTGAGCAGTTCCTGCCTGAGCTCGCGGTTGCCCCGCTCCTCCCGGCGGGCCGCGAACCGGTTGAAGTACCGGGCGAACAGGGGGTTCCTCACGGTCTTGATAACACTCGCCATGACCGGGACGATAGCTCGCACCATGGATGAGCACGTCGTGATTGTCGGCGCGGGCCCGGCGGGCCTGGCGGCGGCCTGGGCGATCCGCCGAGCCGGCCGTGACCCGCTCGTGGTCGAGCAGGCGGACGCGGTCGCCGCGTCCTGGCGCGGGCGCCACGACCACCTCCGGCTGAACACCCACCGGGCGTTCTCACATCAGCCGGGTGCGCGCATCCCGCGCCGCTGCGGCCCGTACCCTGCCCGCGATGACTACGTGGCCTACTTGCAGGAATACTCCGCGGGAATGCGGCTGCGGCTGGGCACACGGGTGCACAGGATCGACCGAACCGACGGCGGCTGGGCGCTGGCACTCGACGGCGGGAGCCTCACCGCCGCGCACGCGGTGATCGCCACTGGGTCGGACGCCGAGCCGTTCCTGCCCAGCTGGCCAGGCCTGGACTCGTTCGAGGGCGCCGTGATCCATGCCGGGCGGTTCCGCAATGTCGCGGAGATGGCGGGCCGGGACGTGCTCGTGGTGGGGCCGGGTCCACCGGCGCCAGGCCCGCCAGCTGGCCCGGGCGATCGCGCAGCTACCGGCCGGCTGACGTGCCGCCGCCCAGCTTGACGGCTCAGTGCCCGGACATGCCGCCGTCGACGGCCAGCGTGACACCGGCGATGTAGGACGAGGCGGGGCTGGCGAGGAAGACGACCACAGTGTCGAGTTCGTGCTGCTCGCCCATGCGCCCGAGGGTGGATGTGTTCGCGATGAAATCCTCCAGCTTGTCCCGCGGGATCTGCTCCGTCATCTCGCTGCGGAAGTACCCGGGCGCCACCGCGTTGACCCGGATTCCCCGGCGCCCGGACCACTGCTGGTTCAGGTCGCGGGTCAGCCCGATCAGGCCCGCCTTGCTGGCGGCATAGGCCGCCTGCGGCAAGTAGGACTTCACCAGGCCGAGCAGGCTGGCGATGTTGACGATGCTCGACCCGGGCGGCATGACCTGCGCCGCCGCCTGGGCCATCCAGTAGGCGCCCATCAGGTTGACGTCGATGACCTCGCGGAACTGTTCCGGGGTCTCGCGCAGCGCGGGCACGGCCGTGCCCATCCCGGCGTTGTTGACGAGCACGTCCAGGCGGCCGAATCGTCCGACCGCCGCCTGCACCGCCGCCCGGCACTCCCCCGGGTCCGTGACGTCGGTCTGCACGGCGAGCGCGGCCCGGCCGAGCTGCTCGACCGTACGGCAGGTGGCCTCTAGCCTGTCCCGCCGCCGGGCCGCCAGCACTACGTCGGCGCCGGCCTCGGCCAAGGCCACCGCGAACCCCGCGCCGAGGCCGCTGCTGGCCCCGGTGACCAGCGCGACCTTACCCGCTAGCGAGAACCGATCGAGAATGCTCATGAGCTCTGCTATAGCTCATGAGTCCGGTCGCGCAAGAGGTTCTTCCGGATTTTGCCGACAGACCGACTGGTCTATCTAGGTGTGTAGTCCGGCGCCGACGACGGCCTGCTCCTGCTTGCGGTGCCGGCCGCTGCTCGCGCCAGGGAGCGCGGCCGAGGGAAGCAGGGCCGAGTCGAGCAGGGCCTCGGCGGCCGACCGGGAGGCCGCCGCGACGCCGGCGTTGCCGTCCAGGCTCGCGGCCAGCATCGAGCCGTCGTAGAGGAGGTGGATCTGGCTGGCCAACTGGTCCGGGTCGGGCACCCCGGCCGCAGCGGCCAGGTCCCGCAGGAAGTCGTGCAGCCAGCGGCGGTACGCGCGGGGCACCTCGTAGGCGGCGCTGCCGGGCGGGGCCTCGGCGCTGGCGCGGTTGAACGCGCAGCCCTGGAAGCCGGGCCCGGCGAAGTTAGCGGCCTGCACGCCGAACACGCTCAGCAGCGCCTCGCGCGGATCGTCGTGCGCCTCGGCGGCGGCCCGGAGCCGGGACCTGACCGGGAAACATGCGGGCCGGAAAAACATTGCCAATCTGACCCGGCCAGGAACTTAACCGGCGCAATGCGGGTACGGCAGCAGATACGACCTAGATCACGCACTGGGTCCCCGCCGCACGACCAGACAAGGCAACACGCGGGCGAGCGCCCGTCCTGGAGGTAACAACGTGAAACCGTTCGTGGTCAACCGGCACGGCCGCCTGGTGTTCCCCGCCAACTTCCTCGGCGAGCTGGACTTCTCGGTGCTGGAGTCGCTAGACCAGTTCACCGCGGTGATCGGGCGGGACTTCGAGGCGAAGGCGCCCACCGGGACCGACATATTGTCCCGGGTCGAGTCCGGCGGTTATCCCCGGCGCTTCGAGCTACTGCGCGACCTGGGCCAGAATCTCTACTGGGCGAACCGCTACTCGATCACCATGTTCGACCGGCGCCCGACCCGCTGGCGCGACCTGGCCAAGCGCCGGGATGACGTGTACCTCCCCGTGCTGACGCCGTGGGAGGACAGCGAGCGCAAGGTGGCCGCGGTGGAGCAGGCCTTCCGCGCGCTCCCGCCGACCTGGGACGCCAAGGCCGAGGACACCATCTTCGACCTGCTGTTCGGCCTGTTCAGGACCAAGCTGTACCACGCCACTGAGCTGCCCCCGATCAAGCCGACGGTGGCCGAGTTCCTGGCCCAGCCGGACGCGCTGACCTTCGTCATGCCCGCGTACGACCCGGATTACCCGGTCTTCACCACCGAGCAGATCCTCGACGCCAACGAGGATGTCCCCGAGCTCGAGGCGCTGATGCGCTGGGCGATGGTGCTGCACAACCAGTACCCGTGGGACCGCTCCCGGACCGAGCTGCGCGGACCCGGCGAGATCGGCGACGACGACTTCGTGGTCGCCTTCCACCCGCGGAACCGCGACGTGCAGGCGTTCATCGAGCGGGTAAAGCGCCCGCATCCGGTCGCGGCGCAGGATACGGCGACCCGCGGCCTGGGCGATTCGGTCGAGCCGGTCACCCCTTATCCTCCGGTGCGGGTGCGGGAGGTATTCGCGGTGCAGCCGAGGTTCGAGGCGCTGGCCATCGTGCGCGGCGAGCACGTCTGCACCAACGCCGACGTGATCAGGAACGCCAGCTTCTCCTGGTCACCGATGAGCGCGGACGAGATCGCCGCCAAGACCGGCATCGAGCAGCGCTGCTACACCAGCCGCGAGCCCGAGCAATTGGCTCTGCACGTGGCCCGGGCCGCCCTGGCCAAGTCAGGCCGCTCCCCCGCCGAGATCGGCGCGATCCTGGTCAGCACCTGCACGAGCAACCGGCTGATCCCGTCGATCGCATGCTGGCTGTCCGGCGAGCTGGGCTTGCAGCAGACGCACGCCTCGGTCGACATGGTGGCGGCCTGCGCCGGGTTGCCGTACGGGATGAGCGAGGCCGTCCGCCAGCTCCAGGAGGTCAGACGGCCCGTCCTGCTGGTCTGCGTGGAGAAGTTCTCCGACAAGATCGGCGCCGTCCGCACCTCGCGGATGATCTTCGGCGACGGGGCGGCGGCGATGGTCATCGCGCCGGCCGCCGACGGCCAGACCGGGGACGTGGAGGTGGTGCAGACCTACGCGAGCGGTCCGCACAGCGAGGTGAACTCGATCATCTGGCCGAACTCGGAGTTCGACGGCGACATCACCGTATACGGTCCGGAGGTGAAGGCGCTGGTCCAGCGGTACCTGATGCAGATGCTCGGCGAGCTCGGCGCGGAGTCGGACCCGGACGACCCGGGTCGGACGCTGCTGGAGAGCATCGAGCTGATCATCCCGCACCAGGCCAACAAGACCATGATCCTGAACCTGGCCGGCAAGGCCGGGCTCTCCGCCGACCAGCTGTACTTCAACGTGGAGAGGATGGGCAACGTGTCCGCAGCGAGCATCCCCATCGCGGTCTACGACGCCGTGCGCGACGGGGTGATCGGCCGGCCGGTCCGGGTGTTCGCGCCCGGCTTCGGGGCCGGGGCCGTCGGCGGCTACGCGGTGATGCGCATCGACCCGGCCATCGTCGCGGATGAGGTCGTGCTCGACGTCCTCCAGGACACCGATCGGCACGCCGCGGCCCCGGCCGGGAGCACCATCGACGACATCCGCGCTGCCTTCGGTGAGTAGCGCGATGAGCCGCCCTGACTTCGCCTTCCAGCGTGTCGCGATCGTCAACCGGGGCGAGCCGGCCATGCGGCTGATCAACGCCGTACGGGAGTGGAACGCCGAGGGACGGCCCGCGCTACGCGTCATCGCTGTGTACACCGCGGCCGACCGGCACGCGACGTTCGTCCGCGAGGCCGACGAATCCGTGCTGATCGGGCCGGGCCCGGAGGCCGAGGCCGATGCCGCCTTCGCCGGGAGCCCCTACCTGGACTACGCCGAGCTTGAGCGCGCGCTGCGCGCCTGCCGGGCGGACGCGGTCTGGCCCGGCTGGGGGTTCGTCTCGGAGAAGGCCGAGTTCGCCGAGCTGTGCGACCGGCTCGGGATCACCTTCATCGGCCCGTCGGCCGCGGTGATGCGCAAGCTCGGCGACAAGATCGAGTCCAAGCTCCTGGCCGAGCGAACTGGCGTGCCGCTGGCGCCGTGGAGCGGCGGGCCGGTGGCCGACGTGTCGGCGGCGCGAACAGCGGCCGAGTCGATCGGCTACCCGCTGATGGTCAAGGCGACGGCGGGCGGCGGCGGCCGCGGCATCCGGCTGGTCCGGGCGCCCGAGGACCTCGAGGAGGCGTTCGAGCGGGCCAGCTCAGAGGCATCGAAGACGGCGGGGGATGCCACGGTCTTCCTGGAGCGGGCCATCCGCGGCGGACGGCACGTCGAGGTACAGGTCGTCGCCGACGCCGCGGGCACCGTGTGGACGCTGGGCGTGCGGGACTGCAGCGTGCAGCGGCGGAACCAGAAGGTCATCGAGGAATCCGCCTCGACCGCGCTGGACGCGGAGCAGGAGACGCTGCTGCGCGGGCACGCGGCCGAACTGGTCCGGGCGGCCGGGTACGTCAACGCCGGGACGGTGGAGTTCCTGTACGAGCCCGGCCAGAAGCTGCTGTCGTTCCTCGAGGTCAACACCCGGCTGCAGGTCGAGCACCCGGTGACCGAGGCTTGCACCGGCACCGACATCGTCAAGCTGCAGCTGCACATCGCGGCGG
>WNGL01050927.1_pt1 | contig 10190 bp, 10 predicted proteins | sample 5400591 | NCBI WGS metagenome assembly WNGL01 (sample SAMN13153377, study PRJNA577476) | soil metagenome | isolation source: 80 cm soil or saprolite under Garry oak tree replicate 1 | place: USA:California | collected 2016-06-15 | reverse complement strand
AAAAGGTTGAGCAGTTCATTTTCTCATTGCCGGAGGATTCGTGGAAACTCCATGAGGAATTGTTGAGGAACGTGGAGGAGTTCTGGCAGAGCCTTAGGATACCGTATAGGGTTGTGAACGTGTGTACTGGTGATCTTGGTACTGTGGCGGCGAAAAAGTATGATTTGGAAGCGTGGCTTCCTGGACAGGGAAAATACCGGGAGATGGCGTCTTGCAGCAACTGTACAGGGTACCAGGCTGTTAGGTCAAAGGTTCGGTACAGGGAAAAATCCAGCACTCCCACGAGGCATGTGCATACGCTGAACAGTACTCTTGTTGCGACTGAAAGGGCGATTGTGGCGATTCTTGAGAACAAGCAGCGAGCGGACGGGACGATAGAGATACCGGCGATCCTGCAGCATTACATGGGCGGACAGAAGAGCATTCCAAACGCGTAGGTGCTTTCGGACTAGCCAAACAGCTCATGTTTGGAAGAACGAGGTTTGAGGCAAGCCGAAGGCATGGGCTAATCGGAAGTCTGTCTCTCACGTCTTGAGGATGGGATGGCCCATACTATTTTTCCTGGACGATGGCCTCTGCCCTAGGTTGTTTTTGGGGTATGTGGGGTGGTCAGGGGCTGGAATGGGCTGGTCTCGGGCTGGGAAAGTTCCCAAGGAAACCGCCTGGGCTCCGAACGGAAGTCCGGGACGTTAAAAATCGCGCGGCTGGATTCGTGATCGGGGTTGATTCTGGGCTTGTTCCCCCGGTTCTATACTGAGTCTGCCCGAATTCTCCACGGCGCAAAGCAGTTTCTCGGGTCTTGAAAGTTGTGAGTACGTTCCCCCCATTTCTTCGCGGCTATTTTCTGCTTCCCAGGGATTTTGCAATCTTCCGGACTTGGAGCTTGGATATGTTCGTCCCTGGTTTTCTGACTCTTTTTTTGCGATGATTCCTTCTTGGTTGTTGGGTGCTCGAAACTAATCGGTCGTCGGACTTGGAAGAGGGATTGTTTTAGGCTTGTCAAAAGGTTGGATTCTTACCGGCCTCTACAGGCTTTGTTTCTGCTTAGTAGGAATGTTGCCCTGAACACCCGGAGGAGGGTTACAACCTGCCCATAGGTTCCGTTTGAGGAATATAGGAGTCTGAAAACCTTGACTCCAAATAAGGAGGCAAAGCCTACTCCAGCCTTCCTAATCTCGTTCGCCGCAGGAATATTCAGCCTGCTCACCGCCTTTCTCACCACAACCGCCTTTCTCACCACACAGCTCGCCGCACTCGAGATTCCCTTTTTCAACAACACTGCAACAGCCCTCACCCTGGCCGCTGTCGCGGGGGCACTAACAGTAATCGGCTCAATACTACTCTACGACAATACAAATGCAAGCACGAGGAAGTTCGGATCCCTTCTAGTCGTCGGGTTCTCGATAGTGTCCATGAACTTCATCGGATTGATCCTCGGGCTCATCGGAGGCTTCTTAGGCTTAACCTCAACTTCAAGCTCAGAGTCCTAGGCGCACACATGCCGCCCTAGGAATAGGGTAGGCCGAGCAACCTAGGCGCACTTAACCCCTTTTTTTCGGGATCATCTCAAACCGTCGAACGGTTTCTTCGCCTCGACCAGGTCTGGAAGATTCTCGTGACAACCTACTAAAACGCGATCGAGCACCAGGGCGGCTCGAGCACCGAAATTGTCTGGAAGAGAGAGAAGAGCACGGAATCCGAGACCGGCGTTATTCTGGTTTCGCTTGCGAGGCCACCGATTAGCCCTCCACTCCGTGTCAAAGAAGAAAAAGAACTACCCAAAACAACTTGGAGCCCTTCGACAGAGCTTTTCCCGAGCAGTAAGTTCTATCGTTTACCCGGCCGGTTCGTCACATCGGGCATGGTGCTGGCTTGGGGTTTCAACACCCAGAATACGCATGCCCCCTCAACTATCAACGCTCCTCCGATGAGAGCTGGTAGGATCAAAGGAGAGTAATTAGTAGTGCAGCCTGCGCCGTTGATGGGACCCGAGCAGAGACCCGTGTTAGCGGGTATGAAGAGGGCTAGCCCATACATTATGCAGATTAGGCCGGTTGCCACTGATAATTTTCCGATGCCTGGACGGCCCCGTTGCCCATGGTAATCTAAGGCGATTCCCGCCACCTTAACCGTTCCGCATCCTCCAGTGGAAAGGAGTACGTGAGGTCTGTGTTGAAGGTCTACAGCGTGGCTTGGCTAGACGTTGACATGTGGGGGTCCTCTCGTTTGGCTGGAAGCGTTCGATCTTTCCGAGTGAGAACCCGACCAAAGGTAAATATCGACTCCCAGCCCCTTCGAGAGTTGAGTAGACTCTCTTGGGGCGAAGAAGACGTCGAGTGGTCCGGATAGTCAAGAAGAAGCTCCCGACTGTCTTCGTCTGTCCTAGATGCGGCGAAGAATCGGTGAGGGTTACCATAGCAAAGGACACTGGGAAGGCCACGGTCATGTGCGCCTTGTGCCAGTTGAAAGACGAGTTTCAAGCCCACCCAGCTGCTCAGATGATTGACGTCTATTCCTTCTTCGCAGACAGGTTCTACGGAGTCAAAGACCCGCGCGCCATAATCCCACGGCAAAGGGAAGGACCATTCCAACCCCCAGCGGAAGAGCCCTCTGAGCTAGAACCACCCAGGGCCCCTGCCGAGGCCGTAGAGGAACCATTCGGTTCCGAGGAGCCAGCACCCTTCTCTGAGACCTCAAAGCAAACCACAGACTCTCAACCGAGTCCAGAGCCTCAAGAAGCTACAGAGCCCCCTGACTCCGCTCTGGAAGAGTCATCGCAGGAGAAGGCACCCGAGACAATGGCATCAAGCGAGAACCCAGAAACGTCCGTCGAAGAGAAACCTTCCATGGAGGAGGAAGAACCCTTCGCCGATATCCTTGAGAGCAAGGACAAGGACAAGAAGCGTTACAGCACCACCCCACTTCCTCAGCAACAATCAGAACAAAGCCATGCCTCGGACTAGGAAGAAGACTTACCCCTTCTCTCCTCATAGACCGGAATAAGCAGGTTTACCACCCTGTCGACTGTTGCTCTTCTGTCCCGTAGGGCTTGAACAACGTCCTTCTCGTAAGTCTTGAACAGGTTGGTCAGGGTCATTCGTGGGTGAAGGGGAGCGTACCTCTTAGGGGTCCCTGTTGCCTCGATGATCAAACCCCTCGCCAACATGCTGTTCATGAGGGATGAAGCCTCGGTTTCGGCTAGGCCGAGGGCTTCGGCTATTTCCTTGAGGGTAAGGTCCTGAGTCTCTAGAAGCTTAAGGTAAGCGCGAGTCTCTTCGGGGGGGAGGCTGAATTGACGCTCAAGAAGGGCCTCGACCTCGTGTTCGTCTATGGGTCTCCGCTTGAGGGACCCTGGTACCGGCGTGGATCGACCCCCTTTCCCTGTTACCCTTGTTCACCGGGTGAACGGTGTCTAAAGCCTTATAGCCGTGTAGCCTTGCGTATTCACTACTCAGAGTGGTATACTTGGCACTGTTAGAGATTGAACTGCCGGTGGAACTACAGCCGGTTCAGAAGCAAGTCGGGCATTTCATACGCCGAACTCAAAGCATATGCCCGGAGTGCAACCGTATTCTTCCAAGCACGATTTTCGAACGCGACGGCAAGGTCTTCATGACCAAGACCTGCGTCGAGCATGGAGAAACAGAGGAGCTGTACTTCGGCTCCTACGACATGTACCAGAAATTCGCCACCTACTGGTCGGACGGAAAGGGTACCCATGCCCCGAACGTGCCGATTGAGAGTTGCGCATGCCCGGCAAACTGTGGACTCTGTTCTAACCACCTAAGCCACACTGGACTTGCAAACATCATAGTTACAAACCGCTGCGACCTGACCTGTTGGTACTGCTTCTTCTACGTGAAGAAGGGCCTCGAAGGAGCATACGTCTACGAGCCAAGCCTAGACCAGATCAGAGAAATGACCAGGGCTCTCAAAGCCGAGAGACCCGTGCCAGGCAACTCGCTCCAGATCACGGGCGGAGAGCCAACCCTGCGCCCTGAGCTTCCCGAGATAGTCCGGATCATCAAGGAGGAAGGTGTAGACCACATCCAGCTGAACACGAACGGGATCAGCCTAGCGCTCGACCCCAGCCTCGCAATCAAACTCAAGGACTCCGGCCTCAGCAACCTATACATGAGCTTCGACGGAGTCAGCCCCAAGACCAACCCCAAGAACCACTGGGAAGCACCCTACGCGGTTGAGAGCTGCCGAAAAGCCGGAATCGGAGTCGTCCTCGTACCAACTGTCATCAAATCAATCAATGATAGTGAGCTGGGCGGAATACTCCGCTTCGCCCAACGAAACATCGACACTGTCAGGGCAATCAGCTACCAGCCCGTCTCCCTCACCGGCAGAATGAAGAAGCAGGAGCGAGACAAGTACCGAATCACCATACCAGACTGCATCGAAAGAATCGAGGAGCAGACAGACGGGGAAGTTCCCAGAGAAGCCTGGTTCCCAGTCCCAAGCTGCTCACCAGTCACCCATTTCATAGAAGCGTTCACCAAGCGTCCCCAGTACGAACTGTCAATCCACTTCGCCTGCGGAGCCGGAACATACGTCTTCGAGGACAAGGAGACCAAGAAACTGGTCCCGATCACATCCTTCGTCGACCTCAAGGGACTGTTCGAGTACCTTGACGAGAAGAGCGATGAGTTGAACTCGGGAGCCAACAAGTACCTTGTAGCGGCCAAGTTCATCACCAAGCTCAACAGCTTCATCGAAAAAGACAAGCAGCCAGCAGGCCTCAACCTGTCAAAACTGCTGGTCGGCGCCCTGCTAAAACACGACTACAGCGCAGTGGGAGAATTCCACATCAAAAGCATGTTCCTCGGAATGATGCACTTCCAGGACAAGTACAACCAGGACGAGGAAAGGCTTCAGAGATGCGACATTCACTACCTCACACCCGACATGCGAATCATACCCTTCTGCTCCTTCAACGTCATCCCCGAATGGTACCGGGACAGGATCCAGAAGAAGTACGGGATCACGGTGGAAGAGTGGGAGAAGAAGAACGGCGAGAAGCTGGAAGCACGCCTCTACAGGGGATCGCTCCGGCGTGGAAAACACGCTGACGGCTGCGGATGCAGCAGCGTCCACATCGAACCAATAACCGGCACCTAGACTCCCACCGCAACCAAAGACCTTTTCTTTACCCTGACACCCCACTGGAAAGTCTGCCTAGGAAGGCATTGGCTTGCAAACATCGATTCCAAGAGTCAAGGGAGAACCGTGGGCCGAGATCGACGATGCGATTGTCTCCTGTTCTCCCCAGAAGGCAAAGGTAGACGACAGCCTCGCCATTACTGTAAATTTCAAGCTGAAGGGAGGATGACGAACATGACCTTGGCCTCCGCATCACCTACTGGGCAACCCTGTTCAAGCACCGGAGTCGGCTCCTTCCTGGGACAGAGCTGAAAAAAGACAAGTTTGTACGGCGAGCAGTTTTCTTCTGGACCCGCAACCCGGAACTCCCATACAGAGTCTGGGCGACAGTGGCCACAGAGTTCGAGACGATTCTCTACCCTAAGACCGAAGCAGAAGCCCAGGACATGCTGTTCAACGTGACAAGAAACTTCGAGCTCCCAGCCTCGACACTCGGCACCGGAGAACACACCCTCGATGCTAAGGTCCGGGTCAAATGGGGAAAACACATTTTCACCGAGAGGGGAGAAGCATCTGCCAAAACCAGCCCCCTCAAAATTCGCGTAGCCTAGTCCGTCAATGATTTAAGACAGAAACCTGAAGCCTGGAAAACATCAGGAAGAGGCTTGAATGGCGAAATATGATGGAATCATAGGACAGGACGTTCTCACCGTAACCGAGGGAGAAAATGAGCTCACAGTCATCTTCAGAGACAATCGGTTCTTGTTTGTCAAAGTGATAAATGGAAAACTAGTAGCCGAATCTGTTCCTGAGTAAGACCTCCGAGCCTGCCTAGGATCACCCGTCTTCTTGGGCGGAGGCGGGCCCCGAGGAAGGAAAGATTGGAATCGGGTTTTCTGATTCCAGCGAGGTGGTCCTAGACTTTCAACACGATTTTGCCGAAGTGTTGGCTTTTTTCCATTCTTTCCTGGGCCTTAGCCGCATCTTGCAGGGGGAAGACTGAGTCGACCACCGGTTTCAACCGTCCGTCTTCGAAGAACTTCAACACCTTGAGCAGCTCCCCCATTCCCCCCATGTAAGAACCCAAGAGGGAAAACTGGCGGACGAAGACGTACCGAATATCGACCTCGGCCTTTCCGCCGCTTGTCACCCCGCAGTTTACCAGCCGACCTCCCGGAGCCATGGACCGCATGCTCTTCTCCCAAGTTGCCGTTCCTATGTGGTCGAAGACAACGTTGACCTTGGCACCGTTGGTCACTCGCTTCACTTCTTCGGAAACCTCCTGGGTGTAATGGTTGATCACCCAGTCTGCTCCAAGTTTTCGCGCCTTCTCAATCTTCTCGTCTGAGCCGGCTGTTGCGACGACCTTTGCACCCAGTACCTTCGCGACTTGGATTGCGGCGCTTCCAACCCCGCTGCCGGCAGCCCAGACCAGAACCGTCTCTCCCGCTTTCAGGTCAGCCCGGGTCACTAGCATGTGCCATGCGGTGAGAAATACTAGGGGAACGCTGGATGCTTCTTCGAAACTGAGCTTGTCAGGGATCGGAAGAATGTTTTCCCTGGGAACCGCAACACACTCCGCATAACCTCCCTGTGTCTCGTTCCCGATGATTTTGTACGACGTGCATAGGCTGTCCCATCCGTTGGCGCAGTACTCGCAGATTCCGCAACTTATCCCGGGAGCGACTAGGACCTTTTCGCCCGCTACATGACCCGTTACTAGCTTTCCGAACTCTGCAACTTCCCCTGCAATGTCGCTCCCTGAAATGTGGGGCATGGGCAGCCGCTCCTTTCTCGTACCCGCGCGGGCCCAAATGTCGAGATGGTTAAGGGCGCAGGCTCTAACTTTGACCAGGACCTCAGTTTCGCCGATTACAGGTTTTGGAACTTCTTCATAATGTAACTTCTCGGGTCCACCGTTCTCATGAAACCTGACTGCTTTCAAATCTGACGGTCACCCAGGCAGATGCGGTGCCATTGTTTAAGCCCGCGCGCCTTGACTCCGAGTGCCTACGCTTTATTAGAGCAGTCCCTGGACTCGCAGGCATTCGCAATGCAGGGATTACGCTGAGCTCGCCGCAAGAGGTAGACTCGGAAAAGATTGCAAGCGACCTCAAAGGCAATACTCTTCGGGTCTACTGGTATGTTCTCAACGCTGGCGGAAAGGTCGTAGGTGTCCGAGAGGTCCAGAGGGCGCTGGGCTTCTCCAGTCCCACCCTAGCTCTGTACCATCTTGACAAGCTGAAGGAGCTTGGACTTGTGGCGAAGGATTCGGGGGAGTATCGGCTGGTGAAAGAGGTCAAGGTGGACATTCTCAAGCAGTTCATGAAGGTGGGAAGGGTGTTCGTCCCCCGGTTCGCAGCCTACGGCGCCCTCTTTACCGGTCTCCTCGCCTACTTCCTCTATTTCATTCTCAGCCAAGGTGCTTGGGACAATGTTCTAGCCTTTTTCGGCATCTTCTTCGGAGGGGCGGGCTCGGGCATATTCTGGTTTGAGACGGTTAAGACCTGGAGGCAGAGGCCCTAGGAATGCCAGCTATATCCAGGTATTCTGTTCAAAATGGTTGAGTTATGTGAACCTGAAGACTGTCAATAGGTGAGAGTCGCCTTGGACCACGCTGCCAAGAGGATGTTTGAGTTCGCCTTTATCGGCCTGGCTCTTGCAGGGGCACTGGTAGTTGGGCTTCAGGCAAGACCCTCGACGCTCTTACCGTTTACAGGAGCCTTGTCTGTCCAGTTGACCAACTCCTCCCCTTACAGCCCTGCTTCTGATGATTGCCACGACTGTCCGGTAACTAGCCTAGTTGTAAGGATAGACTCTGTTATGGTCCACCGTGAAGGAGCCCTAAACCTCACCGGAGGATGGTTCGAAGCCTCCCAGGGTGCTACCACGCTTGATATTGCCCAGCTTACTAGCAGGAGCCAGATTATAGGCCAGGCTAGCCTCCCCCCGGGCATTATCAACCTGGTTCGTCTCACTGTTTCCTCTGCAAATGCCACTCTCGCCCCGAACGGTAGCCCCGTGCCGGTCAAGATTCCCAGCGGAAAAATAGACGTGGTACTGGGTCGCCGGGCTGAGGTCAGGAGTGGACTGACCACCATTGTGGTTTTGGATTTTCCGTCCAGCATATTTTGTGAGGGGAGCAGTGACATGTGCCGGATCAAGCCCGTCTTACTCTCGAAGGTGGTAGGTCCCCGTTAATCGCCAATATCGTAGAATTTGGTAGCGGGGGGTGGATTTTCGGGTCCCACACGGGCCCTTCGAACCACCGCTTGAGGGTTGAAGCGCTCTTCGACCAATCTCAGGGTTATGAGCCCTGCGGGTTAAACCTGGCTACCCCACCCCGCTACGCACTTTCCGGGCTAACTCTCCCTATTTTTGGGTTCTGGACAGTTACAATTAGTCTATTCAGAGCCGCCATTTCAGACAATACAGAGTCCAGAACATGGGTGCCATGCCCAGTCAGGAAATGTGAATTGGCTCATCTGCATACTTTGTCAAGTCCGAATAGAAGAGAAGCCGAAGAACCGACAATACGTTCTTGATTGCTTCTTCCTTGCCCTCGTTCGCAACTTGGATTTCTGAAGAGATGTCATAACCCACTATACCTACTATTCGAGTCAGGCCCATGCCGATATCAGGCGGAACAGTTTCTCCTCGCGAGCGCCGCGAACGGCCGCTGAAGTGTGTCTGTGCTAAGGATATTCGGTGCAAAATGCCGTTAACACGTCCCGCGAAGGAATTGCATCAATCCTCTGAGAGAAACCTGCTTCTGTGGTTGAGTTTCGAAGAATCACCATTCTGCTCACCGTTGGTCTCTCTGCTTGTCTTCATTCGATCCAATCTCTTCAAAACAGCCACGTTGCTTTCCGACTCGATACGGAGCGTGCTTCCTTCGTCGAATCCCGAAAACTACGTGGAAGGATTCGGCTTAGTGACCCAGGGTCATATGGATAAAACAACTACACTCCAGTCAGTCTGATTTTGCGGGATTACGCGAGCGCTTCGTAGCTCGATTTCCGAGCACTTGTTTTTAGCAGACAGAATAGAACAATTTCTAGGGTATGACGACGAGCCTCGCCGCACTACTGCGCAAGCGTTGGATTGTGGCATTGCTTATCGCGATACTGGCTACAGAGACTCTTCTCCTCGCGATTGTGCTGTTCGAGATAGCGAACAAAGGATCGCAGAGCTTCCCATCAATTGCGCAAGTAGCCAACGTCAGAGGGATCCTGCTCGGGTTTTAGGAGCGGATGCCTTCGAGTCGCTTGGTTTATTTTAGGAAGAACTGGTTGAAAGCATTACTAGTCATTCTCGTAATCGGCGAAACTTCCGTGCTCACCGAAGTAGAAGCCGTAATTTGGTCCCAACGGATCAGCGGTCAAGGTGGCTCCAGGCCCTTTCACGTGTATCTTCTGCGCGCACGAGTCTCCCTATGCCACAATAATCCCGACCTTCACCGCTTCCCCTGGCGTGCTAGGAATTTTTGCAGTGTACGATCCCCCATGGGACTGTCCAGGCCAGAACCCGACCATTCCATTCAATCGTTCACCCTTGGTCAGTGGAGTATCGGTATTCTACGCTCAGAACGATCTATACTATTGCGTTATCGTAAACTCATCCGTCAATACAATTGAACCATTCAGCGTGGAATGGTCAACCGGTCCTCAAACCCATCCTTACGTGATGCCAACAGTTAGCCTTTCAGCGCCTAGTGTGACTGTTACGCACGGACAAAATGCCACTTTTCCCTTGACGGTGAAAAGTCTGCATGGATTTCACGGAAATGTTACCTTCCATCTAGGAGGCGGACTGTATGCCTTTCTCAGCCCGCGCAGCATTTTGATAAAAGCGGAAGGATCGAACTCGACCACTGTTACGGTCGAGACTATAGGTTATACGCCGGGATCATATTATGTGGAGCCGGTCGCAGATCCAGTATACGGGCTCCAGTTTTACGGAGACTATTCGGGGAGTCCCTTATACGAAGGAAACTCAACCACGATTCCAATTACGATAACGTAGATTCTCACAAATTTTATGCGCGTGAAAAATAGTTGCTGAATTATGGCGGAGCGAGA
>WNGL01019793.1_pt1 | contig 10190 bp, 9 predicted proteins | sample 5400591 | NCBI WGS metagenome assembly WNGL01 (sample SAMN13153377, study PRJNA577476) | soil metagenome | isolation source: 80 cm soil or saprolite under Garry oak tree replicate 1 | place: USA:California | collected 2016-06-15 | reverse complement strand
GGGCGACACCGAAGGCAACCTCGTCTACCGCAAGACCGCGCGCAACTTCAACCCGATGATGGCGACCGCAGGGCGCGTGACTGTCGCCGAGGTCGAGAATTTGGTCGAGCCCGGCAAGATCGATCCCGACCACATCATCACGCCCGGCATCTACGTTCAGCGCCTGGTGCACGTGCCGAACGCGGAAAAGCGGATCGAGCAGCGCACCGTGCGCAAGCGCGCGTGATCAAGCGGGGAAAGAGGAGGAACGACCCATGCCCTGGACCCGCGAGCAGATGGCGGAGCGCGCGGCCAAGGAGCTGCGCGACGGCTTCTATGTCAATCTCGGCATCGGCATTCCGACCCTGGTCTCCAACTACATCCCCAAGGGCATGACCGTGCAGCTCCAGAGCGAGAACGGCATGCTCGGCACCGGCCCGTTCCCGTTCGACGGCGAGGAAGACCCCGACCTCATCAATGCCGGCAAGCAGACTGTCACCGAATTGCCCACGACCAGCTATTTTTCGAGCGCCGACTCGTTCGCGATGATCCGCGGCGGGCACATCGACCTCTCCATCCTCGGGGCGATGCAGGTCGCCGAGACCGGCGATCTCGCCAACTGGATGATCCCCGGCAAGATGGTCAAGGGCATGGGCGGCGCCATGGACCTGGTCGCAGGGGTCAAGAAGGTCGTGGTGGTGATGGAGCATTCGGCCAAGACCGAGCCGAAGCTCCTGCACCGCTGCACCCTGCCGCTCACCGGCGCGGGCGTCGTCGATATGGTGATCACCGACCTCGCCGTCTTCACCATCGACAAGAAAGGCCTCGTCGGCATGACGCTGACCGAGCTCGCGCCCGGTACCAGCCTCGACGAGGTCCGCGCCAAGACCGAGGCCAGCTACCGGGTCGCGGGCTGAGGACGGACGACGGAGGACGGAGAACAGAGGACACAGCACGGATTGCTGCTCGTTTTCCGTCCTCCGTCCTCCGTCGTCCGTCCTCCGTCTTCTGACGCCCCGGCCACGAAAGCGACACAGAGGGGTGCGAGGTTGCGCTTCCGATCCCCCTCCCTATAGTTCACCGGCCTTAGCGCCGAACACCGGAAAGACGCTTCGTGTCCGCGGCCACCGGCTTCAAACGCCTTGGACTTGCCATTGCAGCCCTTGTCGCGGCGGGCTTTTGCGCCCTCGTGGCGCTCTCCTTGCTGATCCCGGCGGACACCGTGCGCGAGCAGGTGAAAGCCCAGATCCGGGCGGTCACCGGCCTCGATCCGGTGCTCAGCGGCGATATCGCGGTCTCGCTCTTCCCGACCGGCACGGTCAGCTTCCACGACGTGAGCCTCGGCGACAACCGCACCGGCAAGTCGGCGCTCTCGGCCGAGCAACTGGTCGTGCGGCTTCGCTTTTTTCCGTTCCTCGCCGGTCAGATCGAGATCGCGGACGTGACCCTCGTGCGTCCGACCATCGCCATCGCCTTCGGGTCGGACGGCAGCTCCAACTGGGCGGGCCATATCGATGTTCTTGCGCACGCCCTGCAGCCGAGCCCGAGCCGGGTCTCCTCGTTCTCGGAGATCCGGATCGCGGAGGGGACCATCCTGCTCCACGACGAGAACTACCGGATCGTCGAGACGCTGACGGATGTGGAATTCGCGCTGGCCTGGCCCTCGATCTCGAAGAGCTTTGCCGCCACCGGCCGGTTCATGTGGCATGACGAGCCGCTCGACGCGACGCTGAGCCTCACCGACTTCGTGGCCGCTCTCGCCGGCGAGAAATCCGGCCTCAAGCTGCGCCTTGCCGGCGCACCGCTGAAATTGGCCTTCGACGGCTACATCAGCCATCGCCCCACGCTGAGGATGGAAGGCACCCTCGCCGCCGACACCGCATCGCTGCGCGACGCGCTGCGCTGGGCCGCCTACTGGACATCGCCCGGAGGCGGCTTTGGCCGCTTCGCGCTCAAGGCGCAAGCCAATGTCGTCGGGGGCAACATCTCGTTGTCGAGAGCCAATGTCGAGCTTGACGGCAACTCGGGCGAGGGCGTGCTGACCTTCGCCAGCGACGGGCGGCAGACGTTGCAGGGGACGCTCGCCACCGAGGGCCTCGATCTCACGCCCTACGTCTCCACCATCCGCCTGCTCACCGGCAGAGAACGGGAGTGGAACCGCCTGCCGCTTGCGCTCGAGGGGCTCAACGGCTTCGACCTCGATCTGCGGCTGTCCGCTGCGCACGTGACCGTGGCGAATGCCAAGCTTGGACGCACCGCCGTCGCGGTCAATTTGCGGAGCGGGAATTTGACCGTCGCGGTTGGCGAATCCCAGGCCTTCGGCGGCGTGCTCACGGGCTCCTTCGGGCTTGCCAGATCGGCGGCCGGCGCCGATGTGAAGGCGCAACTGCAATTCTCCGATGTCGATCTCGATCAATGTCTCGGCGAGCTCGTCGGAGTTCGCCGGATCGAAGGCAAAGGCAATCTCGGTTTCACCTTCGACAGCTCGGGTGAGAGCGTCTACGACCTGACCAAGGCGCTCAATGGCACGGCCATTCTCAGCAGCCGTAAAGGCGCGATCGCCGGCGTCAATGTCGAGCAGTTGCTGCGGCGGCTGGAGCGCAATCCGCTCTCGGGGCGCGGCGACGTCCGCGGCGGGAAGACCCCCTACGAGCTGCTCGCAATCAATCTGAAGGTCACGCAGGGGACCGCCCAGGTCGACGACCTGCGGATCGAGGCGCCAGGCGTGCGGCTTGCGCTCGCAGGCTCCGCATCGATCCCGGCCCGCGAGCGAGCTTGATCTCAAGGGCACCGCAACCCTGATGGCGAGCGCGTCGACCGACGCGGCTCCCGCCTTCGAGCTGCCGTTCGTCGTGCAGGGACCATGGGACGATCCGATGGTCTGGCCGGACCCGCAAATCCTCATCAAGCGATCGGGCGCGGCGCAGCCCTTGCTCGATGCGGTGCGCAACCGCCTCAAGCGCGAGCCCGCGCGCCCGGCAACGGATTCGCCGACCGGCGCAGTGGCATCCCCGCCGGCGGCGACAGCACCGGCCCAGCCGGCCTCCGCCCCGTGACGGCCCGATAACGGACGACAGAGGACGGACGACGGAGGACAGAGGACACCGTCTGTCCTCCCGTCCTCTGATCAAGCCGCTCTTTCTGTCTGTCCTCCGTCGTCCGTCTTCCGTCCTCAGACTTGCGCCCCGAGCGGCGCGGCTTGCTCGCGTCCGCCGGAGAGCTTGGTGACCAGCGACGCCGCGACGATCGCCGCGGCGACCAGCGCGATGAGGATCGTGCACACCGCATTGATCTCCGGCTTCACGCCGAGGCGCACCTCGGAGTAGATGCGGATCGGCAGCGTGGTCGCGCCCGGGCCGGTCGTGAAGCTCGCGATCACGAGGTCGTCGAGCGAGAGCGTGAAGGCGAGCATGAAGCCGGCGGCGACCGCGGGCGCGATCAGCGGCAGGGTCACGGTGAAGAAAGTCCTGAGCGGCGGGCAACCGAGATCCATCGCCGCCTCTTCGAGGCTCACGTCGAAGCTCAGGAGCCGCGCCTGCACCACCACGGTGACGAAGCACGTGGTCAGCGTGGTATGGGCGATAGCGATGGTCCAGAAGCCGCGGTCGACGTCGGCGGCGACGAACAACAGCAGCAGCGAGAGGCCGGTGATCACCTCGGGCATCACCAGCGGCGCATAGACCATCCCCGCGAGCATGAGCCGCCCGCGGAAAAAGCCACCCCGCACCAGCGCGATCGCGGCCAGCGTTCCGAGCACGGTCGCGGCGCTCGCCGACGCGAAGGCGACGCGCAGCGTCACCCAGGCGGAGTCGAGCATGGCCTGGTCGCCCGCGAGCGCGACGTACCAGCGCACCGACCAGCCGCCCCAGACGGCGACGAGCCGCGAGGCGTTGAAGGAGTAGGTCACCAGGATCGCGATCGGCAAGTAGAGGAAGGCGAGTCCGAGCGCGACCGAGACGACGTTGAAGGCGGACATTCCCCTGCGCATGGTCAGCGGCCTCCTGCGAGCTCGCGCGTCTGCATTTGCTGATAGACGACGATCGGCACCACCAGCAGGCAGAGCAGCACCACCGCGATCGCGGAGGCGACCGGCCAGTCCTTGTTGGCGAAGAACTCGGTCCACAGCGTCTGCCCAATCATCATGGTCTCGGAGCCGCCGAGGAGATCGGGAATGACGAACTCGCCGACGATCGGGATGAAGCAAAGGAGCGCGCCCGCGATCACGCCCGGGCGCGCGAGCGGCAGCGTGACGAGCCAGAACGCCTTCCATCGCGGGCAGCCGAGGTCGGCGGCGGCTTCGAGCAGGGTCTCGTCCATCTTCTCGAGCGTCGCATAGATCGGCAGCACCATGAACGGCAGGTAGGAATAGACGATGCCGATATAGACCGCGGTGTCGGTCGCGAGCCAGGCGGGCGGCGCCTCGACGAGGCCGAGCGTGAGCAGCACCTGGTTGAGCAGCCCTTCACGCTGGAGGATGTTGATCCAGGCATAGATGCGGATCAGGAACGAGGTCCAGAACGGCAGCACCACCAGCATGAACAGCACGGCCTGGAGGCCGCGCGGCGCCCGCGCGATCCCGTAGGCGAGCGGGAAGCCGACGAGGAGCAGGATCGCAGTCGACACGACGGCGATTTCGAGGCTTTTGAGATAGGACAGGAGGTAGATCGGGTCGGAGCCGAGGAGCCGGTAATTCTCGAAGGAAAGCTCGCCCAGGAATTGTCTCAGGCCCGCAAGACCAGCCGATGGATCGAGCACGGGCGCATAGGGCGGCTGCGCCAGCGCCGTGTGCGAGAGGCTGATCTTGAGCACGATGAAGAACGGGATCAGGAAGAAGACGGCGAGCCAGACATAAGGGATGAAGACGGCGAGCTTGCTCCCCCGCGGCCGGCTGGCTGCCTGCGCATCGTTCAATGGATCCTGCATGTCCGGATCATCCTCATGCCGAAGAATTTAGCCGCGCTCATCTCGTCAGCACCACGCCCGCCTCGGGGGCGAAGCTGAGCCAGACCCGGTCGTTCCAGCCGATCGGCCGCTCGACCAGGCGCGTCATGTTGGCGGCAACGGCCTTCATGACGAAGCCGCTGTCGAGCCGCACCTGGTAGATCGAGACGTCGCCGAGATAACCGATGTGCAACACCTGCCCGGGGAAGCAATTCCCGCTCGGCGGAACCGGCCGCTCTTGTGCGATCCGCACCTTCTCGGGCCGCACCGCGACCCACACCGTGTCGCCCGGTTTCGCCGCCGGCGCCGGCGCCGCCTCGACCTTGCCGGCGGCCGTGCTCGAGATCGTCGTTCGGTCTCTTGCCGCCGCGACGATCCGTCCCTCGATCAGGTTCACGTCGCCGACGAAATCGGCCACCCAGCGCGAGTTCGGCTGCTCGTAGATTTCGGGCGGCGTCGCGACCTGGATGAGCCGCCCCGCATCCATCACGGCGATGCGGTCGGCGACCGTCATCGCCTCTTCCTGATCGTGGGTCACGATCAGGAAGGTGAGGCCGAGCCGCTCCTTGAGCTGCATCAGCTCGAACTGGGTCTCCCCGCGCAGCTTCTTGTCGAGCGCCGCGAGCGGCTCGTCGAGGAGGAGCACGCGCGGGCGCTTGACGAGGGCGCGCGCGAGCGCGACCCGCTGGCGCTGGCCGCCGGAGAGCTGATGCGGCTTGCGGGCGCCAAAGCCTTCGAGCTTGACCAGCGCCAGCATGTCGGCGACCCGCGCCGCGATCTCATCCTTCGGCAGCCCGTCCTGCTTGAGGCCGAACGCGACATTGCCCTCGACGCTGAGGTGGGGAAACAGCGCATAGCTCTGGAACATCATGTTGACCGGCCGCCGATGCGGCGGCGCCGGCGCGAGATCCTCCCCGTCGAGCAGGATGCGCCCCTCGTCCGGGGTCTCGAGGCCGGCGAGGAGCCGCAACAGCGTGGTCTTGCCGCAGCCGGAAGGACCGAGCAGGGCAAAAAACTCGCCCTCGAAAATGTCGAGCGAAAGCCGATCGACGGCGTCGACTTCGAGGAATCGCTTCGTCACGCCCTCGAACCGCACCAGCGGCCGTGCCGCAGGATCGGTCCACGGCGCGAATTTCCGCTTGCCGGCGCGTGGCTCGGCGCTCGAAGGAGACATGCGTTCAATACCCACCGCCGCGAAGCGCCCCGCCAGGCCGGCCTTGTTGCCCCACGCGCATCATCAAGATGCGCCTGTGACATTAGAGAGGTGGCGGGCCGGGACAAGCCCGGCCGAGACGAGCAGCGCGATTGTGGTCGCTGACGGCGATGCGGATTGGCCGGCGAGGTCGGAATGGAACCGAGATCGAGCTTCGGAGTTGGGCGGTAAGGACGGGGACCGCCATGCCACGTGCGCCGCCTATTTCCGCCGGCATGCCGAAAGCTGCCTTGGCTCGGCAGACGCAACCAGCGGCGCCCGCGAATTTTCAAGGCTTTTGATCACCACCGTCGCGTAATCGCGTGCTGACGCCGTTCAAGTCCAGCGGGAGGAGCCGGGCTAGCGTTATCCTTAACCACGAGATCGAGCCGGACTTGGATCCCCTCACCGCGAATAAAAGATTAAGAAGGTCCCACCGAGGACCGGGAAGGCAACAGGAGGAGTGACGATCGATGATTAAGACGCTAGCCGCCGCCACTTTCCTGCTATCGGCGGGAATCGCGAGCGCACCTGCCCTCGATCTGAAGGAGCTGATGCCGTGCAGGACCGCCGCATCTCGCCTCTGCGACCGGTCCGAGGGCATGACCATCGCCGCCCTTTGGAGGTGTGGGGCCACGCTCGCCTCCCGCCGGCACGAGGTCGGCCGCGGCTGTCTGGAAGTGCTGAAGAGGTACGGTCAGCTCTGACCGACACCGTGTCATCGGCCGCACCGATGTGCCGATCGGATTGAATCCAACCAGAAGCAAAGGCTTGTGGGTGTTCGCCGTTCTCAGGGAATCCCGCGCGCTCAAGTCGGGGTCAAGGTCCGGCGGACCGCGTCCTGCCAGCCCGCCCATTTGCGCTCGCGGGTGGCCGCATCCAGGCGCGGCGTGAAGCGGCGCTCGCACTTCCAGGTGGCGGCGAAGCCGGCGCGGTCGGGGCAAAGGCCTGCGGCCGAGCCGGCAAGATAGGCAGCCCCGAGCGCGGTCGTCTCCATCACCGCCGGGCGGTCGACCGGCGCGGCCAGAATGTCGGCGACGAACTGCATGGCGACATCGCTCGCCGCCATGCCTCCGTCGACGCGGAGCACGGTATCGGCGGCGGCAGGCCAGTCGGCGCGCATGGCTTCGAGCAGATCGCGGGTCTGGTAGCCGACCGCCTCGAGCGCGGCGCGGGCGAGTTCCGCCACGCCCGATTTGCGGGTGAGCCCGAAGACGGCGCCGCGCGCCTGCGCATCCCACCATGGCGCGCCCAGGCCGACGAAGGCAGGCACGAGATAGACCTGCTCGGCCGGATCCGCGGTCTCGGCGAGCGCGTTCACGTCGGGCGCCTTGGCGATCACCTTCAGCGCGTCGCGCAGCCATTGCACCGCCGCCCCGGCGATGAAGATCGCGCCTTCGAGCGCGTAGGTGCGCTCGCCTGCGAGCTGATAGGCGATGGTGGTCAATAGGCGATTTTTCGAGGCGACCGGCGCGTCGCCGGTGTTGAGCAGCGCGAAGCAGCCGGTGCCATAGGTCGCTTTCATCATTCCGGGGCGGAAGCAGCCCTGCCCCACCGTCGCCGCCTGCTGGTCCCCCGCAACACCGAGGATGCGGATCGGGCCGCCGAAGAGCTCGGGCGAGGTGACGCCGAAGTCGCCGGCGCTGTCGCAGACCCGCGGCAGCAGCGCCGCCGGTACCCCGAAGAGATCGCAAAGCTCCCCGTCCCATTGGCCGCTCCCGATGTCGAGCAAGAGCGTGCGCGAGGCATTGGTCGCGTCGGTCGCGTGGACCTTGCCGCCGCTGAGCCGCCACAGCAGGAAGCTGTCCACCGTGCCGAACGCGAGCCGGCCGGCTTGCTCCGCCGCCCGCGCGCCGTCGACGTTGTCCATGAGCCAGGCGATCTTGGTGGCCGAGAAATAGGGATCGAGCCGAAGCCCCGAACGCTCGGCGAGCGCGGGCTCGTGTCCGGCCTCCCGCAGGGCGGCGCAGGCTGGCGCGGTGCGCCGGTCCTGCCACACGATCGCATTGTGGATCGCCCGTCCGCTCGCGCGGTCCCAGACGATCGTGGTCTCGCGCTGATTGGCGATGCCGATGGCGGCAACGTCGCTGGCGCCCGCTCCGGCCTTGGTCATGGCCGCGCGCACGGTCGCGACCGTGGTCGCCCAGATCTCTTCCGGATCGTGCTCGACCAGGCCGGGTCCGGGATAGATCTGGCGGAATTCCTGCTGCGCGCTCGCGACCGGCGCGAGCGCGGCATCGAACACGATGGCGCGGGTCGAGGTGGTGCCCTGATCGATCGCGAGAAGGTAGTCCGCCAAGATGCGCCGGTCCCGCTCGGCGCGATCGCGCGCTGGCCGCGCCCGGCGCCGAAGCTCAGTCCACCAGTATCATATCGGACTTCGGCGGGTCGACCACCTGCTGGGCGCAAAGATCGTAGCTGTCCGCCTCCGGCTTGTAGCTCGCCAGCTTGCGCGGTTCCGGCCCGTAATAATCGCCGCGCCTGACCATGACGCGCGGCTTCGACAGCACCAGGGCGATGCGGGTCAGCAGCGCGTTGCTCGACACCGGCTTGAGCAGAAATTCGTGCACGCCGCAACGCACGGCCTCGAGCACGCGCGAACGCTCGCCATGGCCGGTGAGCATGATGATCGGGACATTCGGATAGGGAAAACTGCTGGGCGAACGCACCCGGCGCACGAACTCGGCGCCATCCATCCCCGGCATTTCCCAATCGAGGATCACGATGTCAGGGCCGAGCTCGCGAATGCTTTCAAGCCCGCTCGCGCCGTCAACGGCCTCGTAGATCTCGGTGACCCCGACCGACGACAGCAGCGTGCGAATGACCTTGCGCGTATAGTACTCGTCATCGACGACCAAAACCCTGGCAGACTTGACGAGCGCGCCCGCGCTCTTTTGATTCGATTGCATGGCGGCGTCCAGCAAAGCCAACTCCTCGGTCCAAGACTCCGAAAATGCGATGCGAATTATCAAAACATTTTCGTATTACGTCGACGTAAAGCCGATCGCTAAAATTGTAAGCAAATTATCGTCCGCTTCACCTCTCCCCGCTTGCTTCGCTTCTCCCCGCTTGCTCCACTTCACCTCTCCCCGCTTGCGGGGAGAGGGAGTTCCCAACGCCGGTGGCCATGAACTTCGCCAATCGCTCCCGCTCTTCCCGGGTCAGCAGCAAGCCGAGCTTGCTGCGGCGCCAGAGCACATCGTCCTCGCTCTGCGCCCATTCGTGCGCCATCAGGTAACGCACCTCCGCCCCGTTGAGGTCGGCGCCGAGGTGCGGCCCGAGATCCTCGATCGCCTTGGCCGATCCCAGGATGCGGGTGACGCGGGTCCCGTAGGCGCGCACGAGGCGCCGCGCGTGACCCTCGCTCAGGAATGGCCAGGACCTCCTGGTCTCGGCAACGAGCCGCTCGACGCCGTCGAAGGGGAAGTCGCCGCCCGGCAGCGCCGAGTGCCTGGTCCATGCGGGGCCTGATGCGGGCCTTGCGCCCAGGACACGGGCAAGCCGGTCGAGCGCCGCCTCGGCGAGACGGCGATAGGTCGTGATCTTGCCGCCATAGACGGTGAGGAGCGGCGCCTGCCCGCGCTTGTCATCGAGCGCCAGCACATAGTCGCGGGGAGTGTCCTGCGGCTTTCTCGACCCATCGTCGTAGAGCGAGCGGACGCCGGCGAACGACCAGACGACATCGGGCGGCGAGATCGCCGCGCGGAAATGATCTTTCACCACTGCGCAGAGATAGGCGACCTCGTCCGGTGCCGGCGTCACCGCCGAAGGATCGCCGGCGAAACTGCGGTCGGTGGTGCCGACGAGGGTGAAATCGCCCTCGAAGGGCAGCGCGAAGACGACCCGGCCGTCGGGCGTCTGAAAAACATAGCCACAGTCATGCTCGAACAGGCGCCGCACCACGATATGGCTGCCCTTGTCGAGCCGCAGACGGGCAGAGGGTGGCTGGCCCAGCACCCCCTCCGCAACCATCCCGACCCACGGCCCGGCGGCATTGATCAGCACCCGGGCGCTCGCGACATCGCGCCGCCCGCCCTCCTCCAGCATGAGCTGCCAGACCTCGCTGCGCTCGGCGCCC
>WNGL01019321.1_pt1 | contig 10190 bp, 7 predicted proteins | sample 5400591 | NCBI WGS metagenome assembly WNGL01 (sample SAMN13153377, study PRJNA577476) | soil metagenome | isolation source: 80 cm soil or saprolite under Garry oak tree replicate 1 | place: USA:California | collected 2016-06-15 | reverse complement strand
GTTGTTTGGGGCCGCGCGCAGCGGCGTAAATCATTTCCGAATGACGGCAGGGAAGGGCGACATCCTTTTCATCGCAAATCAACAAAACGGGAAACGCGCGTGAGGCGACAGCTTTAGCGGGGGAAACTTCCGCAGCCGCAAAGCCCGCGAGTTTTTCGTCACGATACAGTAGCGTCCACGTCCCGGGAGCGAAAAGAGTTTTGCCGAGCCACGGATATTTTCGCAGACCAGCGTAGTCGTAGGCTGCCTCGCGAAGGTTGGCGAAGGAAGCTTCGGCAACCACCGCTTCGATGCGCGGATCGACGGCGGCGGATTGCAGTACGATGCCCGCGCCCATCGATTCGCCCAAAGCGAAAATATGAGCTGGAGTTCCTGGCTGGGGAGTTCTGGGCGGCGGAAGTTTGAAATGCCGCGCGTCTAGCGGCTTGGCTTCGTCCTCAAGTAAGACTTTCCACTTGCCGGAGCGGATTTGTTCGTTTTCGTAACGGCGGACTTCGGACCAAACCAAAGCATCGATGATGGCGCGGGTGTCGTTGCGTTCGAGCCAGCCATAGGTGGCAATGGGTCCCCCGCTGGCGCCGTGAGCGCGGGCGTCCATTATGAGGACGCTGTAGCCGGCGCGCAGCAGGAATTCCGACTGGCCGATGACGCCCACGCGGTTGTCAGCGACTCCGTGGAAGAGGAGGACCCAGTTCCCGCTGGGATTTTGCGGGCGGACTTTCCATCCCCGGAGCAGCGCTCCGTCCGGGGCGCATACATCGAAATCTTCGCGGGTCGCACCGATGACGGCGAAGGAAGAGTCGGCTTCGCGAATCAGATCGGGAGTCAGCTCGCGGCGCAGCGGATGAAGGAAGGCCGGCCCGGCGAGCCATCCGGCAATGGCCGCGAGAAGCGGCGGGAAGAGCAATAAAATCAGAGCGATGCGAATCAGTCGGCGGCGCATGGTGCTATCCAAAGATACGAGAATGTGGCCGCCAGGGTTCGGACAATCCTTCCGAAGGGTGCCCATCGGCAGGGGTAGAATTCCGAGTTGGAGCAGTGGCCCGTCGACGATGGTCCTATAATGGGAAGAGATAGCCTGCCTTTCTCGCTAGGAATCTTGAATGCACGCATATGAAGCAAAGCAAGACGCCTCGATTGTGCAGGGTGTTGCCGAGCAGGGGCGCAGCATGCTGCGCGCGTACAATCGAGAACTCAGGCTAGCTCTGATAACCGCTGTGAGAAGTCGGTGTTCCTGCCGGGTAAGAGAAAGAGCTAACGTGCGAGTTTTTCGTCGAAGAACTTGGACATCAAATCGAGCGCTTCTTTGGTTTCGGGCAACTCGAAGTGATACCAGAAGGCGTGGGGCAGGGCCTCGAAGACCAGGAGTTGCGCATCGTCGCCAGCGCGGAGCAAAGCGCGATGGAACATGGCGGTGTCGCTCAAGAGCAGGTCGCGCGTGCTAGTGACCAGCAAACTCGGAGGCATGCCTTTGAGGTCCGCGAAGAGCGGCGATAAGACGGGATCTTTGCGGTCGGTGTCGCGTGCATATTCATCACCGGTGCGGCGATTGGGATCCTGTGGCTGAAGACCGCCGGGAAGACCGTTGAGGGTGAAAATCTGACGAGAGTCGGAAGGGCGGGAATAATCGGCAAGCACGGAGAACATGCCGAGAGCTGCGGGGAGAGGGAGACTGAGCTGCTTGAGGCGGACGGCGACTTCAGCAGTGAGGATGGCGCCGGCGGAAGTGCCGAAGATTCCGATGGCGTGGGGTTTGTAGGTCTTGAGGAGCTAGGGATTCTCGGGAGCGAGCCGATAGTAGACGGAAACAACTTTGATCTTCGCCAGATTTGAAATGGGCACGCCTTCGATCAGCGAGCCGGAATCGGAGTTGAAGCCGCCACCATGAAGATTGATGAGCACGCGGCCGCGGTTTCCTTCCGGTGTGGTAAGCGGAGTGATGATGTCGGTACGAACTCCAGCGATGGTGGTTCCTTCGACGTTGACGGGGAACAAGCGGCGGGCTTCGGCGGACTGGCTGACGCGCCATTCGTCGGTGCGCTTGCGACGCTCGGCAAGGGACTCCGGACCGGGAGTTGTTTGTGAGAGCGAGACGAGCCACTTTTGTGCTTCCGAGCTGACGGTGGATGGCATGGGGACCACGCGGGTGATGTGCGCGGTGCCGTCAGGGTCGAAGGTGGCGGAGTCTTGCGACGCGACCTCGCCAGGCTTGTTGCAACCGAGCGGCAATGTGCAGATTATGAGCGACAGAAGGGGAATCGATTTTCTCGCCACGTGAAGATTCTCCTTTGGCAGACTGGCATGGAACGGCGACAGCGAGGAAGAGCATACTCGATACCCGTAGAATTGCCAGTCGATCTGGAGAGTGAGAGCCAGCACGGACTCCGTTGGGTGCTTGCCATAGGAGGAATCAGACTAAGCGCCGGATTTGAGGCGGGCAATGATGCGAACGGGGCAATGACAGAGCCATAGCGCCGCAGGTCATGTATAATTTTTGGAGGGGATTCTGCTTTTCCATGGCGGAAAAAACAAAGGTCGTGCGGGCGAGTGCGAAAACACGGCTGCGGAGGCGGCTGCGGTTTGCGCGGACGCGCGCGCGCGAGCTGAAGATGATCGCGAAGGCCCTGGTGTCCACGAAATGGGGACGTCGATTATCACCATCAGCGGCGGTGAACCACTGATGCATCCGGAAATGGATGAGGTGATCCGGCATATCCGGCGGCGGGGGATGATCGCCGGGTTGATCACCAACGGCTTCTATCTGAATGAGGAACGCATTGAGAGATTGAACGAGGCGGGGCTAGAGCACCTGCAAATCAGCATTGATAACGTGGCGCCGGACGAAGTGTCGAAGAAAAGTTTGAAAACGCTGGATGGCCGGCTGTTGATGTTGGCACAGTATGCGGTGTTTCAGGTGAACATTAACTCGGTGCTTGGCAGCGGCGTGAAAGATCCGGAAGATGCGCTGAAGATCGCGCGGCGGGCGGTGGAGCTGGGCTTCACGAGCACGGTGGGGATTATTCATGACAACAACGGGCAATTGAAGCCACTGGGGCCGCACGAGCAGGAAATTTTTGAAGCGGTGATGGCGCTAGGGAAGCGGTCGTTTTCGCGATTCAACGAGTTTCAGCATAACGTGGCGCGCGGGAAGGAACACAATTGGCGATGCCGTTCGGGGTCGCGTTACCTGTACATTTGCGAGGACGGGCTGGTGCACTGGTGCTCGCAGCAGCGCGGATACCCGGGGATTCCACTGTCGCAGTACACGCCGGAGATGCGCGTCCGCGAGTATTCGACGAAGAAGTTTTGCGCGCCGCGCTGCACGGTTTCTTGCGTGCAGCAGGTGGGGATGCTGGACAATTGGCACGACCCGCAAAACCTGGAGCCGATGCCAATGACGCCGCCGGCAAGTCCGCAGGCGGAGCTGGTGCAGATTGGGCACGTGCGCAGCGACTCCTGATTTCGTGCATTCCGACCTGAGCTGACCTGCGGACTTCTGACTATTTTCACTCCGTGCACATTCCACCGGCTGGGTGATTGACGGTCAGCCGCGGCTTGCTAACAATGAAGGCATGCCAGTTTCAGCGATTGAAACAGAAAATCTGACCAAGGAATATCCCTTCGGGTTTTTGCACCTAAGGAAGAAAACATCGCTCGAAGGGCTGAACATGCAGGTCGAGACGGGCGAGGTGTTTGGTTTTATCGGGCCGAACGGCGCCGGTAAATCAACGACCATCAAGCTGCTGATGGGCCTGATTTTCCCGACGGCGGGGAGCGCGCGAATCCTTGGAAAGCCAATCAGCGACGTGGAAATGCACCGGGACATCGGCTACCTGCCGGAGCAACCTTACTTCTATGACTATCTGACGGCGGCCGAAGTGCTCGATTATTTCGCGCGATTTCACGACTTGGGCGCTACGGATCGGAAAGAGCGCGTGGAGCGCGTGTTGAGGAAGGTGGGGCTGGAGACCGCGAGGAAGATACAACTGCGCAAGTATTCAAAGGGGATGCTGCAACGAGTGGGGCTGGCACAGGCCATTCTGCACGATCCGAAATTGGTGATTCTGGATGAGCCGATGTCGGGGTTGGACCCGGTCGGCCGGCGCGAGGTGCGCGACGTTATCCTGGAGCTGAAGCGCGAAGGTAAGACGGTGATGTTTTCCACGCACATCCTGTCGGACGCGGAGATGTTGTGCGACCGCGTGGGAGTGATTGTTGGCGGAAAGCTGCGCGGAGTGGGCGCGCCGGGAACGCTTGTGGACATGAAAACGAAGGGCATGGAGATTCAATTTGAGTTGACCGGTACGAGTGCTGCGCCGCTACTGTCCAAGGCCACGCGCACGGGGGAATATTATCGGCTGCAGGTGGCGGAGGAGGAACTCTACGAGGCGATGGACCAACTTCGAGGAACCGGAGCTAGAATCCTTTCGGTGTCTCAAGTGAAAGCGACGCTGGAGGAATTCTTCATGCACCTGGTGGAAGCGGACCGCGCACAGGGAGCGGCAGTGGAGGTGAGCGGGAAATGAGGCGCGCCGGCGTTGTGGCTTTAAATACGTTTCGCGAAGCAGTGCGCGACCGCGTGCTGTACAACCTGGTGTTCTTCGCGCTGGTGATGATGGCTGCATCCATCGTGGTTGGTCAGATCTCGATCGGCATCGAGCAGAGCGTCATCGTGAGCCTGGGCTTGAGCGCCATTTCGGTGATCGGGCTGCTGATTTCGGTTTTCCTCGGTGTGGCGCTGGTCTCGAAGGAAATGGATAAGCGCACACTCTACGCGCTGCTGGCAAAGCCGGTGCGGCGATGGGAATTCCTTCTGGGAAAATTCGGAGGTCTGGTGCTGACGCTGGCGGTGAACACCACGGCGATGGCGGTGGGACTGCTGCTGGCCATGATCTACGTGAAGCATTCTCTGGAGCGAAGCGATGCGGCAGTACTCGTGGCGGTGTATTTCATACTGTTGAAGCTGGCGCTGATCGTCGCGCTGGCGCTGCTCTTTTCCTGCTTCACGACGCCGCTGCTGGCGATTCTTTTCACCGCCGGCTTATACATCGTGGGTTTGTACGTGCAGGAGCTGCGGAATTTGCCGATGCAGGTGATGAGTCCGGTGATGGCCGCATTTACCAGATGGCTCTCCTACGTACTTCCGAATTTTGAGAATTTCAACGTGATGGCCATGGCCGCACACGGACGAGTGGTTCCCGGGACATTGATTCTGCAAAACACGCTGTACACGGTGATTTATTGCACCATCGTTCTGATCGCCGCCGCCGCGGTGTTTGCGCGCAAAAATCTCAAATGAATTCACAGAAATCCATCGCGTGGCTTTTGCTGCTCGTGCTGCCAGCGGGATTCACGGGCATCTGGCGGCTACAGCACAGCATCGACACGGAGCGCGCTTCGTTAAACCAGGAGCGCGACGATGTTCTGCTGCGCTCCGGGAAGCTCGTGAAATTGATGAGCCTGGAGTATGCACCACTGCTTGCGGACATTTACTGGACGCGCGCGGTGCAGTACTACGGAAACAAACACATGCGAGGCCAGGCGAATCTAGAATTGCTCTGGCCGCTCCTGGATATTACGACGACGCTGGACCCCAATCTCTTGATTTCCTACCGCTTCGGGGCGATGTTCCTGAGCCAGGCCGCGCCGACCGGCGCAGGCCGACCGGACTTGGCAGTGCAACTGATCCAGCGGGGCATCCAAGCGAATCCGGATTACTGGCGGCTCTATGAAGATCTGGGATTCGTCTACTACTTCGATCTGAAAGATTACCCGAAGGCCTCGGAAGCTTTTCTGGAAGGAAGCAAGAAACCAAACGCGCAGCTATGGATGAGAGTGATGGCCGCCAAAGTTTCCGCGGAAGGAGAGTCCTTCGAGACCTCAGCCTTCTTGTGGAGGGACATTTACGAATCGACGACCGATCCTTCGGTGAAAAAGAATGCGTTGCTGAACCTGCAGTTGGTGAAGGCGAAGGAAGAGTGCAAGAACCTAGATGCGCTTGCCGATGCTTATGCGAAACGGTTTGGCCACCGCCCGGCGCGCATGAGCGAGATGGTCCAGGCCGGCCTGCTGCGTGGAATTCCCGGTGATCCCCTGGGTTACGCTTACGTCTTCGGCGAGGACGGGAAAGCGGAACTCAATCTGAAGAGCCCGCTGCTTGAGCAGCAGTTGCTGCTGGAGCGGTTTCAGAAGGCTGTGCCGCGAAATTAATTCATGTCACATGGCTTGAATCCGTCGAAACGGAAACCCCAGGGGAATCGCAAAAGCAGCAGTACGGGTGGCGTATTCCAAAACGCCAAGGGTTCGACTATTCCGAAGTGCAAAGCAGGGTCATCTGGGGATCAACGACAATTTTGCGCGGAGGATTCTGCGCGACAAAGTGGAAGGACGTTTCCGTCCCGCTCGTCTGGACCGTGCTCAGAAATGAGCCGTGTCCTGCACCGCTGGCATACAGCGGAACGTTGGCGATAAACGAGCGTGGCACACCGGTCTGGAAGAGCTTCCCGCGAATCGCATAGCCTTTATCCGTGTGATGAGCCGTGAACTCTACGCGGTAGTGGGGGATCCCCGTGCCGCGCACCCACTGTTCGAAAAACCATTCCATGGAACGCCCGCCTTCCAGGTCCATCGCCGGGGTCATGACGGCTTCCACTTCGTGCTGTAAGTCATCGGTGGAGAGCGCGCGATATGCATACTTTGTCGCGAGCGTTTGCAGGAGAGCGGTGAACCGCGCATCGGGATTCCTGGCGCCGGGCTGGCGCAGCATTTCGCGCAACATGTGGATGATCCACGAGCCTTTGCTGTAAATGATAGCCTCGTAAGCGGCGGGTGACTTTGAGGAATTGAGGCGAGTGCCCAGGGTGAGCGCACCGACGTCTGCCGGCGCCTGAGTGGCGCCCGTTGGTTTTTCCGTGAGCCTCTGGCGGTAGCGTGCGAGCCAGACGCGAAGGGTATGGTCCGGGTTCTTCTTGGTGTCGGCGAACAGCACCGCAAGATAATTTGCGATGGCTTCATCAATCCATTGGTCGCGGTAGCTCGACCATCCCACAACGTTGCCCCACCATTGATGGGCAACTTCGTGATAAGGAACCAGCTCGGTGTAGTGCTCCTGTCCGGCGACGGTGAGTCCCGCGCGCTGCTGGGCCTCGGAGGGCAAGAAGGAATAGGTGGAAACGTAGAGCAAGCCGGGCCAGCCCTGCGCGAAGGTTCCGGGAATTTGCGAGACGCTGAGGTTATGGAAAGGAAAAGGACCGCTGAATGCTTCGTAAAAACGAATGGAGGAATCAATCTCTTTGCCGAGTTGCTTGAGGGCGTCGGCGGGGCTGGGCGGAGGGGGAGACAGCGCGACGGAGTGCCCCGTGGAGGAACGGTCGAATCGCTGGGACGGGGGAGCCAGGATGTCTGGCTCAGGTGAGGAAAGGCGCTTTCGCAGGTCCTCCTCAAGCTGACGGTTGGCGTAGATATCGATGGCATGAGAGCCGGAGGCCACGGACGCCGAAGCGTATTCGCCAAGATTAAAGCCCGCGACGGACATGGGCTTCTCCGCTTTCCAATGGCCGGCGCGAAAGTCTCCTTCTTCGTGCTCTTCGAGTTTGGCGCCGGTGGCGATCAAACGAAGCTTGCGCGGCCAGCGCAAGAGAAAGTCGTAGGCAGAAAATTCCGCGCTGTCCCCCAGGTGCGGATACCAGCTTTCTCTCGCGCCCACGTATAACACGCCGTTTCCCGCGTCCTGAATGACGTTGCCGCGGTAATGAAAATGAAGCGTAAATTCCCGATGTGGCGTTGGAAATTGCGAAAGAACGACATCTAAATAGTCGTTACCGCGCGTGCTTCGCTCCTGGAGGCTCATGCCCTCATTCTGAAAAAAAGCGAGGGGATCGCCGTGCTCGCCGGTGACACTTTGAATCGTCAGAGCCCGGGAAAGCTGGAAAGAGAGAATGCGTTCCGTTCCGGTCCCCGCTCGCAAACGCACGGCGGCGGTGGCTTCCAGCGAATTATCTGGAGAAATGGAAGCCTCAATGGAGTAGTGCAACGCGTGAAAGGCTACCGAATGAACCGGAGAATCCGGGAGGCGATGGGAGGTCCAAACATCATAATAAGATTTGCCACCGGACTGGCGGAGTTGACCGAGGAGGAATGGCTCGTCACGTTTTGAGTCGAGCACGACATCGAAAGGACCAGTGGCCACGCCTTCGATATCGGCGTAAAAACAGGGCTTGGGGTTTGCCGACAGCCGGTCGGAAAGAATCCGGAGAGTGTAGCCGGGATTGAGCTGAGTTATGGCGGATTCCCACTGTCCCGCGACGGAAGCATCCATCTGAGCCGACAAAGCGGCCGAACGGAGTTGACGCAGAAGTTCGTCGACGGTGTCGTCCGTGAAGCGGAAGTAGGCGCTAATAAAATCCTGATCGAGAACGGGCGTGCCGAGAAAAAGACCCATCTGCTGTTTTTCGACGGGCTCCCGCGGCGCCGCCAGGACATGGCCTCGCCCGGAAAAGACCGCGCCCGAAATCTGCCCGTCCAATGGGGAGAAAAAGGCGAGCGTTCCTTCCTCGAAGGAGAGAACGGCATCACCCCGGCGCAGTTGGATGTGATGGGTGGGAGCAACGCGGTAAACATTGGCGGGATCGATGCGCAGCGCCTTGATCGCATCATACAATTCATGAGGCGATCTTTCGGTGGCCGGCAAGACTAAAGGCGCCAGAAGACACCACAACGCGAAGAATATTGCCCCCGCCCTCATACTCGAAGTGTAGTCACTTTCGGCATGCGGGAACAAGGATGGCTGCGCAGACGCTTGGGTGCTGATTAAAATGGAAAGATGCCTCCCATGATCTCAAGCTGCCGATTCCGCGGTGTTTTGCTGTGCGCCGCGCTTCTTGCCACGAGCAGGCTCGCAGCGGGGGACACGATTGTTCTAAAGAATGGACGGCGCATCGTTGCTTTGAGCGCTTTTGAAGAAGGCGATAAAGTAAAGTATCTGACCTCCGCTGGCGAATTGAGCCTGCCGAAATCCATCGTCGATCATATTGAAAAGGGTGGCGCGGCGCCGATTGGCTCACCTGGAGCCGACGCGGCAAGCCTGTCAATCGCGCCACCTGCGATGGAATCGAGTGGAGCGAGCGGCGAGATCGAGCAAGGTGCGGTCCACAACGGAGCGATCGACCGGGGGTACATCGCGAAACTGGAAACCGCAGCGCGCTCGGGCGGGCGGGAGGCCAATCGAAGCGCGGCGCTGGGGCATCACCTGGCGGCAAATTTCGAATTGGCCCACGGCGATATGGAGCATGCGCTCGCCGACGCGCGAACGGCGCTAATCTACGAGCCGGAAGAGCCGGTGCTGCTCATGAACGTCGGCTACCTTCTGCTGCGGCGGAGTGAGTTTAAGGAGTCCCTGGAATATCTGGAGCGTGCGCGGCGGGTTGCTCCGGAAAGTCCGGAGGTGCCAAAGCTCGAGGGCTGGGCCTACTACGGTTTGAACAAACTGGATCGGGCGGTTGCGGAGTGGAAGCGCGCGCAGGGTTTGCGGCCGGACAAGGAAGTGCAGGTGGCGCTGGACAAAGCGCTGGCCGACAAGAAGGAAGAGGAAAGTTACAAAGAAAACGAGAGCAGCCACTTCAAACTCCGCTACAGTGGCGCAGCCGCGCCGGCGCTGGCGCGGGACGTGCTTAGAACGCTGGAGAGGCACTTCTCGGCGATCGAATCGGAGCTGAACTTTACGCCACCGGAGCCGATTGGGGTGATTCTGTACACACAGGATGCCTTCAGCGATATCACAAAGGCGCCGTCGTGGGCGGGGGCGATCAACGATGGGCGCATCCGCGTGCCAGTGCAGGGACTGGCGGGAGTGGATGGGGAATTGTCGCGCGTGCTCAAACATGAGCTGACCCACAGTTTCATTGCGCAGAAGACGCGCAGCGCCTGCATAGGACTGGCAGCAACCTGCGGGATTCGCGCGCCGGCCTGGATTCAGGAAGGATTGGCACAATGGATGGAGGGCCAGCGCAGTGGAGGGGATGCCGCAGCTCTGATGCAGATTTACAGCGCGGGCCAAGCCATCCCGCTTAGCCGGCTCGAAGGTTCCTGGATGAGCATGAGCGGGGATACGGCGCGTTATGCGTATGCGTGGGCGCTGGCGAATATTGAATACATCGTGCAGGCCGATGGGATGGGCGATATCGAGCGAATCC
>WNGL01013045.1_pt1 | contig 10191 bp, 10 predicted proteins | sample 5400591 | NCBI WGS metagenome assembly WNGL01 (sample SAMN13153377, study PRJNA577476) | soil metagenome | isolation source: 80 cm soil or saprolite under Garry oak tree replicate 1 | place: USA:California | collected 2016-06-15 | reverse complement strand
TCGGCGTGGCGATTGCCGATGAAGTAGCGCTTGCCGCGGCGATTCAGGCCGAATTCGTCGGTGCCGGAGGCATCCATGGCCGCCTCCGTCTTGGCGATGAATCGATCAAGCTCGTCGCGAAGTGCCGCCAAATCGGCTTCCCCGATTACCCGCTCGAGAATGAAGTAGCCCTCTTTTTGAAACTGCTGTTGCTGCTGGGCGGTGATCGTGAGTGCCAACGCTTCCTCCTAATTTGGAACGGATAGCCCGACGCTACCGTTCGGCGCTTGGGTCCCGCCTCTCGTGAGGCGGCGGAATTCTCTCGCCCGGCGTTGCTTCACCTCGCAGGTACCGGTTGGGGCTGGTTCCGAACGCCGCGCGGAAGGCGCGGTAGAACTGGGCGTGGCTGCCAAACCCCGCATCTTGCAGCGATTGCGTCACGCTGCGGCGGGCGCCTTTTCCATGGATTTGAAGGAATCGCTCCAATCGCAACTGGCTGCGGTACTCCTGGAGCGAAACCCCCATCTGGGCTTTGAAGACCCTTCCCAATCGAGATGGACTAAGGCCGCAGGCCGCGGCCAGCTGCTCGAGGGAATCCAGGGTCAGATCGTCACGCAGTTGCATCGCCGCGCGCTCTACGGCTGGATGCACTTCTTGAAGAAGCGATGTCTCAGCATCGACGTAAAGGTGCCAGGCCTGCAGCAAGGCGAACTCGAGGCCGGCATTGTGCTCACTGGGGGTTTCCGTGCGGGTCACTGCGCCCAACAGCCTATGCAGCCAACGGTCCTGCGTCGGCCAAAGCCAGACGAGCGAACGCCGGACGAGGCGATCTCGACGGCCGGCGAAGAGATAAGTAGCAGCCCCACGGAGAACGAGGTTCAGCTCGAGTTCCGCGTGGCGGTGGCTGCTCACGATCGGAAGCTCGGGTCCGGCGCGCCAGGCCAACCCTAGGTGGCCGGTCGGAACCTTGAGTTTGACCAGTCCCACGGCTTGCTTTTGTAACTCTGACTCAAGTCGCGCCCGCGCCAACTAACGATGTGGGCGTGGCTCGATCAGTTAGCTAAGGACTGCTCCGTGATGGTTGTCGGAGGCACGGTGGTGCTCGCGCAGGGAGTCGAACCCTGAACCTTGGGATTAAGAGACTGCTGCGTCGAGTGTCAGGCAGTGCCTAGGAGTGTCAGACAGTGCCAAATCACGGCGGACCTTTGACGCACGAGTTCCAGGGAGTGCCACAGAGTCCCAGGGAGTGCCTCGGTCAATGTGTCACATAGGGTGTCAACCGCTATGGGTCAGCCCAGATGGCTACGACCGCGATCTACTGGTGGCACTCAGCATGGTTGTCCATTCATACACCGCGATGAGTGCCAGCGCTGGCGCAGCCAGCGCAGCAATGACAAACCACCATTCGTCGATCAGCAACGCGAGCGCAACAGCGACAACAATATCGACGGCTTGGAGGGCGCCGAGAGCAATCGAGAAACGTCGCCGTCGTCGGACCAAGAACAGGAGCAATACTGCGGCATTGGCAGCGGCGCCTACAAACATTGCTAACGCGAAGCGGGCGTCTTCGATGGCTGCCTCAGATCCGGGCCCTCCGCGCAGCAGGCCCTGGAACGACCACCAGATGGACCCAGCTGCAATCCACACCAGGACCTCAGCGGTCACTAAGCCAACGACTCCGCCAATTGCGATGACGCTACGACCGTTGCTGCCGCCGGCTGGCGAATCCACGGCCACGACATCCTACGTCGCGAGGAGTCGACCTCGAGCCCATTGGCTATACGCGATGGTGCTCGCGCAGGGAGTCCAACCCTGAACCTTGGGATTAAGAGGAGATTGACCTTCCTTGCCTGGACGCGGCAGAGCGTGCCATGGCACGTCTGACGTGTTCGGTGGAATGACGCACTTGGGTCACAGAGCGTCCTGTCGTGCCCCAGACTGCCCCGGCCAAGCTGTCAATTAAGCTGTCCTCTAATCACCGCGTCGACCCTACCCGCCATCGCACAGACTCGATCGGGCGCCTCCTGACCGACCGAACCGACAATGTCATTCGAGTCTGTGGAGGTGCTGACGCCCGCCCTCCTCCGTCAGCCCGCTTGACCAGGCCATCTGGCGTAACGAGCGTCAGCTGCTGGAATGGCGCCACCTCTTCTGTGTAACCAATCGATGGCTTTGATGTTTCACCTGCATGCGTCACGTTTACTCGGGTGCACTTGTCGCCGCCTTGGCCGCAGCAATGCTGAGTGGGTGTGGCGCCCAGACTCCGACCGCCGCGTCACCACCACCGGGGGTAACGGGAGCATCTCCAGTCCCATCGCCGACGTCCCCGATTGTTTCGGCGATCGTCGATAACGACACGCTGACCCTGACGTTCGACCAGGGCACGCACGAGTTCACCATCAAGCCTGAACCAAGTTCCCACTTCTTCGGCGGAGACGGACGCGGAACTTGGGTTGATGTCGCTGGAACGGCCGCCGCAGAAATCACCCTCACTGGCTTTCGAGGTGACCTACTGAACTACACCGGGCCCTCATCCATCAAGTCCAATGGCCCGCTTCTGCTGGAGGCGCGCGAGGTTAGCGAGTTCGAGGGATACGTCAAGTGGGCCGTCGGCTTGAGCCAGGCAGCTTGCGCAACGACCACCGCAGTCGGATCAACCTTGAGCTTTCACTTCACACCAAAACCCACGACTGGGTGCGCTTCGGGCACTTTGGCCGCGTAGAGCGGGAGGTGTCCTCCCTACATTTAGACGGAGGCTCAGCCTCAACCAACTCCATAAGTTTCAGAAATCATCAGGCGAAGGCCTCTTGTCGGCCATCACCCGAACTTGCACACCGTCGATGGTGCTCGCGCAGGGAGTCGAACCCTGAACCTTGGGATTAAGAGGAGATTGACCGTCTTTGTCTGGACGTGTCAGGGCACGCCAGGAGGTGCCTCACGCACTCGGCTGTTTGACGCGTTCGTGCCACAGAGTGACCTGACATGTCACGGAGTGCCCCGGATAAGCTGTCAAATAAGCTGCTATCCGCCGAAGCCGGTGGGTTGGCACGGGCCTAGCGTCTTCGAACCTTCTTGGTTTCCCGAACCTCACCAAGCAGCTGCTGCTTCAGAGTGGTCGCCAGCCACACCTCATATTCCTCGGGGGACCAGTCTCGATCAAAGACCAGCTCCGCGTAGATTTCCGGCCGTTCCAGCGTTACGTACAGGTCAGTAGCGGTTTTGGCGGTCAGCCCGTGCCGGAGGTTGTTGGCGAGAGCCTCAATGAAGCGCTTCTTCTCACGCTCTCGTCCCCGGAGGACCTGCGACCAGATCTCCGCGATGGATGGGTCAGCGCGTGCAGCCTCCTGGTAGATCATGATCACGTCATAGCCTCGCTCGAGTTGCTGGCGATGCCACCTTGCAGCAAGGTCAACCCGCCGGCGTACGTCGCTTTCAGCCATCGCCTCGGCTAGCAGAGGTCGAACCTCGGAATCTCTGATCCAAACGCGCCGGATCTCATCGAGGATTGCCTTCTTGTTTCCGAAAGCTTTGTAGACCGTTGGCTCGGCGATGCCTGCCGCCTTACCTATCGCGGCGACGGTTGTACCCACGTAACCGCGCTCGGCGAATAGCCGTCTGGCAGCGGCAGCAACACGCTCTCGCGTCGCTTGAGCCTGGAGTTGCCGGTAACTCAGATTCTCCTTGACAGACACATTCGGATAGTACTACCATGCTGGGGAGAGTTATACTATACTGAGTAGGGCGAGCCTATACTGGGAGGAAAATGATGTTTGGAGTTGCGGTCCTTTTATCGAATGTAATTTGCGTACTGTTCATGACCGGCGGCGTGTGGCTCAGACAGCTCATCTACTACCCGCTGTTCGCGTTCGTTGGCGTCGATCAATTCCCAAACTATCAGCGTGAGAATCGCATCCGTGTCCAGCGATCTCTTCAACCGGTCCATGTGATCATGGCCCTTACTAGTCTCGCTTTGTTTTTCGTTCATCCCTCAGCGATTCCGCTTGCGATGCCCCTGCTGGGAGTGGTGCTCCAGGTCGCAGTGGCTGGCGCCACTGCTTACGAGTTGCCACGGCAAAGGAGCCTCGAGCACGGGTTCGACGCGCAAGTCCATCGGCAACTCCTCACAGGTAATTGGGTACGGACGCTTGGGCTCTCACTGCACACGGCGCTCGTGATCTGGATGTTGGCGCTGGTCATGCGGGCCGACTGACGGTGATGCGCGCGGGCGGTCGCGGATAGCACTCGAGAAACCCAATGGCGGCTGTACAAGTGCGTGGAACAAAACGTTGGACCCCACCGTAGGCGGGCACGGGATTATTGGTTCGCCGCGAGCCGGTTCCAGTCCACCGAATGGACGCTAGCTTGAGTTCAAAGCGAGCCCTTGTCCACCGCCGTTTGGAGCTTCTTTCTCAAACCGTAAGCTGTCAAATAAGCTGTCAACAGCGGAGTCGCGGCAAAGCCGCCCCCAACGCTTGGCGCGTCAGTACACCAGAGACACGTCCTGACGCTGTGGGACACAACATGATGGTGCTCGCGCAGGGAGTCGAACCCTGAACCTTGGGATTAAGAGGAGATTGACCTTCCTTGCCAGGAAGCGTCAGGACGTGCCACCCGTATTCGCCCGGGTGACGCGTTTGTGTCACAGAGCGTCCTGGCGTGCCACAGACTGCCCTGAGTAAGCTGTCAAATAAGCTGTCAGGTCCCAAGCTGATTCTCCGGTCCGATCCGGTGCACAGTCCGGCTGGCCAGATCCTTCAGCAAGCCCGATGCAGATCAGGACGATCGAGACCTCCCAATTCGTGAACTGATCAATGGCGTCAGCCACCGGTTCGCCGCCCACGCGACCGGAAACAGCAGAACCCCCGCGATCGGCATCACGGCGAAGAGGTAGACAACTCGCGAGTAGACAACATCGACCAGAGCCGCTGCGATGAGACTTACTACTACTGCGATTCCCACCCACCAGACCAGTAGCCCGACGCGCGAGGGGCGACGCGACCCCAGTGGGCGAATTTCCGACTGGTGAGTCACGTTTTGCCGGTCATGGTGCTGCCGGGATCCCGAGAGACACCGCAAGAACCATGTAGCCGAAGGCCAGCACCTCGCACACGCCAAAACCAACCACGAGCCCGAGCACCGCGACCTCTGGCTGCGGCGGCTCGGCCGACAATCGCGCGGCTGCGAGTGACAGCCCAAGAATGGCGAACAGCAAGCAGGCAAGAGGTCCGAGCGTTAGGCGCACCTCAATGGGATGCACCGTCTGACCCGTACTCCAGACCGCCCAAGCCACGAAGATCGCCGGAGCAGCCACGAAGCTCGCGGATGCCGTCCAAGTGATGGCTGTACGAGGAACGTGCATGCCCCCTAGTTTGCCTCTGGCATGAGTGCACGGCCTTGAGCTCCGCGCACCCTCTACGTTTGTCGCTTCGCTTGGCGTGGGGCGACCAGGTGAACTCGGTCTCCGACGAGTAACCAGAGAGGCGCCCGATCGTCGAGAAGCCTCAACCATGCCTCCTGCAGGCGAATCGAACCGTGGTCATCATTTTCGAGAGAGCGGTAGGCAACCTCATAGGATCCGGCCCCTTTGGGATCGCCCATTCCGCTCATGTCTCCCCAGGGCGTGAAACTCGGGCGCGAACGTGCTGGCCTGCCAGCAGCCTCAACGGCAACTGCCCGGCCTTCCCGGACTGCGGATACCAATGTCACGACGCGATAGGCGACCAACATGGCGCAACCCAGGCCGATCGCGCCGAGCGCCACTACAACGACGGGGATCGGGCGAACGGCTGAAGTTACGCCCCATGCGGCCAAGCCGAGGAAGACGGCCGCCCCGAGGATGTAGCTACCTCCGTCCAGCCCGGAGGCGACCGCAGCCAAAACCCGGATGCTCGACACACGTCGTGGCGGTGCTGGCTGCTGGTCAAGGACAGCACCGATCATCGCTGGCACTCTGTACATGTCAGGTCAGAAGTCTGTGAGGCGCGAGCTGCCTACTGCCTGCTCAGAAGGCCCAAGCAATCGGAATGCCGATCGCGAGAACCAATGCCACTATGACGATCCCACCGCCCAGCAAATTCGGGTGCAATGCGGTCCAACTGACCGCGTTCGGGAACTCCGCCTTGAACTCACGCGATGAAATCGCGGCGTCGCGGTACTCAAGGCTCTTGCCGGTGGCGTCGACAATCTCGCCGATGGCCTGGTCCCCCCAAGCCCGAGTGTTGAGCGACATCAAGGCCTGTCCGCTTGGTGAGAGCACGTATAGGACTCTTTGCGGTGGCGAGTTTTTCGAATAGACGACCGTCGCGATCAACAATCGCCCGACGTCTGGCGTTTGAACGATGGTCGTCTGTCCGACGAGGTTGCGCTGTCCGATTACTCCGGGGCCGGTAAGCAGACGGGCGTTGCGCAGCCAGAGCAACAGGTAAGCGAGAGCCAATGCACCGACCGCAAACATGGTCCCCCCTATGCCTTCTGTTCGAGCTGAAAGGTGCATTTCACGTGAGGACAGGAGAATCAGCAGACCGAGCGCCGAAAGCCCACCCATAAAAGGGACGAGCCGTCGGGCAGCCGTGCCCTGAGGACGGATCTCCTCCACGGCGCTGAGGATAGCCTTAGGGGACCTGTCCTCCGCAAAAGTTAGGCTGTCAATGTGACGGCTGCGAGCAGGGCCGACGCCAACATGCGAATTGCTGACGGTTCCGCGCGGGCTTCAATGGCGCAGTGGCTGGCCTGCCGTTTCTACAGGGCTCACGTCACCGCCATCCGGCTATCTTCACGACGTGCCCTTCTGGACGAAAGCCAAGTCGAACCGCGCCACGGAACTCGCGGACCGAGTTCGAAAGTTGGCATCGCTAGATCAGCGGTCCGGCATCGTATTTCATCAGGTCGAGGACGACAGCAAAGCGGTTGCGGCCGAACTGCTTGATCTCGATGACCAGACCTTCGCTGAGGTGCTTCGCGATCTTCTGAATCGGCCGGGTCGCCTGTTTCGTGCCTATCACTTGCCCAGCGCGGTGTTCGGGTCAGCTCGAGCTAGGGCGAGCCTTCAAACCGCGGGCGACATCGAAGGCATCGCGGGGATTCTGCTGCAGGCTTACGGTCGTCCGGGGCTCCGTACGGACAGCGCGCCCTATACCTTTCTGATGGCGCCGCTCAAGAGTCTGTTGGTGTCAGGCGTAGAGGCGGCGGACACCAAGGACCTAGGGGTCGACAGCGCAATGCACGTACTCGTTGACCTACTTGCTGAGGAACATCCTCATTTGGGCGACATCTCTGGTCGCTGTGCCGCGAGAGTACGGCGATTGTCTGCACCACGTTTCAAGTCGCTACTTGGGCGATGGGTGGGCGCCCAGCGCTGCCTGGGCAAGCAACTTGCGGCCCTGCGCAATGGCGTAGGCGCTGACGAGAGCGCCTTTCAGACAACCATGCTCGTGCTCCTGGATGCGCCGCATTCGGATCCGACGGCAGATTGGCTGGGCCGATGGTCCGTAGCTCGGACGTCGCACGACTCTGGGGGCCTTCGCGAAACATTGGCCGAAGTCGTTGAAATTGAGGTGTCCGAGCCAGGCATGGCCGAGGGTGAGCCCGTCTCGCTTACGCGAGGAGCGATCTGGGGACTGGCCGATTGGACCGATTCGCGTACGCGCGATCAGCTTGAGTCGATTCCCCTCGCCGAAGTCCCGCGCGAGGTGCCTTCTAATGCCGCCCTGTGGTCGTTGGCGCAACCTCATGACGATGAGAGCATTCGTCGCCTGCTGAGAGTCATCAGCAAAGTGCGCCACCGCGGGCTGAGGACAAGAGCAGAGCGTTTGCTGAGCCATGCGGCAGAGGCCCGCCACGAAACTCCCGGCAGCCTCGCCGACCGGCTGGTGCCCACCCACGGCCTCGATTCAAACGGAGCACGCTCCTGGGTTGTCGACGGCTATCGGGTGGAGGTTCGGCTGATGCCCGACGGCGAGGTCCAACGCGTAATCAGACGACCCGACGGAAAACCGGTTGTCTCGGCGCAGAAGGCGCTCCAGAACCAGGGCATTGATATCTGGCGAGAGATCGCGGCAACGATCAAACGCCTGAAGAGCGAGTTGACTGAGCAGAAGCATCGGCTCGAGGACGCGATGGTGGAAGGCCGATTCTGGTCGGTCCGTGACTGGCAGTCGACGGTCGGAGCAAATCCGGTCATGGCGTCCCTTGCGAGACGGCTGGTCTGGAAGGTGGCCTATCCCGGCCACGACCTTTTTGTCATGCCGGCAGGTGACGATCGCTGGGAACTCCATGAAGGAGGGCACGTCGAGATTCCGGAGGAGGCTGCGATATCACTCGCTCATCCCCTCGCAATGCCCGCAGAACAACTCGACGGCTGGCGGCACCGCATCGTGGCAACTGGAATCGTCCAACCACTTCGTCAACTGTTCCGTGAGGTCTATGTGGTCACCCCCGTCGAGCGTCAGGCGGGTGACCATAGCGCTCGATTCGCCGGCCACAGTGTTCCGCTGGCTCAGGTTTACGCGCTGACCAAGACGCGTGGTTGGAAAGGAAAGCTCGGTCTTGCCGGCTTTGAAGGGGCCGGAGAGGGATGGAAGGAGTTTCCCGCGAGGCAAGTCCGCGTCTGCCTCCGACACGCAGGCGACGATCCGCAGTTGGCGCTTGGGGTGATCGAAGACGTCTACTTCGAACGGAAGGAAGGCGGCAGGTCAAAAAGCAAGACCTGGCGCCGAAATGCAGCTCGCCGACGTCGATCCGATTGCATTCTCAGAGGCGATGCGCGACGTCGACCTGATCGTTTCAGCCGCAAGCATAGGTCGACAGTTCAGCGCTCAGGAGTGGGAAGCGTTGCGAAACAGCGATCGGGAGAGCTGGCTAGCCGCCCAACCCCGCGCCGAGTATCTGACGCAGGCATCGGCCCAGACCCGAGGTCAGCTGCTTCTCGAACTGGCGCCACTTCTTGGTATCCAGGACCGCGTTCGTCTTGATGGCCACTTCGCAGTCGTCGATGGGAAGCTCGGACGCTATCGCATTCATCTAGGAACCTCTTCGATCTACATGGAACCAGGCCGGCATGCCATTTGCATCATTCCCGCCAAGAGTGAAGCACGGCGCATCCTCCTACCGTTCGAAGAGCGCGATTACATGACCTCGCTGGTGTTCAGCAAGGTGCTTCTGATGCTGGACGACGACCGAATCACTGACCCGACCATCCTCCGCCAGATGGGTCGAACAGCCTAGATCCGGAACGCTATCGTTTCGATCGATGGTTGAGATCGAGGCGCGCATCGTTGGCGGTTCTGGTGACCGAGGCCTCGGCAGCGTTTTCCTCAGCCCCGCCCAACGGGACGCCACGGCCAGTGAATTGATCAAGCTAGGGGTGGACGAGCAGATCCGCGAACTCTTGGCGAAGCGCCGTCTCTCCACCAGCGAGGCGATCCGCGCACTGCGGCGCCAGTATCAAACGACCGGTTCGCTTGCGTCTTTACCAGAGGAGACGCGACTTGACGCGCCGCGGGAGACTGGGCGGGCGTTGGCTGCCTTCACAGCTGGCACCTGCCTGCTCTTTGTGAATGGTGAGCAGGTTCATGACCTCGCTCAGCAAGTAACGCTCGAGGCTGACACGAAGGTCCAGTTCCTCAGATTGGTTCCCCTAGCCGGAGGTTAGTGGCTTTGCCTATTCGGCAAAGCAGGGGATTCGTGGTTCACTACGACGTAGCTCAGTCCCGTCACAAAGCTGCCGATTGAGTTCAAACCAGGGCGCAATCGTCGCCGTTTGCGAGCTGTTTCGTCATCCGTAAGCTGTCAAACAAGCTGCCAGCGCACAACCGGACACATTCTGCCGATCAACACTTTGGCACGTCAGGTACACCAGAGACACGTCCTGACGCGCTGAGACACAACATGATGGTGCTCGCGCAGGGAGTCGAGCCCTGAACCTTGGGATTAAGAGACTCCGGACAGATCGTCTCAGGACGTCTCAGCGAGGATCACGCCATCTCACCTCTATTCGAACCCGATGACGCAATCGTCTCAGGACGTCTCAGGGAATGTCATGGCGTCTCATGGTTAAGCTGTCAAATCATCGTCTGCGGCGGGCCAAGTAGATCGTAGCCAAGGGATAGGGATGGTCGCTCGCATTATCGCGGGAGTCGTCGGGCTCTTCTATGTGGTCACTGGCGCCTGGTCTTTCCTGCTCCCAGCGAATTTCTATTCAGCGGTTGCCAGCTT
>WNGL01012456.1_pt1 | contig 10191 bp, 10 predicted proteins | sample 5400591 | NCBI WGS metagenome assembly WNGL01 (sample SAMN13153377, study PRJNA577476) | soil metagenome | isolation source: 80 cm soil or saprolite under Garry oak tree replicate 1 | place: USA:California | collected 2016-06-15 | reverse complement strand
GCCGAACATCTGGTTCATCCGGGTACCAGAGGGCAAGACGGCCAAGAACCGGATGCACTTCGACCTGCGGGCCCCCGGCACGGTCGAGGCCGAGGTGGCCAGGCTCGAGCGGCTCGGGGCCACCGTCATGGCCCCGCGCGGGCACTACACGGTCATGCAGGACCTCGAGGGCAACGAGTTCTGCGTTTCCTCACCGCGGTCATGTCCAGCCCGGTGGACCCGGATGCGCGCTCCGGGGCGATGAGGATCTCGGAGGTCGGGGAGGCCGACCTGGCCGGCGTGATGACGGCGGTCGGCGAGCTCACCGACGCCGTCTATCCCGGGCTCGACCTCAGCCGGGAGATCATGGCCGTGCGGGCGCAGCGGCTGGGTGACACCGTGCTCATCGACGACGCCGCGGGCCTGCAGGGGGTGGCCGTCTGTCAGGCCGGCGCGGGCACCGAGGCCGGCTCGGGCGCGTGCTATGTCAAGTTCGGCGCCGTCCGGCCCGGTCCCGATGCGGAGCGCCGGTTCGGGCCGCCGAGCGCGGCGCGGCGGGCCTCGTCGCGGGCGCGAACGCGGGCCGGGACCGCGCGTGGCAGGTGCTGGCCGGCCGGGGTTTCCGCCGCGACTTCCAGGGCGTGACCATGCACCGGCCCAACGAGCCCGGCTACAGTACGAGCGACTCGTTCGTCATCGACGACTGGCGCTGACCGCCGCTCACCCGCGCTTCAGCCCAGAAAACTGTTTGACCGCCCTGACACGGTCACTCAAGGCTGTCCCCATGACCAGCCGTATCTCGCACACGTCCATCAACGCCCTTGATGCCTACGCGCAGTCCGTTTTCTGGTCGCGCGTCCTGGACTTCGTGGAAGATCCCGACGACCCGAACGAGCCGGGTCACCAGGAATGCCTGATCACCTCGCGCGACCTGAGCCAGCTGCTGCTGTTCATCACCGTTCCCGACGCGAAGAAGGTGAGGAACCGGGTGCACCTGGACCTGCGGCCCGTGGACGGCACCAGGGAACAGGAGGTCGAGCGGCTGCTCGCGCTGGGAGCCACGCACGTCGGCGACTACCGCAGGCCCGATGGCAGCGGCTGGATCACGCTCGCCGATCCCGAGGGCAACGAGTTCTGCATCCTGTCCAGGGACCCGGCGGGCTCCGGCGTCACCACCTGACAGCCGGCGGCCGGCCGGGATACGTTTGGCTGAGGCATCGGCTGGGGGAGGTGGGCCATGGACAAGGACCTGGCCGGTCAGGTCGTCGATATCGCTCAGCGGGTGGTCGCCAGCGGCGCGATCTCCGCGAACGGGCACGGCAACGTCAGCGTCCGGGTTCCCGGCGCGCAGGAGATGTACTTCACGGCGGGTCCCTCGCTGCGCGGCCATCCCGTCTCGGCGGTCGTGCGGGTCGGGCTGGACGGGACCCTGCTGGAGGGCGAGCTACCGCCGATCCAGGGGGCCGTGGTCGCCATGCACACCGCCATGTACGCCGACCACGAGGATGTCGGCTGCGTCATCCATACCCACTCGCCGTACGCCACCGCCTACGCGGTGGCCCGGCGTCCCATCGGGTGCTGGGTGGAGGCGCTGGCGATGTTCGGCCTGCCGGACGGCGTGCCCGTGGCCGGTTACGGGCCGCGCGGCTCGGCCGAGGCGGTGGCCAACATCCGCGCCGCGGTCCTCGCGGGCGTCCCGGCCGTGCTGCTGGCCAACCACGGCGTGCTGGTCTTCCACCGGACCCCGGACCTGGCCATCCTGGTCGGCGGGGTTGTGGAGGAGGCGGCGCAGGCCGGCCTCAACGCCGGCTCCCTGGGCGGCCCCGTCGAGATCGCTCCCGAGCTCAGGGCCGCGGCGCTGCAGCGCGCCATGACGTTCGACAGCCGCGGCACGGTGCGAGCGTAAGCTGCGCCGCCCGGCACACTGGTCTGGTGCGGATCACCGTGTGGGTCAGGCCAGGCTCATCGCGGCCGGGGGTCGGCGGCGAGCGTAACGGTGCGCTGATCGTCCAGGTCAGCGCCCGTGCCGTGGACGGGCAGGCGACCGAGGCGGCGCTGGCCGCCGTGGCCGCCGCCTTCGGTGTCCGGCGTCGCGCCGTGACGCTGGTCGCCGGGGCGGCCAGCCGCACCAAGATCCTCGAGGTCGAGGGCGCCGACCCAGGCGCGCTCGGCCGGCTGCTCGCTCAGTAGGCGCGGCGTCAGTCCAGGCCCCAGCACGTCCAGCTCGAGGGCGGCGCGTCGGGCGTGATGGCCAGCAGGACCCGGCCCTCCGCCGCCAGGGCGCGGAGATGCTCCTTGTCGTCCAGCGCGGTCATGCCGTGCTTTTCCCTGATGCCACGGAAACGGGGCAGCTCAGCGACGATATCCTCACGGATCTCGACGGTGGCCGGGACCAGCACGGCGCGGAAACCGACCGGATCGTCGACGAGCAACTGCGCCCTCGGGTCCCGGCCGAAGATCGCGTACTTCACGCGTCCCCGGGTGGTCGATACGTAGAAGCGCTCGCCGTCCCAGTAGAACCAGTTCGGGCTCAGGTGCGGGCGTCCGTCCCGGCGGATCCCGGCTACGACGACGTTGCGCGGCTCGGCCAGGAACGCCTCGATCTTCTCGCTTGCTGCCATCCCGCCACGCTATCGGTGCCTGCGTGGTCACCCGATCACGCGAACGAGGCGGCAAGAGCACGCCAGCCTCACCCGAACCGCCCGCGCAGAGCCGTCTTCAGCACCTTCCCGCTGGCGTTGCGCGGCAGCGCGTCATCGGGGCGGGGCTGTCCTCCGGCACGTCGATTGCGCCGCCGCGCGTCCGCGTCGTCCATGGCCCATTCATAGCGCTAATCTCGGCGAAAGGGCACGGCACGGAAGGGCGCGATGTACGAGAACCTGACCAGGCTCGACCTCGTCGGCCCCGCGCTCGCGCGCGCCCTGCACGACCCTGGCTGGGAGCGGCTGGAGGCGACGCTCGTCTCCGGCGGAAAGTCGAACCTGACCTTCGAGCTCACGAGCGACGCGGGGGAGGCGGTCCTGCGCCGGCCGCCGGACGGACCGCTGCTGCCCCGGGCGCACGACATGGGCCGGGAGGTCCGGGTGCAGCGGGCGCTGGCGGGTACCGGCGTGCCGGTGGCCGCCATCTTGTTCGAGGACACGGGCGACCTGACCGGCGTGCCCTTCTACGTCATGGAGAAGATCGACGGGTACGTCATCCGCGGGGCCCTGCCCGTCGGCTGGGCGGAGGCGGCCGAGGACCGGCGCGGCGTCGCCGACGTCCTGGTGGACACGCTGGCCGACCTGCACGCCCTGGACCCGGACCAGATCGGCCTGTCCGGCTACGGCCGGCCCTCGGGCCTGGGGGAGCGGCAGGTACGCCGGTGGAGCGACCAGTGGGAGCGGTCCAAGAGCCACGACGTCCCGGCGGTCGACGAACTCGGCCGGCTGCTGCGTGCCGACCCGCCCCGGGGGCCCGGCGGAGCGATCGTGCACGGGGACTTCCGGATCGACAACTGCCTGCTGGGCAGGCAGATGCCGCCGACGGTGCAGGCCGTGCTGGACTGGGAGCTCTCCACCCTGGGGGAACCGCTGGCCGACCTCGGCCTGTTCATCTTCTACTGGCGGGAGCCCGGTGACGCCAGGCCGGCCCTGACGCCCGCGCCGACCATGCAGCCCGGCTTCCCGTCCCGCACCTACCTGGCCGAACGTTACGCCGCGCGCACCGGCGCCGACCTGTCGGACCTGTCGTCCTGGGTCGCGCTGGCCCACTTCAAGTCCGCGGTGGTCGCGCAGGGCATCGCGGCGCGGGTGCGGGCCGGGTCGATGGCCGGACAGGAGTTCGGCGACATCGAAGGCGAGGTCGGCCGGATCGCCGCCGAGGGACTCGTCGTTCTCACCGGACGAGGCTGACCGCCGAGTTCTCGCCTTTCGGTGCACAGTCGGCAGCGCAGGGTGACTTGCCCCGTTAGAGTATGGTCCGGCCCTTGTAGAACCATTCGGCCGGCGTCGCCCCGGTCGAGGCCCGCGCGAGCAAGGACACGTCACCGTGAAGAAGGCAGAGATAGTCGCTGACCAGATCGGGCAAACGATTGTAGGCCAGCGCTGGGAGCCTGGAGAGCTGTTCGGCAGCGAGGTGGAGCTGATCGCGCGCTACGGCGTGAGCCGGGCGGTGTTCCGCGAGGCGGTTCGGCTCCTGGAGCACCACGGCCTGGCGGAGATGCGCCGCGGCCTGCACGGCGGCCTGTTCATCCGGCAGCCCGATCCGCAGCCTGTCGCCAAGGCGATGGCGGTCTACCTGGACTTCGAGAAGGTCGAGCCGCGCCAGGATCGCCGATGCGATCATCGCCCGCGACGGAGCCCTGGCCCGCCATCGCATGGTGACCCACCTGGAGGAGGTCTCCGCGACCGGCCACCGCCGCCCCGCCCCGCGCGCCGAGACGTCCCCGCGGGCCGAGCCTGCCCGCCCAGCGGCCGAACCGGCCGCGGGCTAAACACGCCCATCCGCATCCGCAACCCCGCCGCCACGGCCTAGCCCGCGCCCTACTGGGCCCCGACAGCGCCACGCCGACCATCCGCTGCTACGTCCGCCCTCAGCCTTCGTCCGGCACAGCCGTCGGCTCCTGCCCGCACCCAGGCCGGCGGAAGTGTGCCTGGCCAGCCTCCCGCACCGCCGAAGTTCTTCATTGATCCCGAACGGGCCGGGTTTCTCGTCCGTCTGATGCCTTCGAAGCTCGGCGGGCTGGGCGCACCGGTCCTCTCGACACGGCCGAAGCCCGGAAACCGGTACGCTAGCTGCGTTCGCGGTGCCGTACGGCGCCACAACGAAGGGCGCATAGCTCAGTGGTAGAGCACTCGCCTTACAAGCGAGGGGTTTCGTAGGTTCGAATCCTACTGCGCCCACCAGATAACCCCAGGTAGGGGCCAGTTTGGTGGCTGGCAAGAAAATTCTGCCTTCCTGGTAAGAGCCAAACTAAGAGCCAAACGGTATCGTTTTGGACATGGCAGAACCTCGGCCGCGGCGCGGCCACTGCGAAGACTCGATGTACTTCGACCGCGCCAACAACTACTGGGTTGCCGCCGTCTCCCTCGGCTACAAGGCGGGAAAGCGCGTCCGCCGGAAGGTACAAGGCCGGACGAAGACGGAAGTCAAGGCCAAGCTCCGGGACCTGCGCCGCGACTTGGACAGCGGCGTCCGGCCTAGCGCGACCTACACCGTCGGCGCGGCGCTGGATGACTGGCTGGCTAACGGATTGAGCGGCAGGTCCGACCGGACCAAGGAGCTCTACCGGGACACGGTCAAGCCGCTCAGGCAGCGACTGGGTGAGGTCAAGCTCAGGGAGCTGACGGCCGGAGACGTCCAGGAAACGCTGGATGCGCTGGCCGGGCGGCTATCCACGCGCAGCCTTCAGATCACCCGTCTCTGCTTGGAGCGGGCTGTCCGGCATGCCGAAGTCCGAGATCTGGTCGGCCGGAACGTGGCCGCCCTGATCAAGGCCCCTGCCGGAAGGGCAGGCCGTCCGTCCAAGAGCCTGACCCTGGAGCAGGCTCAGGAGCTGCTGCGGGCCGCTGCGGATTCCCGCCTGTACGCCTATGTGGTGCTCTCCGTGACGACCGGGCTGAGGACCGAGGAGCTCCGGGCGCTCAGGTGGAAGGAAGTTAACCTCGATGCTGGCACCGTCGCGGTTTACCGCGCCGTGCGGGCCACTGCGGATACCAAGACGCCGAAGAGCCGGCGCGTGCTGTCGCTGCCGCAACTGGCCGTACGGGCGCTCTGTGAGCATCTAGACCGCCAGGCCGGGGACCGGTTGCTGGCTGGTGTCCTATGGGAAGATCACGGTCTTGTCTTCGCTTCGGCTGTTGGCACACCACTCGACCGGCACAACGTGCTCCGCGAGTTCAGGAAGATCACCAAGGCGGCAGGGCTGGGTACCGACTGGGCGCCGCGGGAGATGCGCCATACCTTCGTGTCCCTGCTCAGCTCCAACGGGACAGCGCTCGAGGATATCGCCGACCTGGTCGAGCACAGGGGCACGGCCGCGACCGAGACAGTCTACCGGAAGGTGATCGTGCCCGAGTTGCGGCGCGGCGCCGAGGTGATGGACCAGTTGTTCGGCTGAACTCCTCGCCTCCAGAGGAAGCCCATAGGCCACGTAGGTGCCTGCCCGTGGACGATGATGATCAGGCCGCGCTCGCGGAGCAGCACCGCGGCGCGCTGCACAGTGTCGTAGGCCACCCCGCATTCGCCCACCGGGCAACGAGATCTTGGCGCTGGGGCTAGGTGAAGGCTGCTAGCCGGGCCTTCGGCCGCGCCACACCGGGTGGCGGAGCCGTCCGGACGGGGTGCGCTCCAGGTAGGCCACCTCGGCGGCGATGACAGGCCGGGCCCACCGGGCGCGCCGGGCGATATCCGTGGGCACCGGCCCGGCAAAAGGCGAGACGGGCTGCTCCACGGACTCCAGCAGCGCGGTCAGCTCGCGCAGCTCGGCCATTGACAGGCCGCTGCCGACCGTGCCCGCGAACTCCAGCGCGCCCGGTCGGGGAATGCCCATGAGCACCGACCCGGCCAGGTTCCTGCGGCCGCCGGTGCCCGGCAGCCAGCCGCCGACCCGCACGTCGACGGCGCGGATGTTGCGTAGCTTGAGCCACTGGCGGGTGCGCCGCCCAGGGTGGTACAGCGAGGCGGGCCGCTTGAGCATGATCCCCTCATAGCCCTGGTCGCGGGAAGCGCGCAGCAGCGCAGCGGCGTCGCCAGGGAACGCGGGCGGTACCTGTATGGTGCCGGGCACCTGCAGGCGCAGATCCTCCAGCAGGGCACGGCGCAGGACGTACGTGCTGCGCAAGAGGTGCTCGCGGCCGGACCGGAGCACGTCGAAGATGATCAGCGTAACGGGCACCGCGGCGAGCAGCCCGGTCCCCGGCCGGCGGGCGGTCATCCGCCGCTGCAGCAAGGTGAAGTCCGGGCGCGGACCGGACAGGGCGACGATCTCCCCGTCCAGGACCAGGGTCCTGCGCCCGGCCGCGGCCGCGAGCATGCCGAGCTCGGGATAGGCGGCGGTGATGTCGCGGCCGGTGCGGGACCAGGCCCGGACCCGTCCGTCCGCGATGGCGATGCAGGCCCGCAGGCCGTCCCACTTCACCTCGGCCACGAACTCGTCGGCGTCCGGGGGCAGCCCGGCCGCCGCGGCGGCCAGCATGGGCGCGATGAAGCCCGGGCTGTCCCCGGCCTCCTGCCCCGGCATCGCGTCCCCCCGCGCGTGCAGGCCGAGGCCATGCCCGGGGTCGGGCCTCGGCGGTCACGGGGGTCCTGACCTGGCAGTATCTACCCCGGACGGACAGCTTTACACAGACAGGGGCCCCGCTGGGCCCACCATGCAACCGAGTCACCGACCGCTATGTCCAGCCGTGGCTGCCAGCGACTTCCGTCCGTCAAGAAATTAGAACCGGCAGCCTGCGCCAAATCCGTGTCCGGTAGTGGAGGACCTTGGTGGCCACTCCGCGAAATCGTGCTGTCGCTCCCCATTGCGGGTCGCCGAGCTTGCATTGCGCCATGACCGGGCTGCCAGGCCGCCAAAGCCAGGAGGGCGGCCGACGCGGCCACGTAGCCGGGCTGAGCCCGCCGGACCACGTCGATCCACAGCCGCTGGTGCGCGCCGCAGTGGGCGGGATCCATCCGGGCCCAGGCGTCGTCGCGGACCCTCAGGTCCCGCAGCATCACGGTGATCCGGGCCACCTTGTAGTTGGTGGTGAACCGGCGCCGTCCCGGTACTCGGTGATCATCGCGCCGACCGCGGCCAGGCCTTCGGGGGTGATCATGTGCCGGGCCGCGCCGAGGCGGGCGGACTTGCGCACCTTGGCCAGCAGCCGAGCGACGTGCTGCTCGGCCCGGCGGGTGGCCTGGCGCATCGACTCGGCGGCGATGCCGCCAAGCGGCGCGACGCGCGCGGCCACGGCGGCCCGGCTGGCCAGTACCCTGTCGCCGACGCTGGCCAGGGCAGCGGACTCGGCGGGATCGGCGGCGGCGGTGTCGAACGGCACTCCTTCGGCTGGGCAGCACTTCTGGTTGCCGCATACGTAGGACCAATACCGGCTGTCCTGGACCCGGAGGAACTCGCGCACCTCGATCGCGGCCTGCCCAGCTGCTTCGCGTAGTTCGGTGGCGACCGGGGTCACCAGCGCCTCGGGACCGTAACCGACCGCGACCGCCGCGGTCAGCCGCTGCGCGCTCAGGACGCCGAGCGCGTGCGCCGCGATCTCGGTGACCAGGTCGGCCGCAGGAGGGTCGGGCAGGTCATAGCGGAGCGTGACCCGGATGCGGTCGCGGGGCGGCGCGACCCCGATCACGATCAGGCTGGCCTCGGGGGACGAAGCCGAGCAGATGAGGGATGAGCCTCAGCAGGGCGGCGGGCGAGCTGGCCCGGATCATCAGGGCCGGCTGTTGCTGGTCGCGCTGGGCCTGCGGGAGGTCGTCACCCGCGGCAATGGTTTGTCTCATGCCGTCAGGGTGGGCGGGACCGATGAGCCTGGCCATGGCGATTTTCGCTCGCCTGTGGATAACTCACAGGGTTATCCACAGGCGAGCGACAGGGGCTTGACAAGACCCTGAACAACCTCGGCCTCGCCTACCGGGAGCTGCGGCGGTTGGAGGAGGCCATTACCTGCTTCCGGCAGGACATCGTGATCTGCCGGGAGACCGGCGACCGGTACGGCGCGGGCCAGACCCTGGACAACCTCGGGACTTCCATTGCGCCGGGGGGATCAGCTCACATGAGCCCGCTGGGGCCTCAGTCTTGCGGCGTGACCGGCCGGTCTGAGTCTGGCTGTGCGGGCAGAGCGCTGGAGAGCTGGCTGCGGGACCTGATGCCGAGCTTGGCGAATACCTTGCGCAGGTGGTAGGCGACGGTCGCAGGGCTGATGAAAAGCTGCGCGGCGATCTCGGGGTTCGAGGCACCCTGGCCGACCAGGCGGGCGATATGCGCTTCCCGCCCGGTCAAGGCATCTCGCGTCTCCGGAGTGCGTTTGGGGGCGTGCTCGCCCGTCGCGCGCAGCTCGATCCGGGCCCGTTCGGCGAACGCCCCGGCGCCAGCTGAGACGAAGATCTCGTACCCGGCGCGGAGCTGATCGCGGGCCTCACCCCGGCGCCGCTGGCGGCGCAGCCACTCACCGTGGAGCAGGTAGGCGCGGGCGAGCTCAGTGCGCAGGCCGGTGCGTCCGAGGCGGTCGATCGCCTCGCGGTAAAGATCCTCCGCGGCCTGATTGCTGCCCAGCAGCGCGCGCGAGCGCGCCTCGGTCCCCAGCGCCCAGTCGGTGCCTGCGGCGCGGGTGGTCTCCGCGAGCCGGTCGAGGGCCTCGGCCGCGCGGGCGGGCTGCCCGCTGCGGACCGCTGCCTCGATCAGCTCGGGCAGCACCAGGGTGGACCACAGCTCCTGCGGGTGCTCGCTGGCCTGCTGCGCCGCGCCCAGCGCCTTCTCATACCGGCCGAGGCCGTTGTAGAGCACCGCGGTCGCCCACTGGGTGGAAGCCACCGCCATCCCCGAACCCCAGCGCGTCGCCGTCGTCAGGCTGCTCTCGATCAATGCCATGGCCTTGGCTTCGTCGCCCTGCCAGGCGGCAAGCTGAAGGGCACCAAAGGGATGAAGGCGCAATTGGCTTCCGGCCGCCTCGACGATCTCCTCCCGTTCCGCTATCAGCGCCGCAGCGGCCGCGAAATCGCCTGTCCAGGCGAGCACAAGGGAAAGCGAGTTGAGAGCGGCCGACAGCACGACGAGCGCGCCGGCATCACGGGCGAGGCTGACCTGGCGGACGGACAGCAGTCGCCAGGTCTCGCAATCCCAGAGGATAACGGCGGCGTAGGAGGCGAGCCAGGTCCAGCGCATCCCCTCAACATTGGAGACGCGCTCGCTGCAGAAGGCCTGTAGCGCCCGTCTGAGCACCGGAGTTCCAGCGTGGTAGCCCTCGGTAATCAGCAGTGCCAGGCCGTCCAGCAGCAGGTCGGGTCCCCGCGCAGGCTGCGGCGGTGGCGGCGCCCAACGCGCGGCTTCGGCCACCTCCCGCGCTCCGCCGCCGACGGCCAGACGGCCGGCGAACACGGCCGCGGACAGCGCTTCCAGGTAGGTCGCCCGCGCCATCCTGGGATCGAGGGGCTCGAACTGGCGCGCTGCCTTGAGCAGCAGCGGGGGAGCGTCCATGCCGCGCCTGGACACGAACGCGGTTTGGCCGCGCAGCAGGTCCG
>WNGL01014487.1_pt1 | contig 10192 bp, 10 predicted proteins | sample 5400591 | NCBI WGS metagenome assembly WNGL01 (sample SAMN13153377, study PRJNA577476) | soil metagenome | isolation source: 80 cm soil or saprolite under Garry oak tree replicate 1 | place: USA:California | collected 2016-06-15 | reverse complement strand
CATTCGGCGCGCCTCAGGGGCTCGAACGTCTTCGCGAGGTTTGCGCAGGCCTGCGGATCCCGGTTCTGGCCATCGGCGGAATCACTCTGGAAAACGCGCGGCCGTGCATCGAGGCCGGCGCTGCGGGAATCGCCGCAATCCGGCTATTCCAGAACGCGAAAGACCCCGCCGGCGTCGTCGCGACGCTGCGAGATTTGTGAAGCGCTACGGATTCCCACCCATGACGATGATTTGTGGGTCGAAGGACCTGTTCGGGTCATGATCGAGTGTAATTTTGTATTTGAAACACGCCCCAGCAGTCTTGGGCATCGGAGGCGTCGTCTTATTGTTCTCGTCGAAAGTGAGCTGAGGGTTTCCAAAGGGGGACTCCTGGGTGAATTCCACTTTGAATGGCCGGTGCCCGGTGGGGTCCCAGGTGATGGTGTCGCCGTCACAGACAAACACGTTTTTTTTGTCCACGCCCGTTTGATCACTCAACTGCACGTCCTGATGTCCACAGGGAAAGCTGGCCGTGCGTATTTTCGGATGCTGCGGACAACCCAGAAAACTGAACGACACGCCGCAGGTCAGGAGCAGGAGAAACGGTCTGACACGCTTGTACTGCGATGAGCCCGGTTTGTACTGGACCATAACTGCCTCCTCAAGAGAGCAATTCCAATTCTAGTGCGACAGGATCCTAATGAACCGAGGGTTTCCGCGGAGCGTATCAAAATTAGGGGCGTCGCGCAATTGCGCAACGGGCAGTCCCGCGGCAACGGCCTTTTCCAGCGCGCCGAGGGCGCGTTCGGAATCGGCGAGCTGCTGATGAACCAAGCCCGCGGTGAACAGCAAATCCGGGCTGGCGGGCGCGAGGCGCAAAGCCCGGTCGAGGGCAGCCAGGGCCGGCTTTTTTTCGCCCAGCATGGCATGGTAGGTCGCCAGGCTTGCAAGCACTCCGGCATCTCGGGGGTTCACCCGAAGCGATTCTTCCCCAAGTGCAATAGCTTTGCGATAGGCGGGAGAGGCATCGGCCCGGCGACCCGGCGCCCAGTAGTAGGCGTCACCCAGATTGCCCCAGGCAATATAGCTCCTGTCATTGAGCTTGACAGCTTCTTCAAAAACTCGGGCGGCATCCGCATAGCGGCGAGTCTGAAAGTAAGCGTAGGCGAGATTGGAGCGGGCATCCCCCGTGGAGCGAATCGCAAGAGAGCGTTCCAGAAGCGGGATTGCTTCAGCGTATTGCCCCTGCGCCAAGTGGGTAATGCCCAGATTGTTGTATCCGATGAAGCTGTCCGGAGCCAGCTTCACCACCTGCGCATACATCTTCGCGGCGTCGGCGTACCGCGCGTGCCGCTGATAGAAACCACCCAGCCAGTTGTAGGTAGCCCAGTAATTGGGGCGCAGGGCAATCGCGCGCTGGAAAGTGCTTTCCGCCTCGGCGGGCTGATTCAGGTGTTCGTAGGCGGAGGCCAGCCCGCTGTAAGCGGCATCGGCAGTTGGATCCAGCTCGATGGACCTGCGGTATTGCCCGACGGCCTGTTCATACTTGCCCGTGCCAATGTAAACCCGGCCCAGGCACACGCGCCCTGCCGCTGCGCTGTCCTGCAACTGAACCGCGCGCTCGCAAGCGTCCAGCGCGCGGCGAGCCCAAGCTTCCTCGGGGCGCAACTGGTATTTTCTCCAGTAGGCTTCGCCGAGGCCGGCATGGGCGAGGACGTAGTTTGGGTCGAGTGTGAGGGCCTGCTGAAAGACACTGATGGCGCTTTCGATGTTCTCGAGCTTCTGGAAATCCTGCAGATAGCCCCGGCCCTGGAGATAGTAGTCGTAGGCGGCCGGCTGGGATGTGCCGTGCGCGGCGAGACCCTGCTTCTCCGACGGCTGCAAATGAATCTCCAGCGTCTCCACAACGCTGTCGGCCACGCGGTCTTCCAGCGCAAACGGATCGGTCGCGGCGGCGGTGACCGTTCCGCCCGCCAGTTGGCGGTGCGTTCCCGCATCCACCAGGCTGTAATTGACCCGCATCATTTGCCCAGCGCGCTCGACACCCAGAGAAAGTCCAAGATTCACGCCGAACTCCTCGCGTGCTTCTGCAAGCGAGGTTACATGGTGCGTGCGCATCTCGGTCGCTGAAATCACGGCGAGCGCATGTTTGGCGGAAAGCTGGCCGAGGCGTGACGTCAAAGTCTCGACGAGGCCGTTGCCAAAGGCGGAAGTCTCAACATCGGCGGCGTTGACGGCGGCCGGCAAAACGGCGAGTTGAACCTGGGACAGGAATTGCGGATGCCCCAACCAGTTTCGAACCCGCTGCCGCAGAGCGGGAATCGCCAGCACAACCGCTGTCAGAATGATCGCCAGAGTCCAGACAGGAGTCAGGCGTCTTAACCACTGCCCGCGTTTCCACGCAGCAGGCATCCGGGGGGCGTCTGCGGCAGCAGCCAAAGTTGCGGAAGTGTCCTGGGCACCGGAGCTGACCGCTTCGAGCGCCGCGAGGATTTCGCTCGCGCGCTGATACCGCCGCGCGGGCTCTTTTTCCAGGCACCGATGGATGACGGCGCAGAGCCCGGAGGGGATGCGCCGCGGAAGCGGCGGCGGAGGCTGCTTCAAGATGGCGGTGGAAAGCTGGAAGAAGTTCTTACCCGAGAACGGCCGGTGCCCTGCCGCCATCTCGTACAATACGATGCCGAGCGCCCACAGGTCGCTGCGCGGACTCGCGGCCTTGCCTTCGAGCAGTTCCGGCGCCATGTAGGGGATCGTGCCCGCAAGCCCGACAGTCTTTTCGAGCGGTGCATCGGCGAGTGAGGTCAGGGTCAGGTCTAACTCTTCCATGCGTCTGGCCAGACCAAAGTCGAGAACCTTGGCGTCGCCCTGGGGCGTGGCCATGATGTTGGAGAGTTTGAGGTCGCGGTGAACGACTCCGTGCTCGTGGGCATGTTCCAGCGCCGCGGCGATTTGCCGTCCGAAGCGGATTACCGCATCTACCGGCAGACCTTCCGGGCCAACGCGCTCCCCGAGCGGCTGCCCTTTGATGTACTCCATGGCGATATAGACCTCGCCGGAGTCCTCGCCGATTTCGTAGATGGTGCAGACATACGGATGATTGAGCGCGGAGGCGGTGCGCGCCTCCTGCTTGAAGCGCTCGAGAGCGCTCTGGTCCTTGGCTCTCTCGCGCGGAAGGAATTTCAGCGCCACCGTGCGGCCGAGAGCGGTGTCCTCGGCGCGATATACCACGCCCATGCCGCCGCTGCCCAGCTTATCGAGGATGCGGAAATGAGAAAAAGTCTGTGCCAGCATGGCCACGGCCCACCGCATGCAGCGCGGACCGCCGGGTTGATCAATAACGTTCCGGATAGGCGCTGCGGGAACCCATTATTGCAGAGCATCTTAGGCCGCGCCCCACTGCGAGTCAACAAATGACGAGGATAACCAGGAACGTTTCCGTATCACGTACAAAGCCGGCGCAGCATCCGAATCTGCCCCGCGTGGTAGACGTCATGAAACGCCACGCCGTAGATGTGCCGCAAGAGTTTCTTCGCGTGTCCGTCGCGCAACGCTCGGACAACGGCGGCGCGCAGGGCGCGGTGCTCGCGTTCCAGCAGCGCGCAGTCCTCGCGCCAGGCGCGCTCGCTCAATTCCACCGGCCGGCGAAAAAAATTGCTGCCCTTCAGCGCAAACGACCCGCGCTTCCCGCCGGTGAGCCGCCGCCGCACCGCGTATTTCCAGTACGCCGCATGAACGGCAAGTTCCCAGATACTGTGCCGGCCCGGCGCCGGACGCCGAGCAGCCTGCCTGGCAGAGACTCCCCGGAGGGATTGCCGCAGGTTCGGCCCGTGCCAGGTCCGTTTTTCATAAGCCTCATCGAGAAGCGTAAGTATTAGTTGCTTGCTCGCCATCGTGTTCCACCCCGGCCGTCAGTTCTTGAATCCGCGCGCGTAACGCCATAAGGAAAATCACCTCTGGAAGGCAGCGGTCTTATGCCTATTGAGATTGCCCGCGGAAATTCGTCCCATTGGATACTTGGCGGCCACAGCCCACACGTCATGAGCCCAGCCACCGCCCCACCGGCTGCCACGATTCGACGTGGTCGCAGATCACTTTCAACGTCGCCGTAATCGGAATCGCCAGGAGCAGCCCGACGCCGCCCCACAGCCATCCCCAAAACAGCAGCGAAATCGTCACGGCCAGCGCGTTCAGCTGTACTTGGCGCCCCACCATGGCCGGTATGAGAAAGTTCATGGCGATCAGGTGAAAGACGCTGAGCATCAGAGCCACGATGAAGAAAAATCCGAATGTCGGCCGCTGCGTCAATCCGATCAGCATCGGGGGGATCCAGGCCAGCACCGCGCCGAAGTACGGCACGAGGTTGAGCAGCCCCGAAACCACGCCGGTGAGAAACGGGTAATCCAAATCCATCATCCAGAAAAACCCCCAGCTCACCAGCGCGAGGATCAGGAAGACCAGCGCGTTGCCCATCACGTAGCTGCGCAGCACCACGCTTACGTTGTCGAGCACTTCCTTCACGCGCGTCCGCTCGGCCGTGGGAAACAATTGCAGCGTGGCGTGCCAGACGTCGCGCTTGGCGGCCAGCATGAAGAACACCAGAAACGGCACAAACGTGACTTCCAGCAACACCGTATAGAGCGAGCCGAGCCCCCGCACCAACAATTTCCGCACCGGAGAGTCTTCTTCGACATGCACGATGTTTTTCGGGTGCTGGGCGTCGTCCGGTGCGATCTGGGAAACTCCGCGTTCCAGTTTTTCGAGGCGCCTCTCGACGGCGGACGAAGCTTCGCGCAACACTTTGCTGTAGCGCGGCCAGTCGTTGGCGAAATGCTCCGCCCGGTCGTACAGCAAATAGACGAGCCCGGCCACCAGCGCCACCGAAAGAATCACCACCGCGAGCGATCCCAGCACCCTGGGAAGACGGAATCGCTCCAGTCCCTCCACGAGCGGGTCGAGGAAATACGCCACCAGCACCGACAACAGCACCATCGTCACCACGCTCGCGGCGAAATAGCAGAACGCGATCACAATCCCGGCGGCGATAATCCTCTGGCTGGGCGTCGAGTAACGGATGCGGATGGAGTCAGGAGTCATCGACACGCGCGCTGCTTTTTCACTTGGGATTTCACGATATCATAAGGCGCCCCGCACGACACCAATCGTTCCATTCGGTTAATCTTTCGTGGAGCCGCCGCCGCGGGCCGGTGCACTCGCGGCCGCTGTGCTAGACTCGCAGGGGTCACCTGCCCGGCGGACCCGCTTCAAAAAATTCTCGCCGCGTGGCGCGACCCCCATGGCCAAGGAACTTTTCGGCACCGACGGTATTCGCGGAGTGCCCGGCACGCACCCGCTCGACGACGCCACGCTCCACGCCGCGGGCCGCGCGCTGGGCGCCTACGTTTGCCGCGAGACTTCTTCTCCGCACGTGCTCATCGGCATGGATACGCGCGAGTCGGGGCCGCGCATTGCCTCCCTCCTGGGGAGCGGTCTAGCGCAAGCGGGCGTGACCCCCGCGTTTGCCGGTATCATCACCACTCCGGGCGTGGCCTGCCTGGTGCGCCGCAAGAAGTATCACGCCGGAGTGGTCATCTCCGCCTCGCACAATCCCTATCACGATAACGGCGTGAAGCTGTTTTCCGGCGCGGGCATGAAATTTTCCGACGCCATCGAAGAGAAAATCGAGGCTGATATCCTTCGTTGGAAGAATGATCCGGTCAGGGACGGCTCGTTTCCGCTGCGCGCCGACGAATCGTTTGACGCCGAGTATCTGGCTTTCCTCGGGAGTTGCGTGCTACCCGGCGCGAGACTCGCGGGGCTGAAAATCGTTCTCGATTGCGCGAATGGCGCCGCCAGCGTTCTTGGACCGGCGCTGTTCAGCTCGCTCGGCGCCCGGGTCGTCGCCATCCACAATCATCCCAACGGAAAAAATATCAATGCCGGGTGCGGCTCGTTGTACATGGAGAGCTTGCAGAAGCGCGTGGTGGCCGAACGCGCCTCGCTCGGTGTGGCCTTTGACGGCGATGCCGACCGCGCGCTGTTCGTCAGCCCTTTGGGCAGAATCATCAATGGCGACGGCGTGCTGCTGGCCGCGGCGCGTTACCTCGCTTCCAAGAAAAAACTCAAAGGCAAGCGCGTTGTCGCCACCACCATGTCCAATCTCGGCCTCGAGCGGGCGTTGGACTCCGAAGGCATCACGCTCGCCCGCGTCCCCGTCGGCGACCGCTACGTCCTCGAAGAGATGCTGCGCAGTCGCGCGGTCCTCGGCGGCGAACAGTCCGGCCACATTATCTTCCTCGACGATGCCCCCGCCGGCGACGGCCTGCTCACCGCGGTGAAAATGGCTTCGCTGGTTTCGATGAAAAGCCCGTCCAAAGCGGGTTCCATCGAGGATCTTGTCGCGGGCCTGAAGGAATATCCGCAGACCATCGTCAACGTAAAAGTTCGCCGCAAACCCCCGCTCGAAACGATCCCCGCGATCACGCGCGCCCTGGCCGAAGCCAATTCGGCGCTCGGCTCGAACGGCCGCATCGTCCTGCGTTATTCCGGCACCGAACCGCTCGTGCGCGTCATGGTCGAAGCCGAACACGCCTCGGACGTGAAAAAATGGAGCGAGTCCATCGCCTCCGCGGTCCGCTCCGCGATTGGTATGTGACAAAATTCCAAAAGAAGAGTTATTCTCCGGGGATAACTTGCGATTCTATAGCCAACAGGAATGCGAGGCGTGGTTGAGCGATCGGCAGCGGCAGAAGCCGGATGCTGAGCCGAACACGCATACGCAACGGGTCGCTTATCCGTGCGAACCGCATCGCGTCTTTTTTCTTGCCGGTTGGATAGCCGCGTCACTGACGTATCGTAGGCCGGTGCTGCTTTGGATTACTGAGTGGGGCATCTGGGCGAGCAGCGAGAACTGGCATCTGTACTACAAGCTTCGACAAAGCTACGGCGACCATCGGTTGCTTCACGAAGCGCCGGGGCATTTGTTCCTAGAGCACGAAGCAGAGGATCTCGGATCATTCCTGCAAGTCGCCATGTTGAACGGCTGGGGCGGATACGTTCTGACGGAGGCAGATTATGTGAACGCGTTTTTCAGCCACGACGAGTACGTTGACTTCTTTGCTGAACTTGAAGAAAACCTCGCAGGCGTGCGGAAGGCGCTGGTGTCCGGCCAGTTGGCCGCCGAATAACCACGAGTTGGGCGGTTGCCTTTTACGCCAGACTGGGATTTAAGGATGCGGCCACCTCTTCTACTTCATCTGCCTCGCGCACCCGTGCGTCGCTTGTCATCGCCGCCGAATCGTCTGGAGCTTCCATCGCGGCGCATCTTGCCGGAAAGACGGACTGCATCCACTCGCCGAGACGCCTTGTGTGATAATGGTTGTTCCCGAAAGACGGCGGAGGGAGAGAGAAAGCAGAAGACGTGAGCAAGCTACGCATCTCCATCGTGGAGTATCTGAATACCGCGCCGCTCGTCTGGGGGTTTACCAACGGGCCTTTGGCGGGCCGCTGTGAGCTTTCCTTCACCGTGCCGTCGCTGTGCGCCGAAGCGCTGCGCACGGGCGCCGTGGACGTGGCCATCATTCCTTCCATCGAATATCAGCGCATGGAGGGTGTCGTGGCGCTCCCGGAAATTTCCATCGCGGCCAAGGGCGAAGTCCGGAGTCTTCTGCTGCTGGCGAACAAACCCATCGAGCGCGCGCGGCGCGTTGCGCTCGACCAAAGCTCGCGCAGCACGCAGGCGCTTGTGCGCCTGCTTTGCGCGGGGCGCTGGAAGGTTTCGCCCGAATTTGTCCAGGCCGCTCCCGATCCTGCCGCGATGCTGGCCGATGCCGATGCTGCGCTGGTCATTGGCGACCCTGCGCTGCGCATCGCCATGCGGCTCGACGAGTTGGCCGGCAAACGCCCCGGCGGCGAGTTCTGTTGCGGCGGCGATCCGGAGTCGCAGCCCGTCCCTGGCGTGGACACTCTGTTCGTGTACGATATCGCCTACGAGTGGCAGCAGATGACCGGTCTGCCGTGCGTCCTGGCTATCTGGGCCGGCCGCAAGGAAGCGGTCTCGCCCGAGGTCGTGGCGGACTTTGCCGCCTCGAAAGAATACGGCCTGTCGCGCATCGCGGAGATTGCCGACGGCGCCTCGCTGAAGCTGAATCTTCCCGCGAGCGCGCTGGAAACGTATTTGCGCGATAACATTGATTTTTCGTTCGATGAAGCCAATCAGCGCGGCCTGGAACTCTATTTCCGCAAGTGCGCTGAACTTGGGTTGATTCCGCGCGCCCGGCCGCTCGAGTTTGCAGCCGCACCCGCTGCGTTTACCCGGAATGAATGGAAGGGCGCTCGCGCCGCAACATAGCTGCGGAGTAAAATGCAGCCGGGGTCGTTGGCTGCGATGGGATCGCGGGGATTGGAAACGATGGGCATCACGCAACAACAAGCTCTCGAAATGTTCCAGTCCGATGACCTGCTGGGCGTCGGCATGGCCGCCAACGAGGTCCGCAAGAAGAAGACCGACCCGCGCATCGCCACGTATCAAATTGACCGCAACATCAACTACACCAATTTCTGCACCGAGTACTGCTCGTTTTGCGCCTTTTACCGTCCCCTCGGCTCGAAGGAAGGCTATCTGCTCTCTTTCGAAACCATCTACAAGAAGATTGATGAAATGCTGGCGCTCGGCGGCACCGGCATTCTCCTTCAGGGCGGGCTGCGAGATTCTGTGCATCGCCGAAGTTTCCGGGCTCACCATCCGCGACACCATCGCGCGGCTGATGGCTGCGGGTCTCGATTCCATTCCCGGCGGCGGCGCGGAAATCCTCGACGATGAAGTCCGCGCGCGCATCTCGCGGCTGAAATGCACCAGTGAGGAATGGGAAGACATGCACCGCGCCGCGCACGCGCTCGGCATGCGCACCACCGCCACGATGATGTTCGGCTGCGGCGAAGAACTCCGCCACCGCGTCAATCATTTCGAACGCCTCCGCCGCATCCAGGAAGACACCGGCGGCTTCACCGCGTTTATCCCGTGGATTTTCGCGCCGGAGAGCACCGCGCTCGGCAAGAAAGTTCCGCAGACCACTGCCGTGGACTACCTGAAGACGCTGGCCATCAGCCGGCTTTATCTCGACAACATCGACCACATCCAGTCAAGCTGGCTGACGCCGGGGATCAAAGTCTGCCAGGTGGGCTTGCAATTCGGCGCCGACGACGTCGGCAGCATCCTCATCGAAGAAAACGTCGTTTATGCCGCTGGCGTGCGCAACCGCACCAACGAAGCCGAGCTCCGCCGCATCATCTCCGACGCCGGCTACATCCCCGCGCAGCGCGACACCCTCTACCGCTCCTACGCTTTGAAATAAAACGCGCGCTGCATTTCCAACTCCTCACCCCTTGTTGGTCACGCCACCAACAATGCTTTCGGGTTCTTTTTGGCGATCGCCAGGAGCTTCAGCGCGGCCTGCCGCGGGCGGCGCGTGCCTTGCTCCCAGCTCCGCACGGCATTCGGGCTCACATTGAGGTAGCTAGCGAAAAGGGCCTGACTCGCGTTGAGTGCGCGCCGGATGTGGCGAACCTCTTTCGCAGAGATTTGCTTGGGCCGTGCGGGAATGCGCGTCACACGCAGATTCACAGCTTCGCCGCGTTCGTAGGCCGCCGCGTCATGAAGCGCCTCTCTCATGTCGTCAAAGATGTTCACTTTAATTTTCTTCGCCACGTTCAACCTCCTGACCCTCTTTTGATCTGCGCGACCCACTCCCGCATCTGTTTGCGTTGCTCTTCGCTGGCATCTTCCTGTTCGTTCTTGTCGAGCAAAATTAGCAAGTGAATGCGCTGCTTCTTCTCCAGGTACAGATACAAATAACGGTAGCCGCCGCGCTTTCCTTTGCCGCGGCCCGGGTTCGCTATGCGGGCCTTACGCACGCCGCCCAGGCCGGGAACCATCGAGCCCCGATCCGGCTTCCGCTGAAGCTCTTCCTGAATTGCTCTCAGCACTTCGTCGGCGCCGTCGAGCTGGTGAAGCTTTCGCGTGAATGGCCGGGACTCAATGAACTCCACATTGTGATAGTACTACAATGTGGTATGTAGTGTCCAGAGGTGGCGAAGTGTGGCGGGCAGACGAGGCGAGGCGCTCAGGACGTAACGACTAGCTAGTGGCGCGCGCAGTTCACCCCTTGATCGGCGCGCGGATTTCGATTTCGACTTCCGTTCCTTCGGGAAGTTCCAG
>WNGL01011378.1_pt1 | contig 10192 bp, 8 predicted proteins | sample 5400591 | NCBI WGS metagenome assembly WNGL01 (sample SAMN13153377, study PRJNA577476) | soil metagenome | isolation source: 80 cm soil or saprolite under Garry oak tree replicate 1 | place: USA:California | collected 2016-06-15 | reverse complement strand
GCCATCGTCCACGCTGGCGCCAAGCCCGTCCTCGTCGATGTCCGGGAAGACTACAACCTTGCCCCTGACAAGTTTGAGTCTGCGGTCACACGAAGGACGAAGGCGGTTATCCCAGTCCATCTGAATGGGCGGGTCTGCGAAATGGACCGGATTGCTGCCATAGCGGAGAGACATGGAATTGCCATTATCGAGGACGCGGCCCAAGCCTTAGGCGCTACATTCCGGGGGAAGAGGGCAGGTTCATTTGGATTGTCTGGCTGTTTCAGTTTCTATCCGTTTAAGTCCCTGGGAGGGTTGGGAGATGGCGGGGCAGTTACGACAAACGATCCCCAAGTCGCTCGATTTGCAACACTTGTTCGGTTCAACGGTGAAGACCGGCAAACCGGTGAGTTCCATCACCACGGTTACACGGCACTGCTGGACAACGTTCAGGCCGCCGTTCTGGACGTAAAACTGCGTTACCTACCGACGTGGATCGAACATCGCCGCCAAATCGCCAGTTTGTATCGCGAGGGACTGAAGGGGATCGCAGGTCTTCGCCTGCCGCATTTCCAGGGTGACGAGTACTTTGATAGCTATCAGAACTATGTGATTCGAACCCAACAACGCAACGCGTTGCGCCAGCACCTGAAAGACCAAGGCGTGGAAACGTTGGTGCACTGGCCAAAACCGATGTGGGAGCACAAGGACCTAGGTCTTGAGAATCCCGGACTTCGGGAGACTGAGAGCATTTGCAGGGAAGTCATTTCTCTGCCAATGAGTGCAGAAACGACACCCAAACACGTGGACATTACCGTCGGCTGCATCCGTGACTTCTTCGCTTCACGTCCCGGGACATTGAGAAACGCAGCAGCGGACTAAAACAAAGACCATCCTCTGGATGGCGGTTTCTGCATGCATTACCGTTCAGCCGCCCGATGTGTTGTTTGCAACGCGCGACTTGGAAAGAGTCGCGACATGGCACACCGAGGCGCTCGTACTCAATATTCTGGACAATCCCTCGGGGGAAGTATCTTCCCGGGTGTTCGGAAGCCTGCAGCCAGACACAACGACTTTCTATGGAATCGCAGTTCCGAGCGGCCCCTGAACTCGTCCGATAGGACCGAGTCGAAGAAACGCGCGAATGCGCGTCCAAGAGTCCTTAACGACTTCCCCGACACAAGAGCGCGCTCCGAACGTAGTTGAACGAGCGCAGTGCACTGAGAAGTGCAAGTCACAATATTATGACTCATAAAAAACCATCGTTGCTTTTGCGATACAGGGTCTGGTTCATCGCGGTGTTCCAGGGTTGCCTGATTGTTTGTTCATTGGTTGCTGCGTGGCTGCTCCGTTTTGATTTCACTTTGGCGTACCGTAGCATCCTATTTGCCGCTATCCCCATTCTTCTTCTGAGCCGGCTAGCGGCAGTGGCTTATTTTGGATTGCTCCGCGGCTGGTGGAGATACACAGGATTCAGAGACGGGATTGACATTCTGAAAGCTGTAGCAACCGGCTCGCTTCTGTTCTGGGTTTTGATTCGATTCGCATTCCAAATCACGGCTTTCCCACGCACCATCTACGTGCTGGAAGCACTGCTCACGACAGGTCTGCTGGTTGGCGTGCGGCTGCTTTCCCGAACGTTTGCCGAGTCGGTGCGTGAAGACATTTCTCCGCTAAAGAGGGTGATCCTGATTGGCGCGGGCTCGGCCGCGCAAGCCATCCTGCGCGAACTCCGGCGACCGGGGAGCGGCTATGTCGCTGTCGGCTGCTTGGATGACGATGAGACCAAGCGGGGCATTTGGATTGACAATGTCCGAGTGCTTGGTACCGTGGATCAACTCTCAGAAGTTCTTTCTACTGAACCGGCGGATGAAGTGCTTATTGCTGTCCCTTCTGCCACAGGCGTCCAGATGCGCAGATTCGTTGAAAGTTGCAACCGCGGGAAAATAAGCTTCCGAACCGTTCCCGCGTTGAAAGATATCATTGCAGGTCAGATTATCGTAAGTCAGCTTCGAGAGGTGAGTCTCGAAGACCTGCTAGGGCGGGATCCGGTGCAAATCGATCTGGAAGCAGTCCGCAGGGAGATTACCGGACGCACGGTAGTCGTAACCGGAGCGGCCGGCTCAATTGGCTCCGAGCTTTGCCGCCAGATCCTTGATTACAGCCCGGCTCAGCTGGTCTGCCTCGATCAAAACGAGACAGGACTCTTTTTTCTGCGCTTGAACCTGATGCAGCACAAGAATGGTGCCCATCTGGCGTTTCGTGTCGTGGATGTTTGCGATACTGAGCGCGTGCGCGCATTGCTCTCCGAATTTATGCCAGAAATTATTTTCCATGCGGCGGCCTATAAGCACGTGCCCATGATGGAGTCCAACGTTCAGGAGGCAGTCAAGAACAATGTGCTCGGGCTCGTGAGTTTGCTGGATCTGGCGGCCGAGGCAGCCTGCAAAAACTTCGTGTTGATTTCCTCCGACAAGGCCGTGAATCCAACCAACGTGATGGGTGCCACCAAACGAATATGCGAGCTGATCATATCGTCACGACCAGTGAACGGCATGCGTTGCGTATCGGTGCGGTTCGGAAATGTCCTGGGTTCGAGCGGTAGTGTGATCCCAGTATTGAAGAAACAGCTTGGGAACCATCAGCCACTTACGATCACGCACCCCGAAATTCGACGCTTCTTTATGATCACTCCGGAGGCTGTGGCCTTGGTGCTGCAAGCATTTGCAATTGGCCAGCATGGAGACATCCTAGTTTTGGATATGGGTGAGTCCGTCCGAATTCTCGACCTCGCGCGCAGCCTCATTCGGCTTTCCGGCAAGTCCGAGGAAGATGTAGAAATCCGATTCACAGGTTTGCGCGAGGGAGAAAAGCTCAACGAGGAACTGTTCTACGGGTATGAGAATGTGATACCCACATCATGCGAAAAGATTAAGCGAACTAGTGGGGATTTGAGGAACTGGACTGAGTTGTGTCGTCAACTGGGCGAACTTCGTGCTTCAATGTCGATCGATGGTGCTGCCCCCATCCGAGCGAAAATAAAAGAGATTGTTTCTGAGTATACTTTTCATGAAAACAAAGCGAAACAAAATGGAGAAGAATCGCTTGCTGGGCGTCACTTTCGAGCGGCGGCTGGTCACGAATAGACTCGTTCCCCAATCTGTGGCACGACAGGCCTGTCACATTGTTCCGCTGAGCTACTTGGCCCAGAATCTGGAGCGCGCCTGCCTACTCGGTCTTGGAATCGTCGACTGACGCGCAGAATCAGGTTGACCCAGCGGCCGATCGAAAGCTTTGCAAGCCGACTAAAGGAGACTCAAATGAAGGGTGTTGTGCTCGCAGGTGGGTCGGGGAGCCGACTCAGTCCACTCACGCGCGTGACCAATAAACATCTTCTCCCAATCTACGACAAGCCCATGATTTATTACCCGCTGCAGACCCTCATAGAAGCCGGAATCCAGGACATCCTGATCGTGACCGGGGGCAACAACGCCGGAGATTTTCTGCGGCTGCTACGCAACGGGAAAGACTTCGGCCTGAAGCATCTCAGTTTTGCCTATCAGGAAGGAGAAGGTGGCATCGCTGATGCCTTGCGACTGGCGGAACACTTCGCGGCGGGCCAAAAGGTCTGCGTGATCCTGGGCGACAACATCCTGGAGAGCAGCATCCGGACAGCGCGAGAGAAGTTTGAACTTCAAACGGAAGGCTCCCTGATCCTGCTGAAAAGTGTGCCGGATCCAGAGCGCTTCGGGGTTCCGGTGTTCGATGGTAAGCGAATCGTGCGCATCGAGGAAAAACCCAAGATCCCCTGCTCGTCCTACGCAGTCATTGGCGTGTATTTCTACGATGGAACGGTGTTCGACCGAGTACGTACGCTAAGGCCCTCGGGGCGCGGGGAGTTCGAAATCACTGATATTAATAATTCGTATATTATCGAAGGACAACTCAGTCACGAAATCATCGACGGCGGGTGGACGGACGCGGGAACGTTCGAATCTCTCTGGCGCGCCACGAAAATGGTACGCGAGAAAGCGCTTCTGGCGGAGGAACTGAGGTTGGCTGCGGCATCGGCGAGATAGGGCGGGGAAGTTGACAGACGCAAGGGAAAGAGCAACGGTCATGATTCAGGAGGCAGCCCGATGAGGTTTCTTGTTACGGGCGGCGCCGGATTTATTGGCTCCAACTTTGTTCGATATGTCCTTGAGAACAGGAGGGACATTTCGATTGTCAACTATGACAAGCTCACTTACGCGGGGAATCTCGCAAATCTTGAATCGGTAGCGGGCAATCCCGCTTATGAATTTGTGAAAGGCGACATCTGCGACGCAGCCGCGGTAGAAACAGCAATGAGTGGTTGTGATGCTGTCATCCATTTTGCCGCAGAGTCCCACGTCGACAGAAGTATCTACGAGCCGGCTCCAGTAATCCAGACCAACGTCACGGGCACGTTCATTCTGCTCGAAGTAGCACGTAAAATCTTTCTGTCCCGGTTTGTGCATGTTTCCACTGACGAAGTGTATGGTGACATTCCTCCAGGGGTCTTTGCCGATGAAAATTTCCCGCTGCAGCCGAGCAGTCCGTACTCCGCGTCGAAAGCGGCCTCTGATCTCTTAGTTCGGTCGTACGTTCGCACTTACAAGTTTCCCGCCGTGATCACTCGGTCATCGAACAACTACGGCCCGTATCAGTTCCCCGAGAAATTTGTGCCCCTCATGATCACAAATGCCCACAGCGACAAGGCTCTCCCTGTTTATGGCGACGGCAAACAGCAACGCGACTGGCTGCACGTCGAGGACAATTGCCGCGGGATTCTTTCAGTCCTGGAGAAAGGCAAAATCGGAGAGGTTTACAACATTGGCGGTCTAGACCTTGAGGAAAACCTAACAGTGGTCCGACGCCTCCTCGATCTGACTGGTAAACCCGAGAGCTTAGTGTCCTATGTGCCGGATCGCCCGGGTCACGACCGTCGTTATGCTCTGAACTGCGAAAAAATAGAAACCGAGCTAGGCTGGAGCCCTGCCATCTCTCTAGAAGACGGTCTCCGCTGGACAATTGACTGGTATAAGAATAATTTGCAATGGGTTGCTGGTGTCCGCAGTCGCGAGTACCTTTCGTATTACGAAAAGTACTATGAAAATCGCGAGAGCTCTCTTCGTGCGATCGCCCGGTCCGGATCGGTCGCTTCGGATTGATCTGTCCCACCGTTGGCCTTGGGACTTTGCTGCAAATGTGCGAACAAGTGAGCCATCGGAATTAATGCAGCGAATCGAGACATCCCTTCCTGGCGTTTTTGAGCTGCGACCTGTCATCCATCGCGACACGCGTGGCTTCTTCGTTGAAACGTATCACAAATCGAAGTTCGCCGACCTTGGCATCGCGGATGCCTTCGTTCAAGACAATCATTCGCGTTCTTTGAGGGGGACACTGCGGGGTCTTCACTACCAACTGCATCACCCACAAGCAAAACTCTGCCGTGTCGTGGAAGGCGAAGCGCTAGACGTTGCACTTGACATTCGAGTTGGCTCACCTACCTTTGGAAAATGGACAAGCGTGCTTCTCTCCGCGAAGGAACAGAATCAGGTTTATGTTCCGATTGGGTTCGCTCACGGGTTCGTAACCCTCACTGATACCGTTCATTTCCTGTACAAGTGCAGCGACTACTACGAACCAGCAGACGAGTACGGCATCGCCTGGAATGATCCGGACCTAAGAATACACTGGGGTCTTAGTGCGCCGATTGTCTCGGATAAAGACGTAAAACACCTACCTCTAACTCAAGTTTTTCCAGGACATTTACCGAAGTATCCGGGCAAATGAAACCCGTAATCTTGTTGACCGGAAAGAACGGCCAGGTTGGCGGAGAACTCCTACGGCTCCTTCCCCAAGTGGGCGAAGTGGTTGCGTTTGGCCACGATCAATTGGATCTTTCGAATCCTTCTGACATCCGCCGGACAATACGAGAAGTTCGGCCGGAACTCATCGTTAATGCTGCTGCATACACGGCTGTCGACCAGGCGGAAACAGACGAGACGATGGCACAAGCCGTCAACGCGCATGCCCCCGGACTGTTGGCCGAGGAAGCGAAGAAAATCGGCGCCGCCTTGATCCATTACTCGACCGACTACGTATTTGATGGGTTGAAGAGGGCGCCTTATGAAGAGACGGATCTTCCTAACCCCATCAATCTTTACGGGAAGACAAAGCTTGCGGGCGAGGAGGCAATCCGAAGGGAGGGGATTCCTCACCTGCTATTTCGGACTGCTTGGGTGTATGCCACTCGCGGAAGAAATTTCCTACTTGCGATTCTGCGCCGCGCTGCGGAGCAAGAAGAACTTAAGATCGTTTGTGATCAAATCGGAGCTCCAACGTGTGCTTCGGACATCGCAGCCGCCACGACAAGAATACTAACAATCGTTTACCGTCAGAGAGTTGACGCGCCCGCAGTTCACGCGATCAGTGGTACGTACCACATGACTGCCACCGGGGAAACGACTTGGTTCGATTTTGCAAAGGCGATCCTTGAAGAGGCTGTGCAATCTTCGCCGGATGTGTCCTGGCTTTCTGCCGCCACGGGCGGACGCCCACTGATCGCGCGCCGAGTTATCCCCATCACAACGGCTGAATACGGATCGCCCACACGGCGCCCAGGATACTCTATTCTATCGAATTCCCTATTGTCACGTACGTTTGGCGTTGTTTTGTCTGATTGGCGCACGCAGTTGCAGAATAGCTTTGCCAGTGTCCGATAGGAAATTCCGCTCGCAAGCTTTGAGATCTTCAGGGACAATGCCTCCCAGCATCACCAATTTGAACTTCCCCCTTACCTTCCTTGGTGTTGCTGTATCTGCCGGTCAGTAACAAGATCAAAATCGACATGAGCCACCAACTCTACTCTCAGCTATATCTCCCCTTCCTCTATAGAAGCCCAAGTAGTTTGTTGTGCCTCTTGGTTTTTGTTCTACTTATGTTGCCCGGTTGCGGTTTAAGGCAGGACATCTCGCTCATCGATCGCGACCATGCTGCCACATTGACTTCCATTCAAATCACCCCATCAGACATCGATCTTCCTCTTGGTCTCACCCAACAGTTTGCCGCCACTGGATCATTCAGCGACGGAAGTACGCAAGATCTGACAAACCTTGCAACCTGGGTCTCCTCCTCACCACTCGTTGCGAAGATTAACTCCAGTGGGCTCGCAATGACTGTAGGTGTAGGACGAAGCACCATAATAGCTTCTGCCGGGTCAGTCACAGCACGCGCTTCTGTAATGATCAGATCCGCCACCCTCGAATCTGAGTTGCACGACCCTCTCCGTGAACAATATATTTGGTCTGCAGCCGGAGAAAGCCGGACTAATGTCCGTTATTTTCGCGCAGTGTTCCACGCACACCAGATACCCCCAAGAACAACTCTATATATTGCTGGCCCTGGAAGCATCGTTGCCTACCTAAATGGCAAACTTGTGGTCAACGTTCAGGCAAGCGCCACGACATTGACCATGCCACTCGTGGCCGTTGCTGACGTGTCGGCAACACTGCAACGGGGTAGGAATCTCCTTGCAGTGGCATGCTCTAACAGCGAAGAAATGGTCGCAAAAATCGTGCCCGCACTTCCCGGTGTGAACGTCTCTCCAATTTTGATCAGCGGACCCAACTGGAAAGTAACGACCATTAGGGAGGTCGGCTGGGAATTACCGATTCACGAAGACGGTGACTGGGCGCCAGCAGAATCGCTGGGTGAAATCGAAACAGACGCGGGGCGATTTAACGGCGGAAGAGATTCAGAGATGTATCGCTGGGCAGGATATGACGGAATCTCACCTTTCCTCGCAAGGAAAACAAGCAGCGCATTGGCAGTGGAAACCGTATCTGAAGGTGGCGGTCAGTTTTTCAACCTTCAAGCCCTGATGAAACCCGTTTCAAGAGAAGGCTTTTCAGTCCGAATTCCGCAGTCGATTCACGTAGACAGCGACTATCCATCATTTGTCCTGGATTTTGGCCGTGAAACTAATGGACGTCTCGAAATCGAGTCGGATTCTCCGGACGTCGCGAAGATTCGGATCCGGTACGGAGAATCAATAGAGGAAGCTCTCTTACAGCCTTTTTACGGGGAAAATGAACTTACAGTTCCACCGCGAGTCACGGTATACGGTCCCAAAGCTGGTTTCCGATTTGTTCAGATAAAATTCGTCTCGGGTCCGTCAATTTTCGATGTCAAAAAGCTAGGCGTCGACGAGATATATTATCCAGTCAGCTCTCGAGGCTTCTTTGACTCCTCTGATCCTACCCTGAACCGCATATGGACCGTCGGAGCTCGTACTGCTCAGCTTACGATGCAAGAAGGAATCTGGGATGGCATCAAAAGAGATCGCCTAAAGTGGAGCGGCGACTTCTTCATCTCCGGCAGAGTCATTCACTCTGTTTTTGGAGACAGGTTTCTCACTCAGAAAACTATCGACTTCTTGGGAAGTCAAAGTCTCGGACCAAGAGGTGACGTCAACAATATTCCTGGCTATTCGGCATTCTGGGTTATGACTTTGTCAGATTATTTTTGCCGTTCAGGGGATGCAACGTTTCTGATGAACCATAAGCCCGAGCTAATCGCAGCGCTCAACAGCATGAAGAACTCACTCGATCCTCGCGGTCTAGTTGTTTTTGATCCAAGCGTGTTCCCGTTCGTCGATTGGTCGCCCGACTTATTTACGGACACACCAGAAAGTCGAAAAGCTACCCAGTTCGCATTTTTTAAGGGCTTTATGGATGGTGCGTGGTTGTTGGACCAACTTGGGGATACATTAGAAGCGGCCACTGCGCGGACTTGGGCAGATGTGGTCAGATCCGCCGCGCAAGCGGTCCTATTAGACAATGCGTCGAACACCTTTGGATCTCGCTGGCAAACCAACGCGATGGCGACGTTCTCACGGATTACCACGCCAACTCAGGACGAAGCGATCTGGCAAAACGTATTGTCAAAGCCACCTGGAAGTGAAGTAACGCCTTATTACAACTATTTCGTGACTACAGCGATGGCCCAAACTGGCCGGAGGAAACAGGCGCTGGATTGGATTCGAGCATACTGGGGTGGCATGCTTGCGGAAGGTGCGACCGCCTTTTGGGAGGCGTACGATTTGAGTTGGCCAAAAGATAATTTCCACGCTTTCTTAAAAGCCGACCGAAGACAAGGCTATTACGTCAGCTTATGTCACGGGGGGTCGAGTGGTCCTACAGCGTGGCTAATGGAACAGGTGCTGGGTATCCAACCGCTACAGGCAGGTTTTAGAGAAGTCGCAATACGCCCTGAACTTTTGGATCTAAAATGGGCGCGAGGAAGCGAACCGACGCCGAACGGGAATATCACCGTAGAGTATGAGGCAAAAAAGGGTCTCCAGGGTAGGTTAAGCCTCCCTTCTGGCGTGCGGGCCTTCTTGTCACTTCCTGTTGGTCCCGGGCAGACTTCAGTCGTCATCAACGGATTCTCAGTTCGGGGGATTCTGTCTGAATCTGGCTCTCGTCTCGTAGTCGTTTTGAGTCATGCAGGTGTTTTTGATTTTCAGACGGAAGAAAAACCAACTACTTAGCATTTCTCCTCGTGTCAGCGGGCTGGAGCTTCACCACATCCCTCTTCCCTAGACCAAAAATGCTTGTTGCGGTCTAGTTATTGAGCGTTGGCATCCGCTGGCTGATGTACTCCGCCTGCAGCAGCGTTTGCAGCGACAATCGTCAAGGTTCGCCCTGCCGGACGTATCTAGGACGGCCCTTTCGGAAAGAAACAGATGTGTTTCTACAGGCGCCTTCCATGAGATTTGCCATGACAACCCGCGCAAAGCGTTATCAAGTTCTCCATGACATCGTCACCGAGTTGGCTCCTGCGTTTTATGTGATGGACTTCCAAGCCTTTCATGGAACCGCACTCCTGGCACCGCCAACCATCTCGTTCCAGCACCTGGTTTCGGACCACCGTGTATTCTTCCGGGTCCAGTTTGAGTCGAGGTCGTTTCTGGCGTAGACGCGTCGAATACAGTGAGCTTTGCATAGTCAAACCTTTGGCTGAGTCTCGTCCAGGTTGGCCCCCGCCAGAAAATCCGCACAGATCATCTCCAGGCAGTATCCGCGCGACTTGTCGGTCCCGAGCATGAGGCCAGCCGTTTCGAGGGCGCGTTCAATGACCGGCAATTGGCCTTTGTAAACTTTGAAGTAGAGGAGTTCCCACGGTT
>WNGL01023921.1_pt1 | contig 10193 bp, 11 predicted proteins | sample 5400591 | NCBI WGS metagenome assembly WNGL01 (sample SAMN13153377, study PRJNA577476) | soil metagenome | isolation source: 80 cm soil or saprolite under Garry oak tree replicate 1 | place: USA:California | collected 2016-06-15 | reverse complement strand
CTTGAAGACTTACTGCTATCATTGCAAGAGAAGGTGATAGCACCGGCCGAACAGAAGCTAGACGAAATCGCAACGAGGAGAAAAACAGAATAAGCAAAACCGAAGAAAATGTATTTAGAATGGCGCGGTTTACTTGCCTTGCGCCATTCATTCCTTAACCAAACACTACCCATTCCTCAGCAGTCAGCTCGTCTATCACCTCTGGACACAGCCACACCCGGCAAGCCCGATAGATCAGCGAACCATCCACTGCACGAGCCGAAGCATAGGCCACACGAGCGCATCAGACGCTCAACCGCTGCAAACGCGTGCGGCGCATCTACCCCGGGAAACAGCCGTAGGAAACAGCCCAGGCCACCTCATAGCGATGCATGAGCACCTCCCCAGCGAGCTGCCAGGTACGATGCATCACTCTGCGTCGTGGCCCACTCCCGACCGTCCGTCTGCTCGACCACAAAGACCCGCACCCGTTCCCCATTGATCAGCACTGTCCCTACCGACTCATCATCTCGATCGACATACACCGTCCGAAAGATCACACTATTGCGTGTGTGAATACGACAGTCATCGAACGCCGTGCGTCCCCGCGGAACCGGAGACGAAGGCCAGAGCGACTCATGCAAGGTGATGATCTCCTCAAGCAGTTGTCTCTGTTCCTCTGGAAGCGCTTCCCCCATCTCCTCTACTAGTAAGGAGAGCAAACCATCAGCCCTGGCCCGTTTCATGCCAATATCCTCATGACTTGCCACGAGCGCCCAGTAGCGACCATTGAAGCGTTCCAACATCTCCATACGAAGCCTATGCATAGACCATCCTCCCTCTGGAAGAACTAGAAGATTTCGCCCAACAGAATGCGCTGCCACAGGCTGCGAGCATCCAGATTATGATAGAGCAGGAGAAAATCAAAGAGGTTGCCCCCACGCTGCCAGACATGACAGTACCAGCAGGGAGCGCCAGCACTTCGCGGAGCATGCACCCACAAGGAGGGACGGGAGTCCTTGCCATCGGAGTGATGCCAGCCAAAGGGACAACAGCCCATCCCCCACTGATCAAGCCGCACATAGCGACCAATGACCCGTACGGCATCCTGTGCCGCGCACCAGTCATGAATGGTCATCTGTGGCCTAGGCGTTGCGGAAAGACAACGCTCTTCTTAGGATGGCAAACTGGTCTTGAGGAGGATGTCCTCAAGAGCCGCCAGGTAGGCAGCCGGATCCTTGCGAAAGCGCAACTGCTTGCGACGCCCTTCCCGTCGTGAGGTGAGTTGGTCACGCATCGTATACCACGCATCAGGATCTTTTAGGGACAATGCGCGAGGTAAGAAGCACTGACGGCGCAAGGCCAACGCCGCCACCACTCGTACCGGGCCTCGTACCACCAGCCCGGCAATCGCGCCTCGTCGTCCCGAAGCTCGTCGCTCTGAGTAGCGCACCGAGCCGAAGCACTGCTCCAGTTCATTGTCGGTCCGGGGCAGATCAGCCACGTCATAACAGTGGAATAAGCCCGGCCAATAGCACGTGGTCACCTTCAAGAAGGTGGAGATGGCTGCGCTGAGCGGTCCAAGGGACGCCTGCTGTTCGCGCATGGTCAGCAGCACCGCTTGATAGCGCTCGCGGACGACCTGGCCGCTTTCCTCTTCGTGATTGGCCAGCACATGTGCCGCTTGGTGGACCAGGGCATATGCTTGGGAGAGCACAGGCCACACCTGCTCCGTCTTCTTCAAGGCACGCACGAGCAGGCGCTGCAGTTCTCTCAATGCGGGAGGAAGGCCCCCCTTTTTTCCTCGACCCGCGCAATGGAGTCGGAGATCTGGGTGAGTCGGTCATGCAGTTTGAGTCCGGATGCAGCTAAGGGCGGACGTCCATCATCGGTGAGCGCACTGCGCACCGCCAGACAGTAGCCGTATGGCCTGGGACTGCTCATCCTCCTGCTCTTCCAGCCCCCGCTCGATGGGGCGGACCCCACGCACCTGTTGCTTGAGTTGGGCCTTGGCATGCCGGTCCGCCTCAAAGATCGGTTTCGCAGCTTCACGCAGATAATGGAACTGACAGAGTTGATGCGGCACGCCCGGCAAGCACCTGGCGACCGCCTTGCGAATGGTCTGCTGGCCATCGGAGATCACCCCCCGCATTGGGACGGGCAGCGCTTCTTTGACCTCACGCAGTAAAGCGGAGAGGTCTCTTTGGGTACTACTGAGCAGCGAGCGCGCCAAGAGCACCTCGCCTGACAAACAGTCACGGATGACCCAGAGCACTTCATGGCCCACATCCGGCTGCATCCCATCGATGGCCAGGATTACCTGGCCTTGTTGCTTCAGCCGTTCCAGCAGCCGTTCCTCATCCGCCAGGTGCAGCGCCACCAACTCTTCGTAGCGTTCCAGCAGATCGGTGACGGTGCGCTGGGCGATGCTTACTCCGCGCTGGAGCAAGCGCTGATGGATCTCGGGGATACTTCGATGTTCCCCGTAGCGCAACTGACCGATCACCGCGATGATATCCAACCCAAACTCCCCGTGAGGGAGCGCCCAGGCTCCTTCTTCTTCTGCGCGATAGGGCACATGATACAAGGCACATTCCGCGTTGCGACACCGGCGTACCACTAGTCGCAGATGGACCAATCCTCGCAACGTCATCAGGGTGCGCTGGGCATGGTAGGCCACCCACAACCGCTCTCCACAACTCACGCACTGCTCGTGCAACGGCGTCAGGCGCACTTCTCGTTGGGCAGGGGGACGAGCTTCTCGTCGGGCCATCTTCTTGCTCCTCCGTTGGGGAACTACTCAGCCACCTTTCTGAGGAAAAGGGTGCGACTGTCTTTGAGCGTCGAGCGCACATCCTCCACGGTTTCGGGAGCAACGAGGCCAGTTTCTCCCATCCAGGTGAAGAATTTCTTGAACGAGGCGAGGTAAACCTTCATGCTGGAAACCGAAGCCCACAAGGCTTTGCGAGGGAACCAATCCTCTAAAAAGTCATAGACATTCCCCTCGGTGGCCTCATCGAGTCGGTGCAGGGAATAGGCATACAAGAGCAGATAGCGCGCGAAGAACCGGATGTTGTCCACATGGTCTTTGATCGTTTGCTCACTCAGCCCTGCTTGCTTCAGCGAGTGCTCAAAGCCATCCAGGATCGGTTGGTTCGCCAGTTCAATCGCGTGAACCCGTTGCTCATACGTCTCGGCATGGTCAGCTTCCGTCATGGAACCTCTCTCCTTGTGTGCTGGACAAGGTGGCTACTTTGCCCAGCCGTTCGGAAGCGCCAGTCCTCCAGAGCAACCGTTACGAGTCACAAGAGCTTTCCTCAGATGCTCCAGGCACTAGGCAGATCTTCTTCCCCCAGTATCCTCTTTCTGTCAAGATAGGCTTGCCATCCTAGTTTTTTGCTGAATGGCAAACCTCACGTGAGTAGTTGAGCTTCCAGAGCCGCCAGATAGGCAAGGGGATTTTTGCGGAAGCGGAACTGCTGCCGACGGGTTTCCTCACACCGCTGCAAGTGCGCCCGCAGGTCGCGCCAGCGCTGATAATCAGCGCTGATAATCCCTGGGGCGAAGCTCCTCGGCCGAGAAAGTCTGCTCACGGGTTACCACGGCAGTGATGACGCGAACGGAACCACGTACCACCACCCCAGGAATAGCCCCACGTCGACCCGTGGCTCGTCGCTCATGCACCCGTGCCACCCCAAAGCAATGCTCCAGGTCATTGTTGGTGCGCGGCAAGCCCTCCACATCATAGCAGTGAAAGAGGCCAGCCGCAAAGTTCTCGGTGATGTGGCAAAAATGCTCAATGGCCTCGCGCAGCGGTTCCATTGAAGCTTTCTGCTCTTGCATCTGACAAACGTGGGCCAGGTAGCGCTCACGAACCTGCGTCCCGGTGTGTTGCTGCGGATTGGCTAAGATGTGTGCTGCTTGGTGTACTTGCTCGTAGGCGCTCTGCAGCGGCGGCCACAGCGTCGCGGTAGCCTTCACCCCTTTGCTCAAGAGGTGCTGCAACAGCTTTAAAGCCGGTGGCAATCTTTTTTTTCCTGGACACGGGCAATGGAATCACTCACCTGGGTGATGCGATCATACAGTTTGAGCCCCGAAGGCTGCAAAGGTGAACGCCCATCGTCTGTCAAGGCAGCTCGAACCGCTAGACAGTAGCCTCGGATCGCGTCGTTTTCGGAGGTGCTGTGCTCTTCTAATGCGCGCTCAAGCGGTCGCACGCCTCGCAGGTGCTTCTTCAACTGCGTTTTGGCATGCCGATCGGCTTCGTAAAGCAGCTTGGTGGCGTCTTTCAAGTAGTGAAACTGACACAGTTGATGCGGCACCCCCGGAAAGACAAAGGCGACGGCACTGCCAATGGTTTCTTCTCCATCAGAGATCACGCCTTTGACTGACACCTCCAGCTGTTTCAACTGCGCTTTGACTTCTTTGAGCAGAGCCGTCAGGTCTCCTTGCGTACTGCGAAGCCTCGGGCGCGCCAACAGAATTTCTTCGGAGAGGCAGTCACGCACCACCCACAGCACTTCGTGACCCACATCCGGTTGCAATCCATCCAGCGCCAAGATGACGTGTCCTTGCTTCTGCAAGCGTGCCTTGATGCGCTCCTGATCCGTGAGACGCAAGGCCACCAGTTCTTCATAGCGCTGCATCAAATACGTCACACTGCGCTGTGCAATACTGATGCCACGTGCCTGGTGCATCTCCGGGACGCTGCGATGTTCGCGGAAGCGCCACTGACCAATCAGCGCAATCACCTCCAAGCCAAACTCGCCGTGTGGCAACGCCCAGCGCCCCTCCTCTTCTGGTCGGTAGGGCTGATGGAAGCGCGGACAACCTGGCTGAACACACTGACGCACCACCAGCGTCAATCTCCACAGACCAGAGAGCGTGAAGACCGTGCGATGGCCGTGATGTGCCACCCATAAGAGCTGACCGCACTGCTCACAATGCTCTTGTAACGGGATCAATGTCTTCTCATACGTCGCTTCAGGACGCGGGGTTCGTCGTGCCATTGGCCTTCTCCTGTTGTGTGTATTTAACCTCCCTTTCCTTTCAGGCTACACCTCCTGTCAACCCAGGTTTGCCGTTCAGCCCTTTTTTTGACAAAGAGGTAGGAAGATACTGCCCCGAAAATCAGCGGTATTTTTCGCCTGTCGTGCAAGCAAAAATGATGGTGATACGAAAAACCCGTCTGATGGAAAGGTGGGTGTCACATTGAGCCACCCTCTGTGATGAATTTCATGTTTTTTCTGTTGTACTTGTGTTATACTACTCATGTATTTCAACATGAGCATACTTGACACACGAACATCCTTTTCGCCTACTTCTGTCTGAGAGGTGAAGCATGCCACTTGAAGGAGTGCAACTGGGTAAGTACCGATTGGTCCGTCTTATTGGCAGCGGTGGAATGGGGGATGTCTATCTTGGAGAAGACGCCCATCTGAACCGACAGGTAGCCATCAAGGTCGTACGGTCGGAGGGAGCAACCTATCCAAATGAACATGCTATCAAAGAAGTCCTCCGTCTCTTTCAACGCGAGATGAGAGCGATTGCCCAACTCGATCATCCTCACATTCTTCCCTTGTATGATTATGGAGAAGAAACGCTCCATACGACCACGCTCGTCTACATGGTCATGCCTTTCCGTCACGAGGGATCGCTTGCCGACTGGTTGCGTCAGCGAGGCTTGACCGAACCGCTTTCGCTCAAGGATGCCGCCTTCCTCGTCTCGCAGGCGACCGATGCCCTGCAACATGCGCATGAGCAGCACATTATCCACCAGGACGTCAAGCCCTCGAATTTTCTCATCCGTCGCAAGAAGGATGCAGCACGTCTCCCCGATCTTTTCCTCGCGGACTTCGGGATCGCCAGGATCAGTAGCATGACCTCCAGCATGAGCCACACCTCTCGTGGGACGCCGACATACATGGCTCCTGAGCAATGGAATGGTGATCCCGTGCCGGCAACGGATCAGTACGCCTTGGCTATCATGACCTATGAACTGCTGACGGGCCGTGCCCCTTTCCGGGGACGGCCTGAGCAGCTGATGTATCAGCACTTTCAGACCCCGCCTCCACCGCCAAGTAGCCTTGAGCCAGGCCTTCCTGCCAGCATCGACGCGGTGCTGCTGCATGCACTGGCGAAAAAACCCGACGAGCGTTTTGCCTCCATCGCCGAGTTCGCTGTGGCATTTGATGAAGCGTTGTCCGGCCATGGTGATCTCTTTGCGACACTTGCCATGAGCGAAGAAGAAGCAGCCAGGGGGACGCAACGCAAACTGTTGCTGCCAGGAGGGCGAAAGGTCCAAGTCACTGTCCCCCAAGGAGCCACGGATGGACAGCGACTTCGCATCGAAGACCTGGGTGACCCTTACTATACAGGAGGTCCGCTCGGTGCCCTGATCCTCACACTGACCATTTTTGTGCAGGACGAAGCGAGCAAAACCCTCGAAGTAAGCGACACAGAGCAGACGGTGCTCTCGACGAGCTCTTCCCCGCACGTGAACGAACCAGCAGAGGAAGAGGGTTCTTCCTCCTCCCTTGCAGGTGAGCCAGGCGTACCGGCGGATCACGTTCTCCCTGCCCTCCTGGCAGACAAGCGTCCGACCCCCTCTCGAGAAGACGAACCAGCCACCCCTTCGCCTTCCTTGTCCGCATCCAATGGGCATGGTGTAGCCAACCCCGCTGAGAAGACGAAGGAGCAGTGGCTCGCCGAGGGCGATCAGTTGAACAGCACGGGGCGGTATCAAGAGGCACTTGCTGCTTATGAGCAGGGGCTTCACCTTGATCCCGATGATGCTTCCCTCCAGAGCAAATATCAGGCGGTGCGTGATCACCTCACCAATCTCAGAACAGCAGCAAGCGAGCGGAAGGAGAAACTGCTGGGTATAAAAGTTGCATTAGCACTCGCCACGGTGTCCGTGTGGTTGTTGATCAACGGCATTGCGGGGTGGGATGCAACTACCCTCTCCATCTCAGGTATCTGTGGTGCCGTTGTTTGCCTCGTAATTTTTTTAAGCAGGGCCTCCCCTCCCTAAAAGAGGGACTCCTTGCTTTCGTTGGTGAGGATGCCCAGGAGCGGCCAATTGTGGCACGCACCTGCAAGCGCAGACGCATCACACAAGGGTCCCATCAAGCGAACTCACCCGGCCTCCGCCATGGACACGGCGGAACTTAAACCAGCCATTTAAGCACACCGAGAAGCATCACGAAGGCCAGTGGACGAAGAAGACCACGTCCGCCCATCGAATTGCTGTCAAAATTACACAAAATCTGACAGCAATACATTTTTCACTGATGAGCTATACCTCTTGACAGCAATGTTGACAGCAAAGCCGATAGTATCATAGTGTTTTCCCTGATACACAGTGAACAAAAAGGAATAGACCGATAGACAAGGTGAACAGCTATAGACAAACACGAACAAGACGAGGAGAGTCCCCCCCTTCGGCACCTCGAACCGCTTCCGGAGATAACAGTAAACCAACGTTAAATGAGTCGATCACTATAATCTCTGACATCAAAACTGACATCAAATTCAGCGAATTATGACGGCACGACAAGATACGTCATGTACAATCAGAAGGCCAAAGAAGCCTATCGAATGCCTCAAAGTAACGTCATGAACAGCTTCGGTCTAGTCCGCCCATCGAACGTAATAGTAAGGTAACTCACAGAGTCAGGGTCACCTTACTATGTTAACAAATTATTCACCTACAACGTTGTCCTACACACAAACCAAATTCTGGTAAAAATCAAGATCGTTTCTCAATTTTTCTTATTGCCTCATTAGCAGAGTGAAATGCTTGATCGAGATATGATAAATAATTGTATTCGTATAAGCCTCTATCTACATTACTCGAATAAACTTTTCTTTCGTTGAGAAATTTACGTAGAGCGGGCACCGCAGAAGCATCACCAATCTTACCCAAGGCCGCAGCCGCTGCGCTACGAACAACCTCATCCGTATCGTGCAGAGTCTCGCTCAAAGCAGCCACCACAGAAGCATCACCAATCTCACCCAAGGCCGCAACCGCTGCTTCACGAACATCTGTTATTGGATGCTTCAATGCTTCTAACAATACCATTTGAACCTCTGAACTCTTCGATTGAACTAGTGTCTCAATCGCGCTTATTCTCTCTTCGCTATAAGCACTATCAAGTGCTATAACTGCTTGACGGATAAAAGGGGGAGCGTTCAGTGGAATACGAACAGTATAAGCAAGTGGACTAGAAGCTGCACTCCTTGCCTCTTCGATTAATCTTTCCCAAGGCCGAGACTTTGGAACAGTAAAATCAAGATATTGTAGCGCCTCAAGGCGTGGATGCAGAGGTGTTGTTTTGAGCATTATCGGAATGACTTTAACCCCCACTCCCCAAGCAAATGCCCATTCATAGGTCACATATTCTGATGCTTTTGCTTCGGGGGTCATAATAACAATAAGAGCAAAGGCATCCTTGATGGCGAGGTCAATCATCGTTCGCCAATCCTCACCCGCTGAGAGCTTGCTGTCAGCCCATGTTCTAAAACCCTCCTTCTCTAGTCGGCTAATTTAGTTCTCAGCAAAATCAAGGTCGTTATGATGATATGAAATGAAGATGTGCATAATTATCCTCCTTAGAAGAGCATGTAGTCAGTCAGCTATGGCAATACTATACTCTGCATACTTACTTATCTATTGCTCGAGTTATAATACAGGGGCTAACAAAGCAAGTCAATAACTCAATCACATTACCACATTTCTATTGGTTCGATATTGTATAGCCGACAAAGCTAATACCCTGGTTAAAATCACGAGCTAGAACAATAGCTTGTCTTTTGACACCCAACTTGAGACCCCTTCTCATTGACAAAGGTTGACATTGGTTCCTTTAGACGGAGTGTGGATGGAGCGTCTACTCACCTGAATGCGCGTATTAGTCGAACAACCACAAGCACTCATCTAAATAGGAGATTGGGATGATACCCAACACGATAAACTAACTGAGGCCTTTTGCTCTTTACTCACTGGACAGTGCGTGTCTCATCCATCATTCAGCACCAAACAGAAAAGTTAAAATCATATCGCGCTGAGCGCAAAATAAGAGAGGTAAGCTGTACAATACAAAAATAAGCCTACCCTCTCGAAGCAACCTCAGGAGGCCGTTAAGACCCTCTATTCCTCTCGTAGCCAGAGGCCACGTTTGGGACGAAATAGGTAATAAAAATAATACAGCCTCAAGCCGTGTTGTAATTTGACACATATCTTGGCTCTCGGAACGGTTTGGTGGTGAGGGGGCCTATGTGATAAAATGAAGGGGTAAACGCCTCTTGGCACTTTTTCTCTCACGGAGTATTCATTTGTCTTTGCATATCCTTTTTCCCCATCTTCGCGGTTTCCGCCTGTTTTCCTATCACAGAGAGGCTCAACGTTTGATCCTCACTTGTGAACGGGTGACGCCTACCGCCCTTTGTCCGGTGTGCGGCACTGCTGCTCATCGTATTCACAGCCGCTATGAACGCACGGTCCGGGATCTTTCGCTTCAGAACGTGCAAGTCATTCTGCATCTGCACGTCCGTAAGTTCTACTGTGATCAACCGAGCTGTCCGAGGCGCATCTTCACTGAACGACTTCCTCAGGTGACCTCACCCCATGGTCGCTTTACCTTCGGTCTCCATCAGTTTCTCGGTCAACTTGGTCGGGAACAAGGCGGAGCATCGGGCGCACGCAGTGCTCAACTCCAGGGCATACAGGTAACAGCGCGGGCGATCTTGCGCTTCATGCATGCCCTTGCGCTCCCTCCTATCGTTGATCCTCAGGTCATTGGAATTGACGACTGGGCCTGGAAGCGCGGTCAACGCTATGGAACCATTGTCGTGGAGTAAGATAATGCCAGTGGCATCCTTTGTAGCGAAAGCCCAGAAGAAAGGCCACTTGAGACATTTGGGTACCCTCTGTTTACAACAGTCGTTTTGCGCTCGTTAAAACAGGAAGAATGGGAGGAAAAGTGGAAGAGGTATGACCAAGATTCGCAGGATCAAAGGGAGCCCAGGTGCTCCTTACGAAGTCGTGTTTGTTGATCAGCAAGGGCATCTCCTGGTTGCCCTCACAGAGTGGTATCGGGTACGCTCCGGGCAAGGACCTACGAGCACGCGAGATACCTACCTCGCCTGTTTGCTGTCGTTCTTTGCGTTCTTGAGTGAAAAAGGCTGTGCTTGGAATGCTGCACCAGAGCAGT
>WNGL01011377.1_pt1 | contig 10193 bp, 3 predicted proteins | sample 5400591 | NCBI WGS metagenome assembly WNGL01 (sample SAMN13153377, study PRJNA577476) | soil metagenome | isolation source: 80 cm soil or saprolite under Garry oak tree replicate 1 | place: USA:California | collected 2016-06-15 | reverse complement strand
AGGACCACCATCAGCGCCCGTCAGCGCAATAGTCTTGCAGTGGGCTGCTCTTGCCGCCTCGACCGCCCGAATCACGTTCTGGGATCTACCACTGGTGCTGATGGCTATCAACAGGTCGTCTTCGTTTGCCAGGGCACTGACCTGGCGCGCAAATACTTCTTCAAAGCCATAATCGTTGCTAAGAGCTGTGAGTGCTGAAGTGTCGGTCGTTAAAGCGATGGCGGGCCAGGCGCGTCGATGCTGTTCATAGCGGCCGACCAACTCGGCGGCGATGTGTTGGGCGTCGGCGGCGCTGCCGCCATTGCCGCAGATCAGAACCTTATGACCCGAATTCAAAGTCTGGCAAATAAGCTCTCCCGCCTCTTCAATCTCTGCCAGCTTCGTGTCCAACAGTGTCTGAAGCGACTCCAAATGCTCTCGTAACGAACCTTCCAGCAGTGTTCTTGCTGACGTCAGGTTCTCTGATTTCGGCGAATTGTCCACGTTGAAGCTCACTGCGCCAGATCAAATAGAATCCCCGCAGCATTGCGGGAGTCAAATCAAACCTAGCGGCTGGCGCTAAACTGTTGGGGCTGGAAATTATCATAGATTCTCCCGAATCGTGAATAGTGAAATGTCAACCGGGAACTGTTTGCAGTGTGGCCGCCTATGGTTTATGGTTCACCGCTCACGATTTGAGGTTGACGATTTAAGCTTCTATTACAGTTGACGATTTACGGTTCACGGTTTACGGTTCACCGAAATGACTACGGCTAATCCAACACCGATGCTGCGTCAGTACCAGGAGTTGAAGCAGCAGCATCCTGGAACGCTTCTATTTTTTCGCCTCGGCGACTTTTACGAACTCTTCTTCGACGACGCCGTCACGGGTGCTCGTGAATTGCAAATCACGCTGACTGCCCGGCACAAAGAGCGCGGCGATCCCGTTCCCATGTGTGGCGTTCCGCACCACTCGGCCGCCAGTTACATCGCCCGCCTGGTGCGCAAGGGCTATCGGGTGGCAATCTGCGAGCAAACCGAAGATGCGTCAAAGGCAAAGAAGCTGGTACGCCGCGAAGTTGTGCGCGTCGTTACGCCGGGCACGCCAATCGATCCGCAGTTGCTCGAGTTGCGGGAATCGGTCTTTCTGGCGTCGGTTTGCGCCACCGGAGACGCTGTTGGCGCAGCCTTTCTGGATATTTCAACCGGAGAGTTTCGCGCTACACAAGCAACCGGTCGTGATGCCTGGACGCGCATCAGCGCTGATCTTGAATCCTATGCCCCGCGCGAGCTTCTCTTTCCCGCCTCGTTAACTCCGTTTATCAGAACTGGATTATCCGGGAAACCTCATACCGAGCCGTTACCGTTACAGAATGGACAAGACGAGTCCCTTTCAAACAACTCTAAGGTAATAAAGAAGTTCGAATCGCACTCTGGTTCCTCAAACCAGAGCCTGATTGATGCCACGCTGACTCCGCTCGACGACTGGCTGTGGCAAAACGAGGCCTGCTCGTCCCTTCTGCGTCAGCAGTTCGGCGTGCGGTCGCTCGAAGGCTATGGAATTGAGGGGAAGACTGAAGCAACTCGGGCTGCGGGCGTATGCCTCCGCTACGCGCAAGAGACGCAGAAAGCTGGGGCCGCTCACGTCACCGACCTGGTCTATTTCGAGCCTGCTGATCACCTCGTGCTCGACATGGTGACGGTGCGCAATCTTGAATTGGTTGAATCGCTGGGCGGAGCCAGTGGCCGAGCGTTGCTGGATGTCATCGACGAGACCGTAACCGGTATGGGAGCGCGGTTGTTGCGATCATGGCTGCTGCGGCCCTCAGTGCGACGCGGCGAAGTTGAAGCGCGGCAAGCGGCGGTCGAAGATCTCTTTTCGTCGCACATCAAGCGCGATCGTCTCGGATCGCTCTTGAAGGAGGTCAGCGATCTGGAGAGACTGATTGGCAGGATCAACCTGGGTTCCGCGACGCCTCGCGATCTAAACGCAATCCGGCGATCCCTGGATCAGGTACCCGCCATCCGTGAAGCCTTATCAGACGCAAAGGCTTCACTGCTGCAGGTTCTTCACGAAAGCACGGACGAGTTGGCAGACGTTTCAGCTCTGATCGCGCGCGCAATCAATGAGGACCCGCCGGCAAAGCTCAGTGATGGCGATACGATTCGCGAAGGTCATTCAAGCGAATTGGATGAGATTCGCGCTATCAGTCGCAATGCGAAGCAAACCATTGCAACTCTCGAGGCGAGCGAACGCACGCGCAGTGGCATCGGAAGCCTGCGCATTCGTTACAACAACGTCTTTGGCTATTTCATTGAAGTGTCGAAAGCGAATGCCGCGCGAGTGCCGCCAGATTATGAGCGCCGGCAGACGCTCGCGAATGCTGAGCGATACACCACGCCCGAGTTGAAAGACTGGGAGAAAAAAGTGCTCGGCGCCGAAGAGCGCATGATCCAACTGGAGACGGAACTCTTCAATGAAGTCTGTCGCCTGATAGCAATCGAGACGAAGCGTCTGCAAGCGAGCGCTCGTGCGCTGGCGGCCATCGATGCGATCGTCTCGCTGGCGGAAGCCGCGGTGCGTCGCCGCTTGGTTCGTCCCCTGATGTATGACGGCGACGAGGTCGAAATCATTCAGGGACGACATCCGGTGATCGAAGTTTTCAATGAAGAGCCATTTGTTCCCAACAGTCTTTATCTAAACAACTCAACTGATCGGTTGCTGATCATCACTGGGCCAAATATGGGTGGCAAGAGCACCATGCTGCGGCAAACGGCAATCATCTGCATCCTCGCCCAGATGGGCGGCTTTGTTCCCGCCGAGCGCGCGCGCCTGCCTTTGCTTGATCGTATCTGGACGCGGGTGGGGGCGTCAGACGATCTCACGCGGGGCCGGTCGACGTTCATGGTCGAGATGACCGAGACTGCGGCGATTCTCCACAGCGCGACTTCGCGCTCGCTTGTGCTGCTCGATGAGATTGGCCGCGGCACTGCTACTTTCGACGGCCTCTCGATCGCCTGGGCGGTGGCCGAGTATCTGCACGATTCGCCAGATCACGCCGCGAAGACGCTCTTTGCGACGCACTATCACGAGCTCACTGAGTTAGCCGAGCGATTGCCCGGCGCACAGAATTATCAAATCACCGCCACGGAGCGCGAAGGCGAAGTGGTTTTTCTTCACCGGCTTGAACGCGGTCGCGCGTCGAAATCCTACGGTATTGAAGTGGCGCGACTGGCCGGTCTGCCGCCCGCCGTGCTGGCCAACGCGCGCGATGTGCTCGCGAGGCTTGAACGATATGAGCTGGAAGTGTTCTCGGACGATGAAAAGATTGCGACTGGCGAAGAGCTGGCAAGAGCAGCCGGCGTCTCAGCGAATCCTGCCCTGGACAAAGCCACGACGCGCGCCGGGCGCCGTAAAGCCGCGGCTCAGGCCTCGCTCTTTGATCTTGTCAATCAAAAAGTAATTGAGGAGATCCGCGACGTCGATCAAGAAAACCTTTCACCGGGAGAAGCGAAGGAGCTGCTTCGCAAACTGCGTGCACGGATCATGTAAACTGGACTGCCTGGGTAATGTCCTACAGTATGAACGAACTTCTCTGCCCTAACTTGGACTCCTCCCTATCTCGGCAGTGAGCTAATCCGAGAGAAACTCCTGCAGAGACGGAGTTCTCGGGCTCCGACAAGCGATACAGAACCGCAAGCGGTAGCGAGCGGGTAAAGCTTGGTTAACGATAAATGATAAAGAAGCTGGGCTCACTGTCTTGTTGCCTTGTTCATATGCTTGCTATTACCCGCTCGCTACCGCTCGCGGTTCTGATTCAGGTTAGCGGCTCACCTTGATCGTACATGACATAGGCGATGGCGTTGTGGAGTTCGCGTTCCGTCCAGAGATACTTCTTGCTGCCGCCGCGCACCCAGGGCTTTTCATTCACACGACATAACCCCGCTTCTCTTAACTTCCGCGTGGCGTTTGCTTTGAACGCGTTCATGACCTGATTCGAATGACAAAACGCGGTCACAACGGCATGAACGTGGTTGCTTCTAACATTGAGAGTCCACAAGGTCCATTTGCGGACGCTGCATGTTTCTCTAATGCCTTGCTCAACGGCTTCTCGTTTCTGGGCGTTGAGTCGGACCGGTGACCGACTCATGGACTGCCGGTTGTGTTTTAGCCAACGCTCGTTTCGCGGAATCAAAGAATCACCGTAGCGGTTGTGAGTACGATCGACCGAGCCTCGTTCATCACCATGCAGCCACGTGCCATATGTGCGGAAAGTAATTAGATAAGCCAGCGGGGCGTGTGAATCGCTCCACTCTTTGTGAGTATCGGACATGTTCACGAGGCTGTTTATCACAGCTTTTGGGCTCCGACAAGCGATACAGAACCGCGAGCGGTAGCGAGCGGGTAAAGCTTGGTTAACGATAAATGATAATGAAGCGCGCCGCACCGTTTTGTTGGCTCGTCCATTGCTTGCTATCACCCGCTCGCTACCGCTCGCGGTTCTGATGTTATGAAGCAGGCGCCCCTTTCGCACCGTGAGTATTTCAAATCACGGGTGTCAAAGGACACTGCCCTCGCCCGGACTTCAAGCGCAGAACCCCATGATCTATACTCAGGTTTCCAACTAAGAAGGCCTTTAGTAAGGGAGTCAACCAGTGACAGATCAATCTGAACAGCAAAAGGCCATGAAACTGGCGCATGTGTTGTTCATGGACATTGTCGATTATTCACGGCTGCCAACAGATCAGCAGACGAAGGTCGTGCAGACGCTGCAGGAAATAGTTCTTGGCACGGCTGAGGTCACTCGGGCGCAAGCCACCGATCAGATAATCAACATCGCCACCGGCGACGGCATGGCGCTCGTCTTCTTCAATGATCCAATGGCTCCGGTCCAATGCGCAATGGAGATAAGCCGCGCTTTGAAGAGCCGGCCAGAGATCAAACTGCGGATGGGCATTCACAGCGGGCCGGTCGATCAAATCGTCGATGTCAACGAACGCAAAAACGTAGCCGGCGCCGGCATCAACATGGCCCAACGCGTCATGGATAGCGGCGACGCAGGCCACATCCTTCTTTCCCGGCGGGTCGCAGAGGATTTGGGTCAGTACAGCAGTTGGCAGCCGTTTCTGCATGACCTCAAGGAAGTAGAGGTTAAACACGGAGTGCGCATGCACGTCTTCAACCTCTATACCGGTGAAGTCGGCAACGCCGCGCTGCCCGAAAAAGTCAGGAAGAGGAACAAACGCAGTATCGTTGTTCCCGCCATAGCCGCAGCCGCCTTAGTCGTGGTAGCTGCTACTGTAGCCGTCATGTTCTTGAGAAAGGGCGTACGACCGCCGTCTAATCCCGTGCGAGCGGATTCGGAGTTCACGACCATACTACAGCGAAAAGCAGATACATGGGTGGACGCCATTTTCACCGCTCAAGCTGCCAGTGGCGGCCTGAAGGGATCGCCGGCGGGGGCTGAATCAACAGTACAAGCCTGGACGACGGCGCAAGGTTTGACGGCTGTTCTGTCCACGCAAAAGAGTCTGGATAGTTATGTCCCAAGAATCAAGAGTGCTTTTGAATACATTCAAAAGCTGCGGCGCACTACTCCGGCTGAGGGCTGGAACTACTATGGTAATGCGAATCCCTACACGATTACTGAAATCAGCGGTTGGGTGACAATTGCACACATCAAATCACTGGATTCCAAGACCAAGATATGGAGCGACTCGGAGAAACAAGATATTTTGAATCGAGTGGTGCGTGACCTTGAAGAAATCAAACGAAGACAGGATGCGCAAGGCGGCTGGAGACCGATTCGAGACGGCGGTCCGGATTTTGCCAGAACTTACTCAAGCGTAGTGGCATTGTGGAGTCTGATAGAAGCAAGAAAGTCACCATCTGTTTCCAGCCGAATTGGAACTCAATATGATGAGAGTATTCGGAGCGGAATTAATTGGCTCCTGCGGACTTACAAAGAAGGACAAGGTTGGGTGCAAAATCCCAACCGGAGCGGCCAAAGAGATCGCTATGACGGTCTTACGGCGCATGCACTGTTTGTCTTATCTAGCGCGGAAACGGTGGCTGACCTTGCCTACCTGAAAAACGATCAGACTTACAAAACGGCCAGGAAAGACTTCATTAATAACAAGCAACTGGCGACGCGGTCGATAGAGAAAGACAACAGCAGTATTCCTGACGCGGATATCGGATTCGCCAATAGTGAGTTCATGGCGGAAGGCTCGACATTCTTATGGTTTCCCTGGACCCTGCTGGAATTAACAAGGCTTTCGCTTGATGACGGTTTGTCGCCGGACGAACGTGAAGCCGCGTCCCGGTTGCGCCGTGAAATATTGAATACAAATTTTGCGAGCCTGGAGAGCTACGTGGAATCGGCAAATCTCACTTACCAATTCGCCGAAAATCTCTTTTGCGTATCTCAATACCTGAATGCCGTGCAGGCAGGCAAATTAGCCCGCGGCTAATTCTTTGCCGGCGTGTGTGGGGCGTCGGTGACGCGGAACCAGTCGCCTTGCCCATCGTTAGTCCTCAGGATGCGCATCATCTCTTCAAAGTTGAACGGTCGTGCGCCACGACGTCCGAAGACTGAAAGCTGATTGCCGCTTTCATCAACGGCGCGATCCCGATCGAGAGGCTTCGAAATGGCCAGCGCGTCGCCTTTCGTTTTGTAAGTTGCGATTAAGACAGGTTGTGGGCGCGGACTGAAGCCGGCGTATTCGGGCATGGTTTCGGGCGAAGTCAGTTGCAGGATGTGCATGCCGTTCTTGCCGTCGGCGACGTAAGCGAAAAGGCTGGCGTTCGTCATCGCAATCTTCACTTGATGCACATCATTCAATTTGCCATCGGCATTGAACGTCTGGTCCAGACGCGGCTTCTCAGGCTGCTCGACATCCACGATTGCGACTCCCTGTTTGCCGCCGGCGACGTACGCATAAGTGCGAGCGACATACACGTCATGAGCCTCATGAAGAGGAACAATTGCCCCCTCCACCAACTTCGCTTGTTCGGGAATTGTCAGATCGAGCACCTTCAGACCGTCGTCATCGACTATGAAGCCATAGCGAAACTGGATCGCGATCGCCCGCGGATGTTTCAGTGACGGCTCGCTAATCTGCTGCACGATCTTCGGATTGAGCGGATCGTCGATATTCACTATCACCAATCCGTGGTCGGTCGTAATGTAAGCGTGGGTGCCGGCAATGACGATGTTATTGGCATCGCTGAGCGCGCCGCCGGGATTGAAGGCGCCCTTCGCGTACCTCGTTGGATCAAGCACGCGCTTCAGATAATTATTCAGCGGATCGCCGTCGAGCAAGGTCGCCGCGTTCACGAGGATTAGACCTTCGTACTTATCAACGACGTAGAGGTAGGCATACAGCGGGTGAATCGGCTGCTCTTGGTTGACGAGTTGCTCGCGCTCTTTGCCGGTTAACTTAGCAGCGGCTGCCGGATCGATCATCGTGCCGTCCGTCTTCATTCGCGAACGCGCTGGATCGACCCCCAGGGTCGTCGGCGCGGTCACCGCCGTCGCGTATTTCGTCTTAACGTAAAACTTCTGCCCGTATTTTGAGACTGGCGCGGTAGAGATTCGCTCCGAGAATCCTTTTTGATCGATCTGCGCCACGTCGTAGACGCGCAGCCCGCCTTGGCCCGCTGCCACGTAGGCATACTCGCCGCGCAACTGCACTTGCAAGACGCGTGGATTCCCCTTGTGCTCGTAAACCTCGCGCAACTCGCGTCCACCCTTCACAAATTTCTCGAAGTCGTCGGGATAAGCAATCTTGTGCAGCGTGCTGCCGTAGACCGCCTGCGGTTCTGAATGTTCCGTGGCGACGACGGCTTCGAGCGCGTCATCCGAGGCCACGTAAACATAGCGCCCCATGAAATTGACGAAGTTTGTGCCCTGCAAAAGCACCTGGGCCAGCCACGCGTTGTTGTCATTCTTTTCCGAAACATGACAGTCACTGCACTGTTTTGTCTCTCTTGCACGCACCGTGTGCGGTACGTGCGTGTTAAAGGTTTGGCCGGCGAAGCCTTCCGCGGAAACGGTCTGCTGCTGCGAATAGATCCATTCGCGGTTCTGGTTCTGCGAGCTGACCAGCACGGCAGAAGAGGAGCGCACCGGCGCTATGCGGTTGCCCGTGACGGTGCCGTCGCGCCCGAGCATAAAAATGTCGTCGCGCAGAACCTGAAAGTTGTACTGCGTGAAGTTTCTCGACTCACCGCCTTCATTGTGACGGTTGGGCATCTTACGATTTGCCTGCATCGAGAGATGACAACCAAAACAACTCGTCACCCAGGACGAGTGGCACGCAAAACAGGTCATGTTGTCATCGCTGTGCGCGAGCTGCTTGTCTTCGGCAGGAAGACTGCCCCAGGTCGCGTTGTCCTTGCGAATCGTCTTGGCGTAGCGCGACTTCTCGCTGTAATCGCGTGTGCCGGGTGTGATCGTGTCAACCGTTTGGATGACGCGCCACCAACGTCCCGGAACGACCATCGAGTTCTGAATGATGTCGCCGGTTTTTAGATCAACATCCTTCCCGTTCTCATCTTTCTTTTTGCGATCGCGTGTTTGGCGCTGGAACATCGGAATCTTGGCGCCGGTTTCGTCGCGCACGCTGATACCTCGCGTCAAGTTCCGCCCGACCACTGGCGGTTTGCCTGCCTGTCCAGCGGCTACCGGCGCCGCTGGCCCGGAAGTAAGCAGCGTACTGCGCTGACGAATCGAGCCGTGGCAATCGACGCAAGTGATTTCGATTGCGGCGCGCGGCTCGTTGTAAAGATTCCCGTTGCCGTGCGAGTCCTGCCGGAGATGACAGTCGACGCAATGCATCCCCTTTTCGAGATGAATGTCGTTGAGGTGAACGGCCTTTTTGAACTTGTCGGTGTCGTCAGGCGAAACCACACGATCTTCGGCATCGAGCAAGTTGCCCTTGCGATCGCGTTTGAAAACTTTGCGAAACATCCAGCCGTGACCGTGATAGTCACCAAACTGCGTATTCTTTAACTGGCTGTTGAACTCCGGCGTGGCCGTCTTTTGCAGGAATTCAAGTTGTGACCAGAGGCCGCGCAGGCTTGCTCCTTCGGGATTGCTATTGAGCTTCTGTCGTTCCTCTTCCTGCGACGGATTGTGCTGCTGTTTTGGGTACATCCTGTCGCCGTCGCTTTCGTTGTCCCACCAGGTCATGCCCAGATAAGTGGCGACCATGTTCGTGCCCGGATGCATGTGACAGACCATGCACTGCGACGTGGGAATCTGGCTGGTGAACTGATGCTTGATGGGGTGGCCCGATTCGTCTTTGGGAATATTCGTGTCGGCAGTTTGCGAAAAACCCATGTTGCCGGCCGTTTGATAAGAGGCGGAATGTGAAGGATCGCGATCGTTGGCATAGATGACGTGGCACGCCGTACAACCTGACGATCGAAAGTCGCCCGGATGATCGTTGGTACCGAGAAAGTTGAGTGTCGGATCGAGCAGCCGCGTCTTTTGTATTCCCAGAAAAACCGGATCCGTGCGCTGGTTTGTGCCAAAGCCGCGGGGGCTTAAGCCCTTATCAGGTTTGCCCGGGTCCTCGTCTTTGTCGGGAATGCCGACTTCCAGTCTGCGCTTGCCGCCGCGCTCAAAAACGCGCAAGACGTTACCGGGTTGCGAGATCTCCCAGCGCGGCAGCGGATCGAGAAACGTCAGCAGTCCCTTTGTGCGTCGCTCTTCCCAGGTCGGCGCGGGCGTCTGAATCAGTCTTTGGGGCGCGCCTGATTCGCTGTAGCTCTCGCCAAAGCGCGCGTCTTTCAATGGGAAGTTCCCGTTGTTGTAGAGCGCGGCGCCCCAAAGCATCGACCCGTGCGCCATCATGCTGCGCGCGACGCTTTTCGTTTCGGCTTCGTGACAGCCGCTGTTGCCGCACGTCTTCGCCGCCACGCGAATGTCGCCGGGATTGATGAAGCGGACAAACTCGAGCGCTTCGCGCGCCAGCAGCGTGTTGGTGCGCTCGGGATTCGCGCCCGTGTATTTGCCGTCGCGCTTCCATTCGTTCGGGAAACGTGGCCGGACGTGCGCGTCGAGCTTGACGCGTTCTGCGTCAGCGCGGTCGTCGCTGGTTTTTTGCGGCGCAGGATTGCCGCCGTGGCAAGCTGTGCAGGTCAGTCCGAAAGCATCTTTGCCATCTTTCAGTTTGTCGAAAGTCTCGGTGGTGCCGTATTTGTG
>WNGL01020517.1_pt1 | contig 10194 bp, 10 predicted proteins | sample 5400591 | NCBI WGS metagenome assembly WNGL01 (sample SAMN13153377, study PRJNA577476) | soil metagenome | isolation source: 80 cm soil or saprolite under Garry oak tree replicate 1 | place: USA:California | collected 2016-06-15 | reverse complement strand
CTGAGGCGAGTTCTGACGTTCCGAATTCTGACTGTCGTCCCTCCACCTTCTGTCAGCCCGGGCCACCTTTCGCGCCGAACGCGGCCAGCATCAGTAGTACGGGCCTGTACACCTGGGACACCACCGGTGCCACCTTAGGCGACGAGGGGTTTGCCACCCTGTACTCCACCCAGGTCACGATTGAAGATCTGGATGCCGCGGGCAACGTCAAGAGTAAGGTGGCGGTTGACTTCTTCATTCAGCTCGTGCCGGTCGAGGTTGGTAGCCCGCCGGTCTTCAGCCGCCTACTGCCCGGGCCTAGGTGTGAATCAGCTACGCCTACGCTTGTTAGTATCGGAACCACCCAGAGCTTCACCGTGCAGTCGTCAGATCCTGATCCTGGTCAAACAGTGACCTTGAATGCCGCCGGTCTCCCAGCCGGAGCAACCATGACGCCGCTGTTACCGACCAGCGGCAATCCGGTGAGCAGCACCTTTTCCTGGACGCCGACGGCAGCGGATGCGGGCACGTATGTGATCACGTTCACCGCCACCGACAACAGTGGGGCGCAAGCGGGGCTCCAGACGCTCTGCCCCATCTCCCTGGCAGTCAGTGGCGGCACTGGTGGAGGGAGTTGCGCGGCGCCGGCGGCCGGCAGCTGCAGCCTCGGTCAGGCGAACGGTTACGCCGCGTTCATCATGGGCAACGTGGCCGGAACCAAGTCCGCCATCAGCGAAGGTTCCACCAAAATCACGGGCAATGTGGCCATTGGTTCGAGCGCCTCAGGCTCCAGCACCGATCTGCTCAAGGCAACGATCGAAGGAAAGCTGTTGCTGGACCCCGCGGCCGTGGTTAACATCCATCCCGACCTTACCGTCACTGGCGGCATTGTCACTCAGAGCCTGACCACCGCCCGGAACAATGCCCTGGCTGCCTCTGCCTGTTACGCAGCGTTGGCTCCGACACGGACCATCAGCAGCATCACGAGCTCGACGACTATCACCGGAAACGGCGGGCTCAACGTTATCAACGTGGGCTCGATCGTCCTTGTGAAAAAGGTGCTGACACTCAAAGGCGGCCCGAACGACATCTTCATTATCAACGTCTCGGGTGATTTCAGTATGGGCTCGTCCCAGGTCGTGCTTGCGGGCGGTGTGACGGCCGGCCACGTGCTTTGGAACTTCCCAGGCACTGGCACATCGGTCAAGGTGTACAAGGGCGTCACTTCCGCCTCCGGGACGTTCCTGGTGCCGTACCGCGACTACGTTCAGGATGTAGCGACTCTGTATGGCTCAGTTCTCTCCGGAGGCAACGTGAGGATTCATTCCGGCGCCCAGGTGACCTGCCCCGCTTCTTAGATAAAAAGAGAGAGTGCTTTCCATGGCTGAGTGAGTAAGCATCTGTAGGGGCGGCCCGGCGTGGCCGCCCACCCCTCAGGGCACTCACAGAGGGGGGCCCCTACACAACAACCCTCTAGCTCCTTTAAAATGCCTTAAAAATAGAGCCGGAGTTCAAAGTAGTACACGTGCGGATACAAACCGAACTCGCTCTGCACACGCGGGCCGACGAGTCCCGTACCAAAGGGCAAGTAGACACCTGTCCGCAGGTCTGCCTCGTTGCTGAGCGAGACCTCCAGGAACGGACCGATCAAGCAACTCTGATCAAGTAGGTTCCACAGGCCGAAGAGGTTTGCCTTGATGAGCGGATGCGGCTCATACTCAAGAGTCCCACCCAGGTAGTGACGGCCGACATTGAAGATCTCGCCACGAGAGAGGCGTGCAGAGCCAAAGAGCCGAGGGTACTGCGCGGGGTCTCCTTCACCGAACCCGTTACAATAATACTCGAGCAGAGCGTACAAACCATTTGCGAAGCGATAATCAACTCCGCCCACCCCGCGGATAAACGTTCGTCGCTCCCCGCGGGCACGACCAGTGTTATGCGTGAGGGTGAATTCTCCCCGCACCCCTACGCCCTTGATCTCCCCGTCCAGGAACGGGCCGATCACCACATCACGAAAGAACTTGCCGCCCATTGTCCCCAGCACAAAGCCACCAACCGTCCTCTGGAGTCGCACGGCGAGCGCGTGCCTGGGGAAATCGTCAGCAAAAGCGGCATAGACCGCTTCCAGTTGCGAGAATGACCCCAGCGGAACCTTCAGGCTCACCGCGTCTACCCCTGCCTTAAACTCCCGATCGATTTCCACCGGGGAGAATGCCACAAAGAGATCAGCAGGGGTCCAGATGCGTCCGACCCCCCACGAAATCGCCTGCCGGCCAATCACCACGTCAGCCAGAGGCAAGGAGAGACGGACGTTTAACCGGTCAAGCTCATGCCGCCAGAGCACACTGCCGCTCTCTCTTACTGTCCAGTCCAACGGCAGCAGCGAGCGACGGTGGTTTGTCGTCGCCTGCGGACCGGCGAGGAGCCCAGTGGTCGTGCTCCGTGCCGGATTGATGAGGGCAAAGTGTTCATAGTGGAGGCTCCACGTAATAGCCGTGCCGACCTCGCCTTCGAGCATCAATCGGGCGCGAGCGAAGTCTTCGGCGGTGTCACTCGTTGCTGGCAAAGACGTATCCAGGCCCAAGGCAAGGGTTTTGACGTACCCGGTGAGGCGCACGGACAGCGCGCCATCGGTAGAGCGGTACACTGTCCGGGCGGCAGCCGCAGGGGACAGACACAGCATGCCCAGCAGCAACAGCATGATCCGCAAATGCCGAATCATGATCCTTCAGATTGCTGTGTAGACAGGACGCGGTTACCCTGCAGGGCATCACTTACTACCTGGCCATCACGCAAACGAATGAGACGGCGGGCTCGTTCCATGACCTGCAGATCATGGGTGGAAAAAATAAAGGTGGTGCCGTGCGTGCGATTAAGCTGCTCCATGATGTCTAGAAGCGAGGCAGCGGTGGCAGAATCGAGATTCGCCGTGGGCTCGTCTGCCAGAATGAGAGCAGGCTCAGTCGCCATAGCGCGGGCAACTGCGACCCGCTGTTGCTGTCCGCCGGATAATTCTGCTGGGCGGCGCTCCTCAAGTCCGGCAAGCCCCATCTCCGCAAACAGGTTGCTGAGCCTTTCCCGCCGTTGCGACTCAGGCACACCTTGGAGGAGCAGCGTGAACTCCGCGTTTTCCCCAGCGGTCAACACGGGAATCAGGTTATACGCCTGAAAGACAAAGCCAATATGCTGCAAACGGAGTCGCGCCAGTTGCCCGCGGGGCAAGGCGTGCAGGTTCTGGCCTGCCACCCGCACCTCCCCGGCGTCAGCCCGGTCCAGCCCGCCAATGATGTTGAGCAACGTCGTCTTCCCTGAACCGGAAGGCCCAGCGATGGCCAGGAATTCCGCAGGGGCGATCTGCACGGTGATCCCGCGCAGCGCCGGCACCGCCAGCGGTCCTGCGTGATAGGTCTTGTGCACGTCCTTCAGTTGCACCGCCCACTCAGCCATACCGCCTCTATAACACCCGCAGCGCTGCCGGCAGCTCGGTCCGCGCGGCCTTGAGGGCTGGATAGAGAGCCATGACTGTTGCCATGACAAACACGATACTGACCAACCAGGCAACGCGGCTCAGGCTCAAGTGTGAGTACAGGATCGGATCAAAGACCGTCCCGGCAGCAGAGAAGCTGGTTTCGGTGAACCAGCGCAGATCCAGCCCAGAGGTGGCGAAATAGTGGTGCACACTCAGCCCGAGCGCCAGGCCCATGGCAACGCTGATCACCGCCAGTGCCAGGGACTCGCTGAGGACGATGCTGGCAAGCTGCCCGGGCGGCAGGCCAAGAGCCGTGCAGACGCCGAACTCATAGCGGCGTTCCAGCACCGCCATGAGCATGGTGTTCAGCAACCCGAGCCCCACCATCACGAGTATCATGCCAAGCATGACAGCGCGAAAAGCACCGCCCAGCCAGACAACCTGCGCTAACTCCACCATGGACTCTTGCCAGGTCAGGACCTCGGCGGCAGCGCCCGCCACGTGTTGTCGTAAGCGCAGGGCCACCACCGGTGAATCACTTTCCTGCGCCAGAAAGATTGCCATCTGGGTCACCTGGTTCGGCGCCCCGAGCAGCGCCTGGGCCGCAGGCAGGGGGAGGTGGATTACGTACGCATCGACCTCCTGCAGACCCGTGCGGAAGATCCCGACGACGCGAAACAAGGCGCTCTGAATTTCCCCTTCCACTGACACCGCAGCGTCGGCAGAAGGTTGCCGAATCGCCTGCGCCATGAGCACTACCTTGGAGCCAATGCGCACTTCGAGCTTGCGGGCCAATTCAGCGCCGATCACGACACCCGAAGGGGTGCTGTCAGCGAAATATACTCCCGCAACGATACGCTGAGCGGCCAGGGAGACTGGCCGCTCCTTTTCCGGTATGACCCCGACGATACCCACCCCCGAGGCGTTGGCTGCAGAACTCAGCAGACCAGAGGCGAACAGTCTGGGACTCACTCCTTGTACTGTATGCGTCAGCTCTCCAGAGTGCAGCACCTCCTCGGTCGCCGAGACCAGCGAGGCCGGGAGCAACAGCTCCTGAGAGCGGGTCTCCTGATACCCTTTGGCCTGGACGACCACATGCCCGCTACCGAGCCTCACGCCGTTGGCGATCATTTGTTCGTTACGGCCATCATTCAGACCAACGGCGATGAGCAGCAAAGCAAGACCCAACCCCAAGGCTAGAGCGGTTAACAGGGTACGGCGCGGATTACGCCAGAGATTGCGCCAGGCGATTGTGGCCAGCAGCAGAACACTCATCACGATTCGCGCATAAAACGTGAAAGCTAAAACGTAAAGCGTAAAACGTAAAAGCTAAAACGTAAGGGGAAGGGTGGTTACTCTTTACGTTTTACGTTTTAGTCTCTATTACGTTTTAGTCTTCGTTTTAGACCCTCCGCATCGCTTCCACCGGCTGAAAGCGGGCCGCCCGCAACGCCGGGTAGAGGGCAGACACCAGCGCTACGGCGGCTAGCCCAAGCGCGGTCCGGCCGTACGCAGCAAAGTCTTGCTGCCCATACCACAGGGGCTCGAACACGGCCCCTACCATGGAGATCTCACCCATAACACTCCGCAGGTCCAAGCCATGCACCTGCAAGTACCACAGGAGTGGGGCTCCCATCACTGTGCCCAACCCGAGGCTGACTGCAACCAGAGCAGTTGCCTCAGCCAGGACGAGACCGATCATCTGACTCGGTCGCAGGCCGAGAGCCGCGAGGACGCCCAGCTCACGCGTGCGCTCAAACACGGCCATGAGCATGGTATTCATGATGCCGATGATCGCCACCAGAAAGACAATCACCGAGATGACCGCCGTGCCACTGCGATTGAGCCGCACGTATTCGGCCAGCTCTGGCGACAGTTCAGGCCAGGCGTGCACTTGCACCGGGAGGATTGTACTGAAGCGAGCTTGCAGGGTTGCCGCCACGGCTGTGGCTTCGCCCGCATCGGACAGGAGGACCCCCACTTCATGGACTCTGCTCGGCTCCAAGCTCAACAGCTCCTGCAAGGACGCGAGTGACATGAGTACCAAACCGCGATCGAGGGCTTCAAGCCCAGTGCGAAAAATCCCGACAACCGTATAGAGGTCGTTTCCCATTGAGCCATCAACGGCCTGAGTCACTAAGACGATCTCTGCCCCCACTGTCGCATCAAGGGAGTTGGCCAGTTTTTCCCCAACGACGATCCCCTTGGGAAGCTGCGCAGTGAGGTACGTGCCTTGGATCATGCGCGTGTGCAAGGCAGAAATCCGCTCTTCCTGCCCAGGCACGACTCCCAGGATCTCAGCTCCGGCAGAATGATGGACATGGCTCACGAGAGCATAGCCGTAGACCCGCGGTGCAGCCGCACGAACCCGTGAGCTGGAAGTAATAGCTGCCAGCAGCCCACGCAGGTCCGTTCCTGCTTGTCCGCCCAAGGTCTTGTAAATGGAGCGATCGGGATAGTAGCCAGGGGCGTGGACCTGGATGTGCGAGAGCCCAAGGCGCGTGCCGTTGTCGATCATCTGCACGCGCAAGCCTGCCAGCAGACAGGTGAAGAGCAGGAGCATGACATAACCGAGGGTGATGGCGGCCATCGTGATGAGCGTGCGCCGGGGATTGCGCCACAGGTTGCGCCAGGCGATCTGTAAAAGCCGACCAGTCATCGTTCTAAATTGCGCAAGGAAAAGGTGTCCTCGCTGAGCGGCACGTCAAACGTGATGGTGTCGTAGGTGATCGCCGTCTGCTCGGCTGGCTTGTCCGCAGGCCGCATCACCAAGTGTGTAGGAATGAAGCGCCCGCCCATCGCCTTGTACTCAGAGAAGGTCAATTCGCGGACCACGGTGCCGTTCTCATCATAGTAGCGCTCCCAGGTGGGCATCAGGTCAGCCTGGCGGACCTCCAGCTCAATCTTCCCCCACACCACTGCTGCGTCCGGCTTGGGTGTCAGGGTGAATTCATACACCTGGACTCCGCTCCGCTCTCCCTCAAACGAGAGGGCGATGAAGTAATCACGAGCGAGGAGACTCTCTTTGACAAGATCGTCGTTGGTGAAGTGACTGCCCATCCAGGCGGCCATCATCATCGAGGTGGGAATTTTGATCGTGCGGTTCACTTTCGGCAGGTAGTGCCAGATGTTGTTGGCGACTTTGAGGGTAGCGGTGCCCGCTTCTTTCTCGGGTTTGGTGACGCGAATGAGCGCGTTCCCCGTCCCCAGCGACCAAATCTGCAGAGCAAGCGTGCGCTGCCAGTTGGCGGTGGAGATCTGCATGGTGACCGTGCCGACGCTGGATTTGCCCCGCAATAAGCGATCCACCTGATCGACGATCTCGTGCGCCCGCTGATCTTCCACGGCAGCAGCGCCCAGGCTCGTACGCAGCAGCACGAGCCCCAGGAGCATGGCCACGTATACTTTTTGCCCCCGCACGACCCTCATGGTAGCTGCAAGAGCTGCAGAAGCATAGACATGGATCCCCTCTCCCTTCAAAGAGACAGAGATAGGGACAGAGCCCGCCCCGCCCTTCTCTGCCTCCCCTCTCTGTCTTACGCCTCTCCTGTCACTAACCGATAACGTATCATTGTTGTCAGGCCGAGAATGAGCCCAAGTGCCGCGCTCATCAACGCCAGCGGAGTGCTCGCGCGCGCGGCTATCACTCCCCACAGTGCGCTGCCTACTGCCATGCCGCCGTTGAACACAAGTAGATACATGGCGAGGCCGCGCGTGAGCCCTTTCCATCGCTTGTTCTTTCCCTTTCTGAGTCTTACCCCAATCCTGCATTCATGGAGCTGCTCCGGTACGCCATCCCCCTCCGAGGGCCTTGACCAGCCGCACGCTTGCATTCACGCGTTGTCCGAGAATCTGGATGGCCGCCCGTTCTGTGTCCAGCGCCGCTCGCTCCGCGTCCACCACGTTAATGTAACTCGCTAGCGCGGTCATCATCACGGGCCGGATGCGGGTGAAACCGGCAGACAGAGCCGCCTCGACCTCGGTCTTGCCCGCTCTCCGTTCGTCGTTGGCAGTTGATATTGGGAAAAATGTCGGTCGACATGGTGACGATAGACGTCCCGCCGAGGAGGGCGATCAGGATTGCCATCACAACAAAGGTGTACCGGCGCCGTAACGCCAGCCGAACAATCCACATTCCTCACCTGCCTATTTCATTCGAGTTTTACCAAATCAGTAGCCAAAACGGCCAGAGTTCTGAGATGCTGGGTGGGTGTCTAGACCATCCAATACATCCCATCCTCTGACCGTGCAGCCAGTGTACCTGGCTGCGAGTGCAGTCAACAACCTAGTGCGCGTGCTGCCGGCGGGCACCGCATACTTTATCGGCATCGTGCTCATCACCATGTTTACTGGCCAACTCGTCCACCACCAAGGCAGCTTGGCCCGCGCCGCGTTGCCCTACGTAGTCCATCTACGCTGGGGCTGGCATCGGGTCGAACGCGCCTTGGAGCGGGGCAAGGTGTCGCTCGACGCCCTGTTCGATCGGGCCTTGACCTGGTGCGTCGAGTGCTTGCCCGTCGAGCCGGTGCGCTTGGGCAGTGAGCGGCGGACCGTCCATGCCATCGACTCCTCGACCGTGGTCCGACTGCGGGCCAACAAAAAGAGGTGCGCGCTGCTGGGCAAAGGCTACTGCCATCGCGCCCACCGGGCGGTGCAGGCCAACCTCGTGGCCGCGCTGACGACGGTCGTCCTGATTCGTGGGATCCGGGTCGGCGTGGTACGCCGCACCCGCTTCGGGGCGACGTGCCAAGAGGCCGTAGCCCAAGTCTTTGCTGACCTGCCCGAGAGCCCGGAGAAGCGCTTGTTTAGTGTGGATGCTGGCATTGCCACCGTCGAGCAGTTTCGCGCCGCCACCGAGCGGGATGCGCTGGTGGGGCGCTTGCGCAAGAACGTCGCCTTGCGTCGTGCCCCCCACCCCAGACGCCCCGGCCAGCGGGGTCGCTCTCCGCGGCATGGGCCAGTACTTCATCCAGGGGCGAAGCGGCCCGAAGGCCGGGCGGATGAGGACACGACGCTCCGCGTAGAGGGGCGTGAGGTGAGAGTACGACGATGGCGGAATTTGCACTTCCGGGAGGCCCCCCAGACTCGCCTTGATGTGGTGCGCGTGGATGACCCGGCCTACAAACGCCCCTTGCTGATCGGCACGACCGCCCGCGAGTTGACAGCCGCAGAGATCAGACTCGCGTATGGACATCGCTGGCCAATCGAGACGAACTTCTATGTCGCCCAAGGGACGTGTGCGATGGAGATGCCGCGGGCGTGGAGTGAGACCGCGGTGGCGCGCCGCATCAGCTTGGCCTTGCTTGCTGGCTCGCTGCTGAAGGCGATTGCCGCCGCGTGCGGCCCTCTGCCGATGGGGCCGTGGGACTTGAAGGCAGTTTCTTCGGCTGGCAGGTTGGCGAATCACTTGGCGCTCCAGGCAGGGAATTTTGTGACCCTTGCTCTCAATGGCCTCGTACCAAGAACGTATCGTAAAATCCCAGAAGCGAAAGAAACCACTGAGTTGCAGCTCCCATTAGCTGCTTAAATTGGTAAAACACGAGATTTCATGATGTTGTGGGGTATGGAACAACGCAAGGAACGTTCCACACGGCTGCCATCACCAGAAGAGAGAGTAAGATGCTGAAACACGAAGAGTTGCGTGTGGCCCCGCAGGAGGATTCTCTCGGATGGGGCAGGAGGTGACGACGGGACGATGCCGAAATATCGGCAACCGCCGACATGTCGGCGTTAGCGCAGGCGCGTAATCCCAAGCTTGTGCATTCTGGACTGGAGGGTCGTGCAAAATCAACGTGACGAAGTCGAACTGTACCACCGCTTGCAGTCGCAGGACGAGATCGCGGAACAAGGCAGCGAGGTCGCGGTGCGCGGTGATCGATTCCGAGACCGCAAGGAAGGCCTGGTATTGCACCCCCAGAGAATTGGCAGTCGGGTTCTGCAGCGGTTCTTCACGCATAAGCGTTGAGCAGAGAGGGCCCGCAGGGTAAAGGAGGGGAAACCTGCGGGCCCTTGGACACTGCCGGGCTGGGGAAAGCCCAGCAGTGTCCAGGGTGCGCTGGTGGGCTAGGCAGCGTTGGGTAAATCAGGCACAGGAGCCGAACGGTCTTTGGTCTTTTGTCCCTGCCGTTTTTCCCACCAGGTATCGTGGATCGCCGTGGCAATTGCCAAGCCCAGGACACACAGGCCTAGGGCAAACACCAGGCCGAAGAAGAGGGGCGCAAAGGTCGCGGTCACGTCAAGCACAGCGGAGGGGCCTTCAGGAAGCCCGACCGGAGAGAGTGTAGGCACCAACATCTTCACCTCCATCTGGAAGACCACAAGGGTCCTTCCGTTGTTTGCCCTCCCTTTTGCACCGCGGACCACTACCTTACCGGAGCGGGCGCGGCGTTAGAAGGTGGAACGGCGTGAATTCATTTGATGTTCACTATTAGAAAATATTACCGCTGGCTCGGTGAATTTTTTTCAGCCGGCTGTCGTCGGACGCTCTGTTAGCCCCTCGTCCCCCGCCTCTCCCGTTTTTCTCAAATCTGCACATTTTCCCGCCTGCGCTTCCCACCAGCAGGAAGGTTTCTGGGAAAAAGCCAGTAATCTGCTGTCTCGTTGCTGGTACGGGAGTTGCCCTCAAGGCGCATAGGCATAAGACCTAACAAGTCGCGAGCAGGTCGGCACGACAATCTACTCTGGATTTGGCGGTCAGCTTGACTTCATCCGTGGAGCAGTGTGCTCGCGTGGCGGCAAGCCGAAAG
>WNGL01015399.1_pt1 | contig 10194 bp, 10 predicted proteins | sample 5400591 | NCBI WGS metagenome assembly WNGL01 (sample SAMN13153377, study PRJNA577476) | soil metagenome | isolation source: 80 cm soil or saprolite under Garry oak tree replicate 1 | place: USA:California | collected 2016-06-15 | reverse complement strand
AACGCGCCGTGTGATACGGCAAGCGCTAGGCCGAGGACATGCGCGATGCTGGTATCGAACCAGCGACCCTTGCGTGTGAAGCATAGTCGGTGACTTCGCACTCGTTCGTTAATTTGCGTTATCGTGCTGGCATTATTCGCGTTGCACGGATAGCGATCTTTTCGCAATTCGAAAGATCACGCACATGAGCGAAGAAATTCTGTCGAGAATTGTCGAGAATTTTATCGACGGCGCGAAACGCTCTGGAAAGGTTTTGATTTGAAGTCAGCGACTGCGATTCGCAAAACTGATTTGGACGGTTTCTACGCGCTGTGAGCCTCGGCAAACAAGATCGACGCTGCGACGCAGAGGGCAGTGATCGCGCCTCGTCGTGGATCGTTGCCGTTGATGAATGGACGACCTCGAATCTTCTCGCAGTTTTGCGCAGTATTGCTGCGAGCTTTCTCGTGAGAGCCGTTGGCTGAAGGTTGCACTACGGACACACGAAGTCGCATGTGCGATCTGTTGCGGTTTTACGATTTTGCCTCCATCGCTGGCGTTACGCGCAATGTCTGGTGAATCCTTGAACGCGCTTAATCAGCGCCCAGATGTGCGCCAGGCCGAAGAGAATTTGCATTTTGCCAGCGCCAAATTTGGTGTCGCAGTCGCGAACCGGCTGCCAAATTTTAATTTGACCACGGACGCCGGAACCATGGCGCTGATATCCTATATCTACGCACCGGTGGCGATGGCGTCGCTCTGACGAGGGATCTTAGCTACGGAGTCGGTGTTGGCGTGGGCGTTTCCGCCAGAGTTCTTTGCGGCGCAGACTCAGTTTGCTTGACCGCAGAAATCCCGCGCACCTGATTCACCCATTCGCTAAAAGGTTTTTCCCAACCGAGATAAATCAGTGCACCGATAATGATTATTTCAATAAGCAACCGCACGAGAACCCGAGCTTCTCAGAACGCGCCAACGGATGCAACCAAGACCTTATCATCTGGAATCCATGAAGCCAGCGACTGCTGGCACGCCAAGCATAATTTTTAGCCGTCGTTTCCAATCGCTAGCGTGGGGCAAACATCCATGGCGCGCTTTGCGGCCGCGATTTCTCCTGGCGTTTCGGGTTGCTTGAAAAAATGGACAGCTGTCTCGTCGCGGTTGTAATTCAAAAGGTTCGGCGCCTCTTCGAGACAGAGGCGGCATAGTGCACAGCTTGTGTCCACGTACCACGGCCCGGGCGCGTTCTCGCTGTGTTTGCTCAGTTTGTCCGCCATAATTAAATAAACGCACGGCTGATGGTAAGCAAAGTCTCTTCCGATAAACGCAAAGGCGAACAACGTGACCGTGATCGAACTCAGACCGGATTGGCGTGGCTGGAAAGTCTTTGAAGCGCCGGGAGTCGAACCCATTCTTGCCATTTCGCGAATCTGCGTCTTTCTGCCGTAAATTTGCGGCAATCAGCGCGTTAACGGCATTCGCTCAAAATGAGCAGATTGCAGATTCGCGCAGAATTACGCAGTTTGCGTGTCCGAAATTGTCCGAAACGGCTCTCGCGCGCGTGCGCGTTATTGGTTTCGAAAAAGTGGGGACGGGTGAACGCGCGCGCGTGCGCGTTATTGGTTTCGAAAAAGTGGGGACGGGTGAACGCCCGCCCACCATCCCCATTCAAAGCATGGTTCCCTGCGACCCTTGCGGTCTGCGTCGACGAGAGTCCGCTGTCGAAGATTTCGGGACTGATTCCTGCCCGCTGCGCGCAGACGCAGGAAAAGCGCACTGCGGCGTTTTGGAGTTTTATGCTGCGCGAGATAAAGCGCGCTGTTTTGCGTGATTGTGAGGTACATATTTGGCTTGGCCGGTTGGTCGGTGCAGGGGGAAGGAGGCCGCACGCGCGGTCGATTGAATCTGCACTTTCTTCATCGCTCAAGGTTCCTCTTTTAGGAGAGGTCAGCACAATAGGACGTTAGTCCTATGTGCGTTTCGCAGATTCGCGCAGAATCACGCAGTTCCTGTGTCCGAATTTGTCCGAAAGAGTTCTCGCGCGTAAGGCGCAACGGAACGTGCAGTTTTCCAGCGGAGTCGGTTATGCCACCGTCCCTTTCTTGAGGAAGGGAATGGCCAAGCGCGCAGTGGACTGCGTTCAAAAACTGATCGTTGTCAAAAGGCTTGATGAAAAAAGCAAAGACGCCGGCCTGCATCACGGTAGCTTCAGCAGCAGGATCCTCACGAGCCGTAATGAAAATCACCCGAGTCGCAGGCGATCTGGCACACAGATGCGCCAACAGCTCAATCCCAGTCAGTTTTTCCATCCAGATATCTAGAACGACGAGCGGGACTGAATTCGCCGCCGCGTATTCGAGAAAACTTTCCGGCTCGCTGAAAGCACTCACACTGAATCCATCAGACTTAAGCAATCGACCGACAGCTCTTAGCACCGATGGATCGTCATCAACGAGGCAAACAACTTCCGCCGGAGCAATTCTGGAACGGTCATGGATTAATAGAGATGGGGGAAGAGTTGCATCATCTAGATTATTGATCCCGTATTCGTCCGGGCTGAGGGTCACGATCTCGTCCGATGCCGTACTCAGACCTGGCGGTGGTGGGGCGCTGTCCGTATGAGCCATCTCTGGCGCGACGTTGAATCTTGGCCTACTACTTGCGTTGGAGCTAAGGAGTAAATTTGACATGCCGCCGCTTAGACCGTCCCCCACGCAAAAGAAAGTAAGACTTTGGTCTCATGCTCCGCCGTCGAACCAATGCCTTCGTTTTGCGCCAGGCACACCACGATGACGGTGTTGATGGGATGTATCAGCCGTGACAACTCCGCGCGCGCGCGAGGGAATGCAGAGCTATCGATCGACTTGCCGCCGGACACGTGAGGACAGGTGCATCTCTCTCCTTCTCTGCACGTCAGCGGTCTCTCTCAGCGCGCAATGCAAAGTCTATTGCTCAGGGTTTCAAATCCCATTCTTTGAGTTTCTTCGCTGCTGTGCCGTATTGGCCGAGGTGGTAAACGGCCGCGCCTACCGGCGAGAAGGTGAATGGCTCAAACGGTTCGGCGAGCATTTTGTCGAGGTATTCCCGGGGGGCGAGGCCGGTGGTGACGTGCGGATTGAAATGCTCGCCGGAAGACTTAGGAACGAACTCCGAAACGTATTGGATTAAGAGCGGGTTGATGGTTTCACCGGCGGGCGGCGGGACGAATGCGGCCGCGGTTCCGGTTTTGACCGTGAACGGAGCTACGGCGTCAATCACATCCTGTTCCAGCTTGAGCAATTCAGGGGTCGGCTTCGCGACAATGCCCGAGAGGCCAAGCTCCTTGTCCGGGATGTAGTAATATTTGTACGCCTCCAACTTTATGCCGGTCACATTCCCGCTGGCGAAGACTTTGCCGACGGCGTCGTAGACTTTATCGAGATCGACCGTGCGGACGAAACGCTGCACCAAGGTGATGTGGGGACGGTGTGAGGCGTCGAGCGCAAAGCCCTTCGGGAAGACCTTAAGGAGGCGTTCGTTGGTGGCGGTCGCATGCTCGAGCATCGTGGCATCCGGTTCGAGAAGGATGTCGATGGCCGTGAGCGAGCCTTGATTCTCGGACGCTGTTTGAGTTCTCACTAGCAGGATGAGAGCGCAAAGCATCGCTCCCCTGATCAGGATATTTTTCACGGTTGGTTTCTTTCGGTGGTTTGCTGGTTGTTGATAGCTAAAGCGTTTATTATTTCTCGAAACCGAGGATGTGATTCCAATCGTTCTTCATGCTGACAACGGTCCAGCCGTCCTTCTTCGCTTGCTCGTAAAGCGCCGGCGTGAAGGCACCAAGCTTGGCGTCCGGTAATCCTTGCGCCGGGCCGTAGGCGTATTCGCGCGCCGCGTCATCATGCAGCACCAGCAGCATGAATCGCGCGCCGCTGCCGCCCTGCGTATATTCCAACATCTCCTTGTCGCCATCGGAGTTGCCAAACGCGGCGATGGGCCGGCGCCCGATGTGCTGATTGATGCCGACCGGCTTGCCGGCTTTGTCGTCGATGAAATTGATCTCCGGCAGACGCACGAGAACGGGTTTGCCGTCGCGCATTTCAAACTTTGTCTTGATGCTGCTGCCGATGACCTGTTCGGGCGGAACGCCATAAACTTGTTCTGCCCACGGGCGCATGAACTCGATGCCACCGCCGGAAACGATGAAGGTCTTGAATCCGTTCGCCCGCAGATAGGCGAGCAGTTCGACCATCGGCTGATAAACGCACGCGGTGTAGGGCTGCTTGAATTTCGGATGCTTCGCGGTCGCGAGCCAGTCCTTGACGATCTGCTCAAATTCCGCCGTGGTCATGCCCGCGTGCGTCGCCATGACGAGTTCAAGAATCGCGTGGTCGCCACCGGCGAACGCGCCTTTCAAATCGCCCTTGAGCAGCGCAGCAAACGGTTGCTTCGTTTTCCATTCCGGGTGCTGCGGCGCGAGCGCCTTCACTCGATCGAGCGCGAAGAACAGTTGAACGGGCATCGGTTGCTCGCACCAGAGCGTGCCGTCGTTGTCGAACGTAGCGATGCGCTCCTCCGGCGGGACGAAGTCGGGGGAACCTTCCTTCGTTACCTTTTCAACAAAGGCGACAATGGCCTTCTTTGGGGCGGAGTCGTTCCACGAGGGAAGTGCGTCTTGCGCGTAAGTGGTGGCGAGCCCGGCGAGGACAATCGCCATCAAGGCAAGTGTGTTGCGAACGGGTTTCATGGTTTTGCCATTGTTGCTTGTCTCGCTCGTGAATTCGCGGACCGCCCTGCCGTGGTTGCCCTTGCAGTGAGAACTTCGCGAAGCCAAGCAACCTTCGCTGGTTTTCGTGAGTCAGCCTATGGGACTTGGGGCCCATACCCGGCGTGAAAAACCAAGCGACCGTTGCTGATCAAGCACCGGGCTTGGCGCGAGGTTGGAACTTTGGAACTGCCAAACTGGGACAACTCTCTCGCGAATCATCAAATTGTGCCTTTGGCCGTGACTTGTCCCGCTTGCGCACGAAATCGCAACGCCGCGCGTCGGTATTTTAGAACAGACTGTAGATAAACGGAGCCAGCGTTGAGCTGCTGACAAAAATCAGCAAAACGCCAAACAGCACCAAAAAAAACAGGATCGGCGCGATCCACCATTTCTTGCGCTCGCGCAGAAACTCAAAGAATTCTCTGATGATCGCCACTCGGTTCATGGAATGTTTTCTAAAGTTTGACGGAACCGATTCCAAGTAAAGGCTTTTTCTAGAACTGACGCTCGTAATTTTCAGCCGTACTCTTTTCTCTCACGCACGGAATCCAATAGCTCGCCGACTGTTTGTCCCATCTTCGCGCGAGGAAATCTTTTTGAAATAGACGAGCCAGCAATCCGATCGGCGTGACGAACAGGAAGAAAAACAGCGCCAGGATCACGTTCGACATCACAAGTCCGAGCGTGAAGGCAAGTGCCATCCACGCGAAATAAATGTATTTCAACGCGCGCGGCCAGATTGCGCCAAATGCCGTCAACACCGCGCCTACGCCGAGAAAGGATGAATAGCTCGACCTATGGCGAAGGAAAAGTAGAACGCCGAGCAAAACAAATACGCCGCCGACCGTCAGTCCGAACTTGCGCAGATCGCGAACGCCGGTCTTTAGTTTTTCAAGGTCCGCGTGGATTGACATTGTCTAATCGAGTTCAAATTCCCTCAGCCAGTCGATATCTTTGTCCAGAGGCTTCTGTTCGTTCTTTTCCAACAGGAAATTGCCAAGTAGCAAATAATCCATATTCGTTCGCATAAAGCAGATGAAAGCGTCTTCCGGCGTGGCCACGATCGGCTCGCCGCGAACATTGAACGACGTATTGATGATCACTGGGCAGCCGTATCTCTCGTCGAACTTCTTGATCATGCGGTAAAACATCGGCTGATGCTGATCCGTCACGGTTTGGATTCGCGCTGAATAATCGACGTGAGTCACCGCGGGAATCTCCGAACGAATTGTTAAGAGTTTTTGCAGGCCAAATAAATTTTGCTCATCAGCTATACCTTCACGTCGGCGATTTTTTGAAACTGGCGCGACAAGCAGCATGTAGGGACTTTCCTCGTCCAGTTCGAACCAGTCCGACAGTTTTTCGCGGAGAACGGAAGGCGCGAATGGTCGAAAACTTTCGCGGAACTTGATCTTTAAATTCATGAGTTCCTGCATCTTTGGCGATTGTGGATCGCCGATGATTGATCGCGCTCCGAGCGCGCGCGGGCCGAACTCCATTCGACCGTAAAACCAGCCGATTACTTTCTGAGCGTTAATGAGATCGGCGATTTTTTCGGGAAGCTCGTCGTCGGTCAGTTCAGTGAACGGAATTTTTTGCGTCTCCAGATAAGCGCGGATCTTATCATTACTATATGTTGGACCAAGATAAGAGCCGCGTTGCGAATCATGCACGTCATCGGCTTTGCGCTCTTTACCCAGAATCTGATGCCACACGAACAAAGCCGCGCCGAGCGCGCCGCCCGCGTCGCTCGCAGCGGGTTGAATCCAGATGCGGTCGAAAATGCGCTCCCGCAGAATATGTCCATTCGCGACGCAGTTGAGCGCGACTCCGCCGGCCAAACAAAGATTTCGTTGTCCGGTTTGCTTGCGAACATGCCGCGCTATTCGCAGCATGATCTCGTCGGTCACGTCTTGGATCGAGCGCGCGAGGTCCGTGTCGCTCTGGGTCAGTTTCGATTCCGGTTTACGCGGCGGCCGATCGAACAAGCGATTGAATGCAGCGTTGGTCATGGTGAGACCGACGCCGTAATTAAAATATTTCATGTTCAACCGGAACGACCCGTCATCTTTGAGGTCGATCAACTCGCGCAGAATTACATCGCGATATTTCGGTTGGCCGTAAGGCGCGAGTCCCATCAATTTGTACTCGCCGGAATTGACTTTGAATCCGGTGAAATAAGTGAACGCGGAGTAAAGCAGCCCAAGGGAGTGCGGGAAACGCAACTCCGCCAGCATTTGAATGTGGTTGCCGCTCCCGACACCGTAGCTGGTCGTTGTCCATTCCCCTACCCCATCAATGGTGAGAAACGCCGCTTCCAAGAATGGTGATGGAAAAAACGCCGAGGCCGCGTGCGATTCGTGATGTTCCGGAAAGAAAATTTTGCAATCACAGCCGAGCTCCCGCCGGATTACTTCTTTCATCCAAGCGCGTTCGCGGATCCAAAGTGGTATCGCGATCAGAAAACTTTTCAGGCCGGTCGGCGCGTATGCAAGATAAGTGTGGAGAATACGGTCGAATTTCAGGAACGGCTTTTCGTAAAACGCCACATAGTCAAGCTCGTTGACGACGATGCCGCCTTCGCGGAGGCAATACATCACTGCGTGCTTCGGAAAACTCGCATCATGCTTCTTGCGCGTGAATCGTTCCTCCTGCGCCGCTGCGATGATTTTGCCGTCGCGGACCAGGCACGCCGCGCTGTCGTGATAAAAAGCGGACAGACCAAGGATGTTCACGAGCGAAGGCTATTACGCGCAAACCTCCGACAACCTGCGAGACGCGCCAATCTCACTGATGAGCGTAGTAATCAGTCGATGCGCGCGCCAGATCGGTGTCGGTCACGAACTTGGCGAATAACGCGTGTCCCGCGGCGTTGAAATGATTATCCCCCACATTAAATGGATCCACGCCGGCCATCGCAGATTTCAAGAATTCCGGATACGGTTCGCGGTAATGCACTCCCATCTGAGTCAGACCCGCCGCAAGTAAATGTGCAAAAGAATGATTTCCCGGCAGATGGTTTTCGACACGCGGCTTGTAAGGAATGAAGACCACGTAGAACTCCGCGTCGCGCGCCGCGACCGCTTCCTTCAGCTTGTTCAAGATAGCAAGAGTCAATTCAATGCCGTGTCGATCAGCGTCGGACACGACGACGACGGTGTCCAAATGCTTCTGCTTCCGCAGGAGTGTGTTGCGCAAACTACGGCAGCCCTTGATGAACCCGTCGAAGCCTCGACCGCCAAGGTTCCAAACGCGGCAATCCCGTTTCATGGTGCGAAAAAGGTTATCAACTCTGCTGTATTGAACATGATCGTTGTGGAGGACTAATTGGCCGCCGTTCAGTGTGAAGTAAGGCTTGAGATAAGAGTATTGTTTCGAATTGAGATTGTTTTCGACATCATTGTAGAGCGTGAACGCTAGCACGACCTGATCGACATCGAACTTTTGGCCTCTGAGCAGGTAAAACAAATACTCCTGATCCGTGCCGTAACCGGACACACCGCAGTTGATGAGCTCCTCATTCGTTCCATGCACCTCTGCAGTAGTAAAAAGTTCCTCCTGACTGACGCCCACGCCCCAGACGTACGAATCGCCCAGCACGAGAGTTCGCTTTCCTCCGGACGTCCTCTTTAGTTGCATGTCGTCGGGGCCGCGCAGCCCGAATTGGTTTTGATGAACGAAATCATCCCCCTTTTCGCCCCAGGTGATGTTCTCTATCGGTGCCCAACCCAATTCGTGATCGAAACGATAGAAACGGCTTTTTTCGTCAACTGCGACGCCGAGGTGCGGCGCCAACAATCGCAACGCCACTTCAACCAACAACGCGACAATTGCGAAACTGATTAAGACCGCGGCAAGTCGAAACAGAATCGCTTTCATAATTGCATTTTGAGAAAGTTCTCATCGACACGCAAGCATTCTGCCAGCGGCAATGAGCGTTGTTTTATGTTTGTTAGGTGTAATTCTGGCAGGTTAGCGGTTATCTACGGAAACAGGGTCGTGTGAAACTCCTCGGGCGAAACGCTAACGAACTTGGCGCAAACAAGAATTCTTCAAAACCGCCGATTACCGAGTCAATGTAAATTACGGCTTTTGCGTGTCAGGTCGCGCCGGGCCCCGAGTAAGAATTCGGAACCCGACACGCGTGCCGGTGTTGGTAGGGTTTCGGTATCGTTTTTAGAACCGCTCACGAGGACACTTGAGATGCTTGTGAACGACCCATTCGCGATATCTGTCGCGATAATTGTGAATGTCGACCACCGCTGCTGAATGATATTGTCGGGCTAGGGTGCCGTAGTTTGCGCGCGGCGACCGAAAAATTTCGGGGCAATTCAGCCAGCTTTTCCATTACCAGCATCGAACCAGCCGATCGCCATTTTTCAGCCAAGCCTTGATGAATCAATTCATCACATACCTTCAACACGCCTGGCTCGTAATCTGGCGCTATCTCAGGCTTTTGTCGTTTTCGAGATTTATTTTTCAAGCGAATCCAAAGACGATTTAGGTTCCGGTCGGCATCTCGCCATTTGAAATTCTGATTTGGCAAAGCGTCATGAAATGCCACCAGCGCTGGCTTTTCGTCTGACGCTTGCAGCGCGTTCCAGTGCGCGACTACGTCCGCGAGCACTCCTTCAAAAGTATGATCGCCATCGATGAACAAAAATCCGAATCTCAAGTTTGGCAGCGGCACATGCGAATCGGCCACCAGTAAATGCACGCGTGCCTTATGTTCGGGACGCGCCAGATAATCTTTGCACGCGCGGTCTTCGTTCGACCTGTTGTCGATCGAATAAATGTTGCGAGGTGGTCCGGCGGCGGCCGCGAGTAGAACAGTAGATCCGGCAAGATTGCGACCGACCTCCAGAATATTTCCGGACGTGGCTTTTACCGCCTTCCACAACAGTGCTGCTTCGTCGAAACCCTGGCGGATGAGGCCACGATTTCGACTATCGCAAGTAAAGATCCAGGCCAGATCTTCAAAGCCTTCACCGGCGCTCTGCTTTGATTCTTCCACCGGCCGACAAAAACCCGACTCATCGTTGCGCGCAAGTTGTCGATCCAGTTTCGCGTTGCGCCAAAAGTAGTACTGTTTCGAGCGTGCAATCGGACAGCAAGACGGGACAAACACCCGCGCCGAACTCGGCGCGTCCGGGTATTTTTCGCCGCCGAAAGGTTGACCACGTAGATTTCGTAGTCGCCGGTGTGCAAAAAGCCGGCACAACCGCGGTCCACGATTTTCTGGCTCAGCATCCGCACATCGCCCTGCTCCGCGACCAGGCACTCCATTTTTTCGACAAAGAAGAACATTTTACCGGCGAGCCGGACTATCGGATTTTGCTCGGGAACTTTGATCCCGGCTGGCGGTGGCGCGTGGCGGGAGAGGTCACCGCTGATTATCTTTATTATCCCCGTGCGCTCGAGCGCATCGCCCGCTACAACCCGAAAATGAAATTGATCGTTTCACTGCG
>WNGL01011376.1_pt1 | contig 10194 bp, 8 predicted proteins | sample 5400591 | NCBI WGS metagenome assembly WNGL01 (sample SAMN13153377, study PRJNA577476) | soil metagenome | isolation source: 80 cm soil or saprolite under Garry oak tree replicate 1 | place: USA:California | collected 2016-06-15 | reverse complement strand
AGAGAGTCGCCTGGCGTAGCAGAGCCAGGCGGACGAAAGGATCAGTGAGGCTGCTCGTCAGAGCACCATGAGTGAGGAAGATCACGTGACAGCGCGTCGCCGCGGGATCATCGAGAAGCTTCAACAGGTCACTACCGCGACGGACGGGTTCCGAGGCGCGCAGGCCGTGCCCCGGTCTAAGGCATCGGTCGGCGAACACCGCCCACTCGGTCGGCCACTTCTCGGCGATGGCTGACGGAACAAGCACGACGACCGGCCGCTGCCGGTTGGTGGCCTCGAGCACTGACGCGGCGACAGCGAGGGCAACATAGGTCTTGCCCATGCCAACCTCGTCGGCGAGCACCACACCAGGCTGGTCGTCCATCCGGCGCAGGATCTCCGCCGCAGTCCGGGTTTGACGATCCGCGTCGTGGGCGGAGACACGGTCATTACGCAGGTCAACCCGGGTGCTCAGTCGCCAGCTCATCGCCGAGCAGCCTTCAAGGCGTCGTGCACGTAGCGATCAAGATTCGGATCAGAAGCGGGCGGGAGCTGCACCCTGCGTATCTCCAGCTCCGCGAGGACATCGGCGACGAGTCGGCGAACTTGCTTCGGATCGACGCCGGCAGCGACAGCTGACCAGTCAACGGCTGCGATTGTCAGGGCCAATTCTGCAAGCAGGAAATGCGCCTCCCCAGGAAGAGCGCGATCCGCCGACGCCGCGACCACCAGCCCGTTGGCGATTGCAACCGGCCCGAATACACCATGAAGGCGCCAATGGAGCGCGTCGAGGCTCGACGTGGGCCGGCCAAGGCGCCCTTGGAGACGCCACAACGCAAGGGAAAAGTGTCGTACGCGCTGGAGCAGCAACCCGCTGTCATCGAACCGCCGGAGAGGATCGAGGTCCACATGATCGTTAGTCCCGCCCAGGCGCTCACGGCGCCGGAGCTCATGTTCGAGCGCGACGGGCAGCGGCCGCGTTGAGGCCAAGGCGGCAAGCAGGACGTCCACGGGCAGCGCGGCGAGCTCAGCTGGGAGCGGGAGTGCCGAACGATCGCTGACGTTGGCGGTCCACGTCGCCTGACAGGCGACGTGGCCATCTGGCCACTGGACGATGAGGTAGGCGGGAAGCGGGCCGTCGGGCAAGTCGGCCACTACCTCGCTCGCCGACCCTCTGGACCGCCATGTGTCCGCATTGAGGAGGACACCTCCGGCAGGCTCTCGCACCTCCCACTCGTCCGGCAAGTGCGCAGGTCCTAGGACCAGCGAAACACTGGCCGGCTGGCCGGGGTCGACAACGCAGCTGACGAATCCAAGAGGAAGGACCGGCCCCGTGGGTTCGTCCTCGTCGGCGATCGCCTCCCACTTCTCCTCATCCACTTCGAGCGGTTCACCGGCTCCGGTGAGGGAACGCAGGTGCTTGCCTTCACGGGTGCGGGCCGGACATCCGATCCACATGTTCAGCTCCTGATGACCCCGCGTGGCATCAAGGCCGAGCCCCGCCTGCGTGGCGTTCGAGGAACCGACGAGCGCCGCGATCCATTGATCACTCTCAACAACCAGCAGCTTGGCGTGGAGGCCTCGCAGTTCCTGGTCTGGTGCGATGAACGCGACGAGCTTCGCTCCTGGCTGCGCCGCGAGCGAAGAGGGGCCTTGAACGCCACCGGTGTACGGGTCGACAGCTGCGACGAGGGTTAGCCGTCGTCGGCTCGCCGGTCGTCCGGTCAGTAGCCCCCGGACCGCGGCGACGGCAGGAGCCGGGATCGTGTCATCCCAGAATGGCGACAGGACTGTGGCTTTGATGGGCAGCGTGCCCCGCCAGACATCGGCCAGCCGGCTAAGGGGGCTGAGACCTGGTCGGGCCGGCGCCATTGCGAGCCTCATCTCAGTGCCGGTCTTCGAGGGCAGGTCGAGCCCAGCAATGCGCTCGCTAAGCAAGTCGAGCGTTGCTATGACCCGGCCCTTCGGTCCTGCGGGCGTTGCACCAGGCACTAGATCTGCAAGGCGCCGGAGTTCAGCACCGAGGTCTTCGAGGACTGGTCGCGGAACACGGCAGTCGTCGTCTAGTTCCACGGTGAGTGCGAGCTCAACTTGCCGGCGGTAACCTGCTGGCGTCAAGTTCGCGGAACCAAGAATCACGCGACCGTGACGCTCCCACAGGAGTACTGCCACCTTCGCGTGCAGCAGGCCGCCAGGCGCGGCGACCGGCAACACGTCCCACCTTAGATTCCGTTTCTCGGAGGGACTGCTCCTGTCCACAAGGACAGAGACCTGCGTCTCGCTGAGGCGATCCTCCTCCTCGAGCAGCGCCGCGATGGACGAGATCGAATCTCCCTCGCCGGTTACGGTCGACAGGCTGAGGAAACGCGCCAAACAGTCCTGGGCAAAGAAGTCCGCGTCAAAGGTGAACGTCGTCGCCAGGCAGGCAATAGGCGCGCCTGCTCCGCCCGGGGCAGACCAGTGATCCAACAGCCGGACCGGGCTCATCTCCTGGTGTCCTCAAGGAATCGACGTAGCGGAGCGACCCGAACTGGGTGCACAAACCGCGGCCCGAGCTCAGGTTGCCTTGGCAGACCGTAAGAGCTGCGGACAACCCAGCCGTCACGCAGGGGGTCGAACCACGATCGTTTCCCACTCGGAGGTTTCGCCGTTTGGACACGTTCGTGATGAGAAAGCAGAAGTTCGACGAGTTCGCCAGGGCTGCGTCCGATCGCGAACTCACCCAGTCGATCCTCGAGGCCAGCGTCCGCGCCGATCGCCGACATGCATTCCGCCGCCGCTCGATATCGGCCTGGCAACTCGGCTGCGCTCCGAGCGATCATCTCGTGGCCTTGCACGACCTTCGGCGTCAACGGCTGCGCGCCCATCGCGTGAGAAACCGAACATAGCGTCCGGAATGCTACATCAACCAAGGCGGCGAAGCGCTCGTAGGCGATGACAGCATCTACAATCTGGCCGAGGGCAGCGGAACATTTCGGCCGCACAACATCAAGCAACTGCGCCTCGGTTAGTTCCATGTCCGCCTGCGAAAGGTGGCGCGCCAGCTCCGCACGGGTCTCGTGCTTGCCGTCGGTGATCAGCGCACGCAAGGCTTTACGTTCTGCCGTACTCGCGGTGCCGGGATGCAGGGACGCTGCCAGGAGTCCGAACAGCCGACCGCCCGGACTCGTCGTGCAGCGCCCGGCGCGAAGCGCGCTGAGAACCTCATCCCGTGTCTGAGCCCGCAGCCTTCCCCCGGTGGTACCGGGTACACCGTCGGTGAAGCCGTCGAACCCCTGCTCCCGCTCCCACCGATGGGTCAGCTCCGCGCAGCGGGCGCCGGGTTCAAGCCCTGACCCGACGACATCGCTGTCCACCGCGAATGGTTTGTAGACACCATGGAAGCCAAAGACACTCGGCCCCTTCAGGTACGTCGCTGCGGACAGACGCTGGGACCGTGCCACAACAGTCCGGGCCTTCAGGCTGCCAGGCACCTCCAGGGGAAAGCCCTGGCCGACCGGAAGCCGGCGGACAAAGGCTTCAACAAGCAGCCATTCGAAGCAGATTGACGGCGTGGAGATACCATCAGCAGCGATCTCGTCGGCCAGGGTCTCGCACGTCAGTGCCCCAACCGCGATGGCGGTCACGAACCGCACGCGCCTCATGCGGGCACGCATACCGGGGATAAGAAGGTTGGCCAGGCGGTCCGAGATGGCGGCTAACCCCATCGGGTCAAGGCTTCCTTCGCCCTCGACCGGCGGATCAAATGCCGATAGCTCAGGGAGAGAGAAGCCTGTCAAAGTCACCCTGGCACCATCCCATTCACGAGTTGCCGCCATTCTCACAGGTAGCTGAGTTCCGTGAAGACGCTACAGGAGCCGTGGAAGATACAAGGCCCACCGAACGCCGGGTTGCCGGCACCGCAGATCGGCCGAGACAGAGGGCAAGCCCTGCCGCCTTCAGAGTCCTGCAGACGCATCCTGCCCCGCCCAGATTTGTTCAGATGCTACGGGTTCAGGCGGAAGCGGCTAGCAGGGGATGAGCTCCCGGTGGGGGCTTGTGCCAGCCCGTGACATCAGGTGATGCTCTGTCCCGCCAACGAGTCACCAACAAATGATCTTCGAAGCAATGTACCGATAAGATCAACATGCTCGTGACCTGCGATTTTGGGTGGAGCTGAGGGGATTTGAACCCCTGACCCCCTCGATGCGAACGAGGTGCGCTACCGGACTGCGCTACAGCCCCAAGACCGGCAGCCAGCGTAGCAAACATCCGCACCAGCCCGGCCCGCCAGCGCGGTCCCAGAGCCACCCGGGACCGAGCAGCCGACCTGGCCAGGCCGAGCAGTCGACCCGGCCAGGCCGACGACCAGCCAGCAGAGCTTCTTAGTCGGCGGGTGCGCGGATTAGTCGCCGACCGCGCGGACTGCGGCGTCAGCGTACTGGTCGTAGAGCTGATCGCTGACCCGAGCCGAGATGTCGATGATCTGCGCGGTTGGTTCCGGTGCGGCACTGACCTGGGCCTCCCTGGCGGCAGGCTGCCGCGCTGCGAGCTGAGCCGCCCGCGCCGCGTGGGCCGCGGCTCGCCGCTCTGCGACCTCCGCATCGGCGCGGGCAGCCTCGTGCAACAGCAAGACCAGCAGCCCGAGCATCCCCACTGGCGGAACGATGATCCACCAGGGCGCCATGCCCTCGACCGCCAGCGCCAGCGCAACGAAGGTTAGCGTCACCAGCGTGGTCAGCATCCGGCGCCTGGCCCGCAATGCGGCCTCCCGGGTGACGGCCGGGCGCGGCCGGTCCTGCCGCCTTAGCGGGTGCCAGCCAGGTCCCTCGGACCACAGCGGCCGGCCGCGCAAGGTGAGCACTGGCTCCGTCACGTCGTCATCAGGCGACCCGGCCTCATCACCGCCGACGGCATGATCACCGTGCCCCGCGTCGTACTCGACCGCGGACCCGTACTCGACGGCCGTCTCGTACTCGAGCACGGCGTTGCCAGAGCGCACCTCGCCGTACTCAAAGGACGCGTCGTATTCGAACGCCACGCCATGGTCGACGCTCACGCCATGCTCATGCACAAGACCGTCCGCATGCACGGCACCGGTCGCGTCCACCTCAGCCGCGTGTACCTCAGCTGCGTGCACCCCGTCTGCATGCGACCCGTCTGCGTTCAACCCGGGGGCCGTCTCCGAGCCTTGCCCGGACACCTTGTTACCGGCGTTACCGGCTCCGGACCCGTCGTGCGACTTCCGCACCAGCAGTGGCACCAGTATCACGGCCCAGATCGCCACGATCGCCAGGTAGAGAATCGCGCTACTCACGGGCGCCCCTGGCAGCACGCGAGCATCCTCCGGCAGGAATCCTCCCTGCAGGCATGCGGCGGACGCTAAGCGTGCTCACGTCACGCACGGTAGGGCCAGCCGCAGGCGTTGACGAGCATTGACCCCGGTGTGTCGTCAGATAGCCTCAGCGAGCCCGCGCCATGCCCGCGCCATGCCCGGCCCGGCTAGTGCCGTAGGGCCGGCCGGCTAGCGTCGGCCCGGCCCGGCTAGTGCCGCAGGGCCGGCCGGCTAAACGTCCGGCCCGGCCGGCTAAACGTCCGGCCCGGCCGGCTAAACGTCCGGCCCGGCCGGCTAAACGTCCGGCCCGGCCGGCTAGCGTCGCAGGCCGCTTCGACATTCCGCGATACAGCCTCAGCGGGCTCGTGATCGGGACGCGGACACCGCACTGCGCCACCGGGGCAGCAGCCCGCCCTGCACGTCCTCTGCCGTCAGCGCATAACACAGATGGTCCCGCCAGGCCCCCTCGATATGCAGGCTCCTGCGCCGCAGGCCCTCCTCACGGAATCCCAGCTTCTCCACCACCCTGCGGCTGGCCTGGTTCTCCGGCCGGATGGTGGCCTCCACGCGGTGCAGGCCGACGACGAAGAAGCAGTGGTCCACGGCCATCGCCAGGGCCGTCGGGACCACGCCCCGGCCGGCCACGGCCTCATCGATCCAGTAACCGACCTGCGCCGAGCGGGCCGATCCCCAGACGATGCTGCCGACGGTCAGCTGCCCGGCAAACCGCCCGGCGTAGGTGATCACCCACGGCAGGGTTTGTGCCTGCCGCGCCTCCCGGCGCATCGTGCGCGCCATCGCGACGTACGGGCTCAGGCTGGTCTGGTACAGCGGGGTCTCCGGGTTGGTGGGCTCCCACGGCCGGAGCCAGTCCGCATTGCGGATCCGCGTCTCGCGCCAGATGGACGCGTCCTTCACCCGGACCGGCCGCAGGCCGACCGGTGCGTCAAGAAGGTCAGCCTCGGTGAGCGTGACCGGCCACCCGCGCATGCGTCCCACGAGACCATCATTCTCCTGTCCTGTGGCTGAACGCTATTCGGTGACCCAACGACGCGGGCATGAATTCACTGGGTTACCGGTTCGGCGTGCCCTCGGCCGGCCGCGCTCCAATCTCCGCCGGCCGCGCTCCAATCTCCGCCGGCCGCGCTCCAATCTCCGCCGGCCGCGCTCCATTCTCCGCCGGCCGCGCACCATTCTCGGCCCGACGCGTTCATCCTTGGCCGGCCGCGGCCGACTTCCCTGGCGGCTGCTGATGAGCATCCTCCGGCGGCCTCGGATGGTCTCCCTCCGGCGGCCTCGGATGGTCGCCGCCGTGGACCTGATCGACGGCGTGCGCCAGGATCGGGGAAAGCACGGCCATCCCGTCCCGGACGCCACCGGCCGACCCGGGCAGGTTGACGATTATCGTGCGGCCGGCCAGCCCGGCCAGGCCACGGGACAGCACGGCCGACGGGACGCCGGCCGCGGCGCCCGCCGACCGGATCGCGTCGGCGATACCGGGGATCTCCCTGTCGATCACCCTGCTGGTCATCTCAGGCGTTTGATCACCCGGCGTCAGGCCGGTCCCGCCAGTGGTCACCACGATGTCATAACCGCTGGCCACAGCCTCGCGCAGGGCTGCGAGCACCGGCTCGCCGTCCGGCACGACCAGTGGGCCATCCACCTCCGAACACCCGGCAGCGGCCAGCAGTCCGGCCAGCACCGGCCCGGACCGGTCCGCGTACACCCCGGCCGCGGCCCGGTTCGACACCGTGATGGCCAGCCCCCTGATCATGGTCTTGCCCACCGGCCGGTCTTGCCGCCGGTCTTCTCCTCGACCCGCACGTCGCTGATCACCGCCGCCGGGTCCACGGCCTTGACCATGTCGATCAGCGCGAGCGCGGCGACCGTCACAGCGGTCAGCGCCTCCATCTCCACGCCGGTCCGGTCCGCCGTCCGCGTCGCGGCCACGATCAGCACGCCGTCGTCCTGCACGGACACCTCGACGGTCACCGAGTGCAGCCCGATCGGATGGCACAGCGGGATCAGGTCCGGCGTCCGCTTGGCGCCCTGGATCCCGGCGATCCTGGCCACCGCGAGCGCGTCGCCCTTCGGCATCCGGCCCGCTCGCAGCGCAGCCACCGCCCCGGCCGACAACAGCACCCGCCCCGAGGCCCGTGCCGACCTGGCCGTCACGTCCTTGCCCGACACGTCGACCATCCGGGCCTGCCCGGCCGCGTCGAGATGAGTGAGCCGGCCATCCTGCCCGGCCCGTTCCGGCAGCTCAGGCTGTTCCGGCAGCTCAGGCTGTTCCGGCAGGTCAGGCTGTTCCGGCAGGTCAGTTTGTTCCGGCAGGTCAGTTCGTTCCGGCCGTTCGGTCCGTTCAGTCATCGAGGCAGATCACCTCGGCTACATCGCCCGCTGCCATGCTGATCACCTGCTCCGGCACGATGATCAGCGCGTTCGCCCGGGCCAGCGCGGCCAGCTGGTGCGACGCCTGCCCGGACAACGGCGTTATCTGCGTGCCGTCATCAGCAAGCACGCCGCGCAGGAACGACCTCTTGTCGCGCGGCGACCGCAGCGAGGCGGTGAGCACCGCGCGCGCGGTCCGCAGGCGGCCGTCCGCCGTCCCTTGCAATGCCCGCAGAGCTGGCCGGACGAAAAGCTGAAACGAGACGAACGCGCTCACCGGGTTCCCCGGCAGGGTCATGATCGGGGTGCTCGCCGCGCCGATCACGCCGAACCCTTGCGGCATCCCCGGCTGCATCGCCACCTTGCGGAACCTGACCGTCCCCAGTTTCTGCAGCGCGGCCTTTACTACGTCGTGCTCGCCGCCCATGCTGACGCCGCCGCTGGTCACCAGCAAATCGGCCCGGCCGGCCGCATCCTCGATCACGGCAAGGACCTGGCTGACGTCGTCCGGCACGCTCGGCTGCCGGCAGGCATCGGCGCCGGCCTGCCGAGCGGCCGAGGCCAGCATGTAGCTGTTGGATTCCCAGATCCGGCCGCGCGTGATCGGGGTTCCTGGCGCCGCGAGCTCGTTCCCTGTGGAGAACACGGCTACCCGCGGCCACGGCCTGGCCAGCACCGAGTCCCGGCCGGCCGCTGCGAGCAGGCCGATCGCCACCGGGCCGAGCCTGCTGCCCGCGGCGAGCAGCGCGTCCCCGGGCGCGGCGTCGTCACCCGCCCGGCGGATCGAGGCGCCGGCCGCCACTGCCTGGCTGATCGCCACCCGGGCAGTCCCGCCGTCGGTCAGCTCGACCGGCACCACCGCGTCCGCGCCGTCCGGCACCGGCGCGCCGGTCATGATCCGCAGGCAGCTGCCTGGCACGAGCTCGAGCTCGCGGGTGTCGCCTGCCGTGACCTCGCCGGTCACCGGCAGGGTCACCGGCGCGCCGACGGTCGCCGCGGCGATGTCGGCGGCGCGGACGGCGTAACCGTCCATGGACGAGTTGTCGAACGGCGGCAGCGGCCATTGCGCCGCGATGTCCTCGGCGAGCATGCCGCCGTCTGCGTCGTCCAGGCTGAGCTCGCGCGGCGCGAGCGGGCGGATGGCGGCCAGGATCTCGGCCAGGTAGGCGTCGACGGAGTCCATAGCCAGCCGGGCCCTACAGGCCGTCCAGGTAGTCGCGCAGCCACGGCACGAACTCGCCGGCCACGTCTGCCCGCTGGCACGCGAACTGGACAATCGTGCGCAGGTAGTCGAGCTTGTTGCCGGTGTCGTAGCGGCGGCCGCGGAACAGCACGCCGTGCACACCGCCACCGTCCCCGGCCACGCCGCGCACACCGCCGCCGCCCGTGGCCACGCCCCGGTCGGCCGTGGCCAGCGTCCGCAGCGCGTCGGTGAGCTGGATCTCGCCGCCCCGCCCTGGCGGAGTGCCGCGCAGCACGCCGAACACGGCCGGGTCGCACACGTACCGCCCGATCACGATCCAGTTCGACGGAGCCTCGCCCGGAGCGGGCTTCTCTACCAGGTCCGTGACGGCGACCACGGCATCCTCGTTGGTCGGCTTGATCGCGGCGCATCCGTAGGCCGAGACCTGATCGGGCTCGACCTCCATCAGCGCCAGGATGCTGCCGCCGTAGCGCTGCCTGACGTCGATCATCTGGCGCAGCAGCGGATCCCGGCGGTCGATGAAGTCGTCGCCGAGCAGCACGGCGAACGGCTCGTCGCCGACGTGCTCGGCGGCGCAGAGGACCGCGTGGCCAAGCCCCTTCGGCGCGTCCTGGCGCACGTAGTGCATGTCGGCGAGGTCGGTGGGCGCGCGGATCGCGGCGAGCCCGGCGTCGTCGCCCTTGGCGGCCAGCGCGTCCTCGAGTTCGAGTGCGCGGTCGAAATGGTCTTCGATGGCGGACTTGCCCCGGCGGGTCACCATCAGCACGTCGCGCAGTCCCGCGGCGACCGCCTCTTCCACCACCAGCTGGATCGTCGGCGTGTCTATGACGGGCAGCATTTCCTTGGGGATGGCCTTGGCTGCGGGCAGGAACCTGGTGCCCAGGCCGGCGGCTGGGATGACGGCTTTGGTCACGGCGGCTGTGTCGGCCATGCTGAGAACCCTAACTACCCGGCGGGAGGACTTGTGCACGGCATGGCCTCGGAGGCACCAGGCGATGATCGGCTCGCGGGCGGGTCCGGCGACGCCGATGCCGTTTCAAATGGTGTTTCAGACGGTGTTACGGGGGCGGCAGCGCATGGCGTAGCTGGCGTTCCCGATGGCCAGGACGGCTGGCCGGCGGCCAAGGCGGCGCTCCGGCGCCGGCTCGTGGCGGCGCGTGGCCGGCTGACCGATGCTGACCGCAGCGAGGCCGGCCACCTGCTCCGCGACGCCGTGCTCGCGCTGCCGGAGACGCAGATGGCCGGCACGGCCGCCGCCTACTACTCGGTCGGCACCGAGCCGGACACCCGCGGCCTGGTCTACGCC
>WNGL01037089.1_pt1 | contig 10195 bp, 11 predicted proteins | sample 5400591 | NCBI WGS metagenome assembly WNGL01 (sample SAMN13153377, study PRJNA577476) | soil metagenome | isolation source: 80 cm soil or saprolite under Garry oak tree replicate 1 | place: USA:California | collected 2016-06-15 | reverse complement strand
CTGCCCCTACGCGGGCGTCGCGCCCGACGAGCTCTTCGACGTCACCCCCTACGCCGAGGCAGTGACGCGGCACTTCCTTCGGCACCCGCTCGCCTCCTCGTTACCGCGGAAGCTCAAGCTGGCCTTCGAGGGCTGCCAGGAGGACCACGCGGCGACCGCGATCCAGGATCTCGGGTTCCGCGCGCGCAACCGCGAGGAGCGCGGGCGGGTCCGGCGCGGCTTCGCCGTGACCGTCGCCGGAGGGACCTCCTCCCTCTGCACCTCGGGCCACCGGCTCTTCGAGTTCCTCCCGGCCGAGGACGTCCTCGCGCTGGCCGAGGCGCTGGTGCGCCTGTTCCACGCGCGGGGCGATCGCAAGAACAAGCAGCGCAATCGGCTCAAGTTCCTGGTGCGCGAGCTCGGGTTCGAGAAGTTCAGGGCGCTGCTCCAGGAGGAGCTGGCGCGCGTCAGGAGCGAGGGCGCGCCATCGCTGCCGTTCGACATCGACGCGGGCGGAGAGGCGCCGCCTCCGCGGACCGGCGTCGCTCCGACCTCGCCCGCCGAGATCGCGGCGCGCATCGCAGCCGCGCCGTTGCGCGGGCCCGGCCGTCCGCCGGCGATCGTCCCCACCCTCGATCTGCGCCCCGGCGATCTGGCGGCCTTCCGCGCAGCGAATGTCCGGCCACAGCGACAGGCGGGCTTCTCCGTGGTCACGGTGGCCCCTCCGCAAGGGGATGTGGGAGCCGCCCAGCTCGAGGCGCTCGCCGACCTCGCGCTGGGTGCGAGATGCCGACCTGGCAGCGCTCTTCACGCGCCTCGCGGCCGCGGGGCTCGGGCGCGCCGGCGCAGGCACCGCCGGCGACGTCCTCGCGTGCCCGGGAGGCGAGGCGTGTCGACTCGCGGTCACGCGGACGCGCGACGTGGCCCGGCTGGTGGAGGAACGGATCCGCGGCGCGCTCGGCTCCGCCGCACTCTCGGCGCCCCTGTCGGTGCGGGTCTCGGGCTGTCCGAACGGTTGCAGCCTGCATCACCTCGCGGCCATCGGCCTCCAAGGCAGCGCGCGCAAGCTCGGCACCCGGGCGGCCCCGCAGTACTTCGTCCTCCTCGGTGGAGGCTTGACCGAAGACGGCGCCCGCTTCGCCAGGCTCGCCGGCAAGATCCCCGCACGGCGGGTGCCCGAGGCGGTCGAGCGCCTCACCGCGCTGTGGCTCCAGCATCGGTGCGCGGGAGAATCCGCCGGGAGCTTCTTCGCCCGCACGTTCGAAGACGCCCGGGCGGCCCTCTCCGATCTCGAAGCGCTCCGGCTCGAGGACGCCGGCCCGGACGACTTCATCGAGCCGGGCACCGAGACGGAGTTCCGCCCCGACGTGCAGGAAGGCGAGTGCGCCGCCTGACGGCGGGACGCCCGAATTGCGGCCTTCGAAGGCGGCACACGTTCTGGAGAGTGGGCAGTTCTACTGCGAGTGCGGACTCTGTATCTCGCGTTTCGATCCCTCTCGCTGCGCTGCCATGTCGGTGCCGGCGTGGAGCGCGAGCCGGAGGCGATCGGAGAGGAGAAGAGCTCCATGCCAGAGAGCCCACCGAGGCCTGGATCGTCGGTCTCGTCCCGCCGGACGTCGGGGACCATCGAGCACGTCATCGTCATGATGCTGGAGAATCGATCCTTCGATCATATCTTCGGATTCCGGCCGGGGGTCCATGGGCTCGAGGGCACGGAGCTCAACCTCCTCGATCCAGCACGGCCGGCGTCGGCTACCAACCGTGCCTTCCATGTCAACGGCGACGGCCCGCCTGTCGTCTTGGCGGGAGAGGGGCCAGGCCACTCCGTCCATGCGACGAATGTCCAGCTCTGTAATGACAAGGCGGGACCGAGGGCGGGCACTCCGGCCGCGAACAACGGCTTCGTGCGCAGCTACAAAGATGAGCTGATGTTCGCGGACAAGGTCCGGGCCCCCACGGACCTGATGATTGAGGTCGTCATGCAATCCCTTGCGCCAAGCCAGTTACCTTCGGCCCACGCGCTCGCGGACGCGTTCTGCCTCTGCGACAACTGGTATGCCGAAGTACCGGGCCCGACGCAACCCAACCGTCTCTACATGCACGCGGCGACGTCCCTGGGCTACGCGCACAATGTGTGGACGAAGCAGTTCGACGCGCGGACCATCTACGGGAACCTGCAGGAAGCCGGCTTCACCTGGGCGACCTACGAGTTCGACCACAACGAGGTCCGCGAGTTCAAACAGGTCAACGGACAGTCGGGCAACTTCAAGCGCTTCGAGGACGCGTTCGCGGCGGACGTGCAAGGGGGCGCTCTGCCCAACTATGCGTTCATCCTGCCACGCTTCATGAATGCGACGAACGGGCCGGCCAACTCTCAGCACGCACCGGAGGACCCGCGTTATGGCGACAATTTCATCGCTGACGTGTACGAGGCGCTCCGGAGAAATGAGGATGTCTGGAACAAGAGCGTGTTGATCGTGATCCACGATGAGCATGGGGGCTTCTACGACCACGTGATCCCGCCGGCGGGGGTGCCGAATCCGGATGGACTGAGCTCGCCCCCCCACGGCGACCCCGCGTCCTTCGCGCCGGTCTTCGACTTCAGCCGCCTGGGGTTGCGTGTCCCGGCCCTCATCGTCTCGCCATGGGTTCCAGCCGGGAAGATCGACTCGACGCGGTACCAGCACACCTCCGTCCTGGCGACGCTGAAGTCCATGTTTGGGCTGCCCACCTTCCTCAGTAAGCGAGACGCGAGCGCGAACCCCTTCGATCGACTCTTCCAGCAGCTGCCTGCTCCACGCACCGATACACCTCGTACCCTTCCGCGCGCCGATCTCCCGCAGCTGCCGGCCTCCCTCGACGATCCGGCGCACCCCGTGAATCAGCTCACGCTCGGTTCCCATCCCGACGGGCCCACGATCGACGAGCTGCCGAACACCCAGGGCGAAGCACACCGCTTCATCCGCGCGAGGTACGAGAGACACTTCGGGTCACGTGCCACCTCGCGGCCGGCATCCTAGCCTTGCGCGCCGCCCCCGGTTGGCAACGCCCACCGCAGAGTGCCGAGAACCTCCGCGCCGAGGAGCACGTCTTGGGCGCCACCTCGGTACAGAGCTGAAGTATCGGCGCCTGTGACCCCAACGTTTGGCTCTGCGGTTGTGCCACTGCTGCCAACTCGCAGTGCCGGGTCAACTTCGGTGCGATTCGGCGCGCGAATACTGACCCGGTGTGGGGTCCTTACAAGGGACAGCGGGATGAAATCCTTCTGAAGCTGGAAGTCCCCGTCGTCGCTCACCTTCTCCCAGCAGCGGTTCGCGACCACCGAATCCAGTCGCTCATTTGCATGGTCCCGACACCAAGCCCTTCGTCAGACGCGCCCATAGCCCGTCCGTCTACTGAAACGGCCGTCCAGCGCTCGACTCGCGGGCCCCTGCTAGACCGGACAGCGCGTATTGAACAGGTTGCTCTTCATTGCGGTGTCGCGACCTTCCGAGGTGCTGATGTCCACCCCGAGGAGTTCGCGACACACGTCGGAGCCGTGCGCCCCCCGGAACTCGGCGGGCAGCGCCCCGCGAACGGCACGTGACCCCGTCGTTCGCGGGGCGCTCACCTTCGTCCATCCGTGGAGCCCCCTGGCGGCCACCGCTCATTCACATCATGCAGCAGCACCCCGCACCGCCTCGTTCTTCGCGCTGCTGGTCGATTTGCGGTACGTAGCCCGGCGGCAAGGGCGTCGGGCGCATCGCGCGCGGCATCCCCTCGGCCACGAACTCCGAGACGGCTCGACGCGCATGCTGACGGATGAGTGGCGTGACGCTCGGGGTATCCGAGGTCTCCGTCACACGGACGCCGCCCCTGACGTTTTCGATGGCGATGTGGATGTGCTGGTGGTTCCTGAACAGCTCCCTGAAGAGCGGGTCCATCTGCCGAATCGGCCGGCCCTGCTCGATGCGCTCCTTCATCTGCCAGACGTGCTCGCGGATGAGTGTGGTGACCTCGGGGGCCTGGCTCGTCGTGACCGTCCGGACGCCGTTGGGGATGTCCTCGACGGACCGTCGAATCTTCGCGTGGTCGGACAGCAGGCCGTGGATGGCCGACATCTCCTTCATCGACCCGCCCATCATCCCGCCCATCCCGTTGTTCATCATCTCACCCATCATCCCGCCGCCCCCCGCGCCTTCAGGTTGACGCGGCTGCGGAGCCTCACCCGCCACGGCCAGGACCGGCACGAGCACGGCCAACGCGAACGTCTTCATGTCGGACTACCTCCCTCGACAACCAAGTAGGCACCTGGGGATGGAACCGCAGGCCATGGCCCCACCACGAGCGGGCGGAACTCCGGCCGCCCGGCGGCCTGCACGTCCGGTGGGCGGCCAAGGGCCACAGCGCGAACCACCCGGCGCGGGCCGTTATCTTTCGGTCGTGAAGACGTACGCCTACTCGCCAAAGGGACTTGGGCACGGCCGCGCACCGGACCCGGGCACGGCGCGAGAGCGCGCGGAGGCAGATGCTGCCGTCTACAAGGTCACCGTTGATGACGGCCGAGCACAGCGGGTCGTCTACGTGGGCGCCGACTTCAACGAACTATGCCGGCGCGTCGAGGCGGCCGATCTCAGCAAGGCCCAGTTGGAACAGCTACTGAAAGCCGGGACCCTCGCCGTTCCTTGAGGGCCAGGATGTCTTCGCCATCCCAGTTCGCTCGGTGCCGCTAAGCGTCCGGCTTGGGCAAGGCTCGCTCCCGAATCGTAACTTCGGGCTCTCCTCCACATCTAATGGGCCTGGAGCCGCACAGCGCGTGAAGCGAAGCGTTATGCCGACGAAAGAGGAAGAAAGAAAGCGCACAGGAAACCGGTGGCGCAACCTGCCGACGGGGCACGCCTTTCGTCACCAAGGCCATCTGGCTCAGCGGTTTCCGAGTCTCGGGTCTGTCCACGCCGTGCCGCGTCAGTCCACGCGGATCGGCCTGCGCCTTGGAGACGGCTTGGAGACGATCGCTTCGGGCGGCGGCTCCGTACACTACTGCTGCGTTGCGGCCCCGTCATGGCACGAGGCCAAGCCCTTGGCCGATCGAGTCTGGAAGCCCTTGGCCGATCGAGTCTGGTCACTTGACGTATAATATCCATATGGATATATAGAGGCCGTGTTCGAGATCCGCTTCTTCGCGACCGGCGCAGGGCGGAGCCAGGCGACCGAGTTCCTGGACTCGTTGCCGGTTCGAGACCGCGCGCAGATCGTGGCTGACATCACTGCATTGCGGGACCATGGGCTACAAGCGCCGATCTCGATGCGCTCGATCAAGGGGAAGCCGAATCGAGGGCTCTTCGAGATTCGCACCGGAGGCTTCCGGACGCTCTTCTGTCAGAAGGCCGGCGTCGTCTGGGTTCTCCACGTCTGCAAGAAGCAAGACCAGGACGCGAGTATCGAGGCCGCCCGCGCACGGATGAAGAAGCTTTCCTGAGGTGATGGCAATGGCACGCCGAACGACGAAGAACACGAAGCGACCTGCCGGTGTGGGGCTCGACGCGTACCTGGGGAAGCAGCTCGAGAACCCCGAGTTCCGCCACGGCTACGAGCAGCGGCGCCTTGTCCACGAGGTCGCCATCGTGGTCCGCAGCATGCGCGAGCAGGCGGGGCTCACCCAGGCGAAGCTCGCGAAGTTGGTCGGCGTGAGCCAGCCCATGATCGCGCGGATGGAGCGCGGCCTCGACCAGCGAACGCCCCGGTGGGAGACCCTCCGGAAGATCGGTTTCGCGCTCGGGAAGCAGCTGAAGCTGTCATTCGTCGAGGCGGACGGCGACGAGCCGCTCGTCGAGGTGGACGGGATGCCTCCGCGGGGAGCGACGGCGACGGCTCGCACGCAACGAGCCTGAGTCGGGCCATTCAAACGTCTGTTCATGCCCCGGACCCGATGCAACGTCCATTACCGGCAAGTGGGCCGCGATCGTGTCCGCGCCGTCGCTGTCCGGAGCGCAGTGCGCGGACGGGCGGCCCCGGCTGTAGCGGCGCAGGCAGCGCCCGGGCATCGCGGCAGTTCAGGACTCCGGCTCGATGCTCTCGAAGACCCTTCCGACTAGCGTGGCGGCAAGAGCGAGTGCCATGATGCACACGACAGCGGCGACGAGCCCGGCGAGCGGAGCAGCCCAGTAGCCTAGAGTGGGCCAAAGCAGGTAGAGCACGGCACCGCCCGCGAGCGCGATGACAAGCGCAGCCCCGAGCTCGGCGAGGGTGCCCAGCATGAAGCTGACAACTCCAACGCCGCTGCGCGACAGCGACGCGGGGGCGGCGCCCTGCACCGAGAACCATCCCGGATAGATGACTACCAGTAGCGTCCTGGCGAGGAGTGCAGCCGTCGTGAGCAAGGGCCCGACGATGCCGAGGGTGGCTCCGACCGCCAGCCTGCCCGCGAGGTGCCCTGGCATCACCGGAATTGAGCCGCCGAGTACCACCGGCACAAGGAGGATCCACTGGGCGGCGGTCAGTGCCAACGCAGGGGTGGCCAGCTCACCCACGACCACCTGACTCCCCCGCACCGGGAGCGCTCGAAGCACTTCGAGATAGGTGACGTCCTTGTCGAGACCCGGATTCACGAACAGCGGACCCGCCACGAGGACCATTGCGTAGCAAACGAGTCCCCCGACGCCGAGGAGCCAGCGATCACCGCTCAGGCGAGCCATGACCAGAAAGACGATGGCCACGAGCGCCATGCTCACCGTGAACGAGAGGGCGCGGACCGAGACGAAGCGGGTGGCGCGGACCATCGCCTTCCAGAGAAAGGCGAACTCGGGCCGTCCGGCGGAGTCGAGGCGCAGCCACCCCAGCTTGTGGCGACCCACCCGAAGACCTCGCTGCACCACCTCCATGGCCCGTGTGGCGCGGCGGGCCGCATCCACGGCGGCCTCCTCGAAAGCCGCGTCACTACTCATGACCCAGAGGTAGTGGACGGCGAGCACCGCGAGCGCACCCGGGAGCGCGAGGAGGAGCGTACCTGGCGAGAACGCCACCTCCAGTGACACGCGCAGTGGGTAAAGCGCCCAGGATAGAGGCGCTGTCCCCACCAGAGCGCGCGTCCACGCCTCCAGTCCAGCGGCACCATCCGCGAATGAGTCCAGACCCGGTGCCCGCCACGCCCCGACGCCGGCAGCGGTGACGAGCAGTGCGGCGACGGCCAACGTGATGATCCGTTTGCGAAGACCCGACACCCCATGTTGGACCAGGGTCGCTCGCGTCAGGCTCGCGCCCATCCCGTGGAGCCCGATTGTGGTCAGCGCGGTCCAGCCGCCCAAGATTCGGATGGCGCGGGTGACGGGACCGCCACGTCCGAAGACAATCACCAGGACGACCGCCATCACGAGCGACGCGAGGGCGCCCTGGGCGACCTTGTAATTCACGAGCTGTCGACGCTTCAGCGGGGCCGGAAAGAGTAGCTGGATCTCGGCCTCCGTGAAGCCAAGGGCGCCGTCGCGGCCCAGCGCCCAGGTCAGCGCTACCCCCAGGAGCAGCAGCGTGAGCAGGCCCAGCTCTACGAACCAGGCCACTCGTCCGGCGGGCCAGCCGCCGATGGGTCCCGGGGATCCAGCGCGCTCGATCTGCCGCAGGACGACCAGCTGCTGGAGGACCATGAAGCCTAACCAGGCCCCCCCAAGCACCATCGCGACCGCGTGCCGTGGGCTGCGCATCCGGCGCGCGGCGGCTCGGAGCCGGTTCCGCGCGCTCGCTGCGATGAGGAACGAGAGGGCCGAGATCGCGCTCACGAGTCGTCGCCCGGCGACGTGATGCGCATGAAGAGATCCTCGAGCGAGGCGTCCTCCGGGCCGGCAAGCTGGGAACGGATCTCCTCGATTGTTCCGAGCGCGACGGCCTTCCCGCGATCGATGATGAGGATCCGGCTGCACAGCTCCTCGACGAGGGTGAGGAGGTGCGACGACAGGATCAGCGCCGCGCCGCCGCGAGCGCGTTCGGTCAGCGCTCCCTTCATCTTCCGCATCCCGGCTGGATCGAGCCCGGTGAGCGGCTCGTCGAGAAGCACGAGCTTCGGACTGTGGAGGAAGCCGCAAGCGATGGCCAGCTTCTGCTTCATGCCCCGTGACAGCTCGGACGGCAGCGCATCTTCCTTGCCCAGTAGCTCGAAGTCGGAAAGCAGGGCGCGCGCCTTCTCCTGCCAGTCATTCACGCCGTAGAGGCGCGCCATGAAGTTGAGATGTTCCCAGGTTGTCAGGTGATCGAAGAGCCGCGGCTCGTCGGGCAGGAACGCGAGTTGACGCTTTGCCTCGACTGGGTTGGCCGTGAGGTCAAAGGCGCCGATGCTGATGACGCCCCGTGTTGGCACGAGGATCCCAGCCAGGCAGCGCAGCGTCGTCGTCTTTCCTGCGCCATTCGGACCTACGAGCCCAAGGATCTCGCCTGGGGCCACATCGAAGGAGAGGACGTTGACGGCGCGCACGCGGTCGAACGCCTTCTCCAGTGCGACTACCCGCAGCGCGCCCCTGGAATTCACGGGGTAGGTGCGCTGCGGAGCGGTCGAGTCAGTCATGAAACCACCCAAGGAATCGGGGATGCGTTGAGACACTTTGCTGAAGGGTACGGCGGTTCACTCGTCGTCGTAGGGCGTAGCGAGCTCGCGTTCGACGTCGTTGATGAGGTCGAACAGTTCGCGGGCCTCCCAGGCGCGATTGCGTTTCGCCAGCGTGATCGCACGGAGGATGCCCTTGTCCGCCAGTGCGGCGATGGCCTCGTTCACGGCCTGTTTGGACCGACCAAGGAGCTTCTGGGCAGTTGCCACGGTGACGATGGGGTGCGCGGGTAGCTGGATGATGAGGGCCTCGGCGCTGGAGTGACGGCGCGGGTACCTTGCTCGCTGTCGCCACTTCTCCTGAAGTTCGGCAAGTCTCAGCGCGAGCTCGCTGGATTTCGCCGCGGCTCGCTCGAGCGCCTGCGCGAAGAGAAGAAGCCAGTCGCCGGGTCGCTCCTCGCGGAATGCGCTCAGGCCGGCGACGTAGGCCTTGGCGTCGGCCGCGAGGACAAGGCTCACCGGGGGAACGTACCGCGGCGCGAGGCCACGACGGCGCAGCACCACGTGAACGAGGGCGCGGCCGACGCGGCCGTTGCCATCGGCGCACGGGTGCATGGTCTCGAACTGGGCGTGGGCGACGGCGGCCTGGACGTCGGGCGGAAGGTCCATCCGGTTCACGAAGGCCACGAGATCGATCATCAGCGCCTTCACCATCTCGGGCGGCGGGGGCACGAAGTCGGCCCGGCCAGGGTTGTAGGCGTTGCCGCCGATCCAGTTCTGCCGGTCCCGCAGCGCCCCGGCGATCTCAGGCGTGGTGGTCGCCAGCATGAGCACGCGGTGCAGGGCCAGGATGTCGGACAGGCGCAGCGGCCGGGCGCCCGAACCCAACGCCACGGCCTCCTCCATGGCTGCCACGTTGCCGAGGACGGACCGGGCCGTCTCGTCCCCTGCGTCACTCTCTTCGGCCTCGGCGCGGGCGAGCCGGCGCTGGGAGAGCACCAGCCCCTCGATCCGGGACGACGCCACCGACTCGGCGCGCAGCAGACGCCGCGCGAGGACCTCGAGGCTGGCCATCCGTGGCGGATCTCGGTTCAGCGCATCGACAGCACGCTCAGCGCTCGAGACCGCAGCTGCGACGCTCGACGGCAGCGCAAGCTGCAGGCTGGCGATGAGGTCGGGAACGAAGGCGCGGTACCGGAAGGCGCGGTACCGGAAGGCGCGGCGCTCCGCCCTACCGCCGGGGGCGGTGGGGTCAGCCGGCCACGAGCGTGTTTCGTACCGAGCCACGGGAGAAGAAGGTTGACCAGCGGGAGCCACTCGTCAATGTTTAGCGCGAAACCTTGACTAGCGCCTGAGCCCTGGTCAAAGGTAGGCCGATCACGCGTCTGCGCTCGGTCGCCGCTCGTCCAGCGCTCGCAGCAGAGCCTCGCCCAGAGCCGCAGCCGCCCGAGGAGAAGCGGGCCCCGCCGCCGTGTGCCCCGTCCTCGCGGCACGACGCCATCGCTGAGCCGCCTGTAGCCGTGGCGTACCCACCCGAGACCGAGCTCTGGGACATCACGCACGCTGCGCAGTCGGGCTGGAAAGGAGAGGCCGGGACCCCCGAAAGTTCTCGTGGGATTCCGGCCTCTTCAATGGCGGGGAGTACGGGACTCGAACCCGTGGCCTCCGGCGTGACAGTCGGTCTTTCCAGGCGAGCAAGGCCTTGCA
>WNGL01014132.1_pt1 | contig 10195 bp, 11 predicted proteins | sample 5400591 | NCBI WGS metagenome assembly WNGL01 (sample SAMN13153377, study PRJNA577476) | soil metagenome | isolation source: 80 cm soil or saprolite under Garry oak tree replicate 1 | place: USA:California | collected 2016-06-15 | reverse complement strand
CGGGTTCTCCCGATCGTCGGCAAGGGATCGCTGCAGAACATCATCGACCTGAAGGCGTTGCGCGGTATCGACATCGCCATCCTGCAGGCCGATGTCCTCGATTACGCGCGCCAGCAAAACCTGTTCCCGGGGATCGAGCGTTCGTTCACCTATGTCACCAAGCTCTACAACGAGGAGCTGCATCTGCTGGCGCGGGGCGACATCAAGACGATCGCCGATCTCGCCAACCAGAAGGTCAATGTCGATGTTCCGGGCGCGGGGAGCGGGATCACGACGCGGCGGCTGTTCGGTCTGCTCCGGATCCAGGCCAATTTGACCGAAGACGATCAGGGCGTCGCCATCGAGAAGCTGCGCAAGGGCGAGATCGCCGCCATCGAGAAGCTGCGCAAGGGCGAGATCGCCGCCGTCGCCTTCGTTGCGGGGAAGCCGGCGCCGCTGTTCGTCGGGCTCGACGGCAAGGACGGCCTGCACTTTCTCGCCGTCCCGCTCAACCCGGCGATTACCGCCGCCTTTGTCCCGACCCGGCTGACCGCGGAGGATTATCCGGGCTTGGTGCCGGCCGACCAGACGGTCGACACCGTCGCGGTCGGCACCGTTCTCGCGGCCGCCAACCTGCCGGTGCTTTCCGGCCGCTACCGCAACATGGTCGGTTTTGTCGATGCGTTCTTCACCCGGTTTCAGTCGCTGACCGAGCCTGGGCATCATCCGAAGTGGCGCGAAGTCAATCTGGCGGCGGAATTCCCCGGCTGGGTCCGCTTCGCGCCGGCCGAAGAGTGGCTGCAACGCAACGCGCCGGTGGCGAGCAATGTCAACCCGCAGGACCTCAGAACGATCTTTTCGCGCTTCATCGAAGAGCGCCAGCAGGCCGCCGGCGGCCTGGCGATGACCCAGCGGCAGAAGGACGAGCTCTTCAACCAGTTTCAAAAATGGCAAAGCGGCCAAGCGCGGTAGACACCCCGTGCTGATGGAGCAGCGCATCCTCTCGTCGCCGCGCCGGCTGATCGCCGTTGCCTTTGCCGGGTTCCTTTCCGGCATCGGAAGCGCCGCCGCCGAGCCCAGCCCCAAGCACGGCGGCATGCTCGAATTCGCCGTCCTCGACGAGCCGAGCAACTAAGACTGCCATGCCAACATCTCGTTTGCGGTTCTGCACCCGGTCGCGCCGCATTACCTTTGGAAACCCGCGGAGGATCCGATTAGCAGTTCCGCGATCGTTGCTCGTCAGCTCCATAATCTGCCTCAGATTCTGGCATTAAAGTACCCAAGTTGTCTGCACCCATCTGCCCCCCTGGCTCAATTGGTGCGGTTCCGAAAAGCAGACTTTGCGCGAATCCGTACAGAGGTGGGAGTAACTCGTTTCTGACTATGACGATTTCGTGTGAGTGCGAGATCCCAAAAGGAGGGAGGAGACCACAATATCCGGTATCGAATTCTGGATGCGTTCAACCAGAAGTGCCTTCGGAGGTTTTTGGTTAACGAATGGCCAATCGTTAAATCACAGGCTTTCCTTGCGTAAAATTTTTTGCTAATTTATCGTTAATGAAAGCACCTTGGGTAGAAAAATCGACTTAGGGAAGCACGACGGGCGCGCAATCTAGCAAAACGGGAGGTAAAGTGCTGAATAGAGTTGCGGGGCCGAATAGCCGCAATAAAGACTTTGTAAAAGGAGTAGCATCTGATGACAGCTCTTGATGAACTCAGCTGCCAAGAGATATCCCTTGAAGCGCGCTCGTCAACGCCTTTCGATCCCGGTCCGAGAGGCATAAGCGCTCAGCTGCCCGATCAGCTAATCCGCGGCTCTGCGAAATCGCTTCGTTCATCATCTCGCTCCACGAAGCGAACTCGGCTAGTCCCTACCGTGATCATCGATAAGAGCCCTCTGTTTCGCGCGGGGTTGACGCATGTCCTGGCCGGAGATCGCTTTCGGATCGCGACCGGTTGTTCTGCGCTATGTGATCTGCCCGAGAGCGCATTGAACAATGGGCAATGCCTGGTTTTAATCGGGCTCGACAACGGCGCCGTTGGCCCCATTCTCTCGCAAATCGCATCTCTAAAGGGGGAGGGGAGGGCTCTCCGTATCATCGTCTTTACTGATCAGTTCCGTTCGGAGGAGTTACTCGCCGCGATCGAGGCAGGCGCGGACGGCTATTTGATCAAAAGCGAGATCACCCCACAGGCGCTCGTGCAATCGCTCGAGTTGGTGTTGCTGGGCGGGGTCGTGATCCCGCGGGGCCTCAGCAGGATGCTAGGGGGTCGAGTGCAGCTGCTAGATGCCGTACCTGCCATGACGGACGTCGTCTCTGACTGTGCCCAACCACAGCATGCAAATAGCGAGACGCAATCCGCCGATCTCGCGCGATTGTCGAACCGGGAACAGATGACCCTGATGGAGTTGACGCAAGGCGCTTCTAATAAGCTTATAGCGCGCAAACTCAACATTACGGAATCAACCGTGAAAGTTCACATCAAGAGCCTTCTTCGCAAGATCCGCGTCAACAACCGCACGCAGGCAGCCATGTGGGCGATCGACCGTTTTCGGAAGGCCTCGGAATAAAACCGATTCTGACTTTGCTTGACATCTGCAGTCTTTGCGGCCGCCGCGTAAGCGCCCGGTCAAGCCTTCGTCGGATGCTTACGCCGCCGCCGCGACATAAGCTGCTGCTGCGGGCCCGGTATGCGGCCATCTTTTCGCGGTGATGCGAGGTGGAACGGCCAAAAACCGGGGCGGGAGGAGACCTTTCACCGTCACAGAAAGCCCAACTTCACGAGATCGAGCCGCAATGAGTTTGGCTCACGGAAATGGATACCGTGTATGCCGAAACACCGCGCCGCTTCGACGTTCACCGCGGTGTCGTCGACAAATACAGCCCGTTGCGGATCGACGGCGAAGCGCTTGATCAGGATTTCATATATCCGGGGGTTGGGCCCGATCGCTCGCAGTGCCGGTAGGTTCATACGGCGCCGCCGGCGGCTCTGCGCCTTCGGCCGGAGCCGAGCGCCATTCTAGGGAGTTAGAGAAATCGAACGATCTGTGCCCCCAGCTCATGAAAATCCTGGAACGCGCTCGTCATTTCATAGGATACGAAAGAAGCGCACATGTAAAAGGTCGCGGGTGAAGCTCTTTCCCATTTGACCAATTGGAAGCCGACGGGTGCGCCCGCTCGCATTTGTCCTACGCATGCGATGGTACCTGCCAAAAAATAACTACCCATGATATCAGTTGGATAGTGAAGACCCAGGAAGATGCGGGAAGACTCCACCAGCATCGTGCACATAAGGGCGAACAAGCCGAGCCGGCGCCGAATCAAAAAGATGGCAATTGCTAACCCGGCGAACATCGTCGCCCGCTCGCTCGGAAACGTCGGAGAGCTGGCGAAAGAGCTCGCCGTCGGGGTGTCGAGGTTACCAAGCACCGCCGGCAGGTGAAGCCTGAGCAACGGGTCGAAAATGGGCTTCGGCGCTGGCGGCAACGCGTGCTGCAACAGGTGGGCGATAACTCCTGCAAGGACGGCGGCAATGACCGCGCTCACAAACCTCGCCCGTGATTCCGGCGTAGCGACGGAAAACCAGCAGTACCAGACCAAGGACAATGTGATCACGCCCTCCACGCTCGGATATGAGAGGCCAGCGGCCAGCATGCTCGCGAAACGCCAATCAATTGATAGGTGGTTGATCGCGATAGCGACGGGCCGATCGAACCAATCAGGACAGCGGTTCAGCACCATTGTGCCCAGAAGAAGTGAGAGCGCAATTGTTCCATTTATCCCGCGTCTGCTTAACTTACCGCCGCCCGGGGTCCCTCGGGCGGTGAGAATCTCAGCTTTGGCCAAAGCAATGTCTCCCGTGCAGGCGCTTGCCAGAGCGCTACTCAATAGCGGCACATACGCCGGAGGGGATGCAATCAAACACCCGGCGGGAACACGACTTTCGAGCAGAGTCTACTCGTGGCGCTCAGCGCATGTGCGATTCTACACAACGGTCGCGAGTTCGGCAGCGCCGGCGGCGATTCTCTCCGGAGCGCTCTGAAGAGGATCACGCACGTCGGTGAGGTAGGACATTCCGCTGCCAACTAGTAGCCACTGTCGCTGGAGGGTCCCGATTCAATGGTGCATGAGCAGTATCCCCGAAGCGACGGCGATTATCTCCGGCGGAGCGGACCGAGCTGGACAGCTTGGCGCGCTTGACCAAGACGGAAGATCGGCTGCGGCAGCGGACGCGCATCGTGCTGATTCTGGGTACTAGTGCCCTCAAGTGCGCCCGTCCGGTTCCGAGGTTTTGCGCAAACGGCATCATCGCTCGGCAGCCATCTGGTTAGAGACGGATGTACTTGGGCAGGGCTTGATAGCTGCTGTCCCTTTGAATGCGACATGACAGACTCGCTCCTTGTTGACAAGACGGCCCAGCACCATTGGCGCCCATTCCTCAAGCAAGTCTAGCTTCAGAACTTTCGCGAGAATTAGAACGGCTCGCAATGGCGCGGATTCTCGAAGGTTAACGGGGTCGCATGGCCGATCGGCCAAAAAAGAGGACGTCTTGCTCCAGGCGCAAATCATCGCACATTCTTCCGGACGGGACCTCGACGTCGTCGTACCCGAGCACATAATCCTGTGCGACGTCCCGCCGAAGACGGCAGCCTTCGGCCAGCCCGATCGGCAAAAGGCTCTCGCTGTGGGTGGTCTTGGCGTTCTCGCACAACCCATAAGTCATGTAGTGCCCGAGCCCATCCAAGATTTCTCCCGCCTTGAGATCTCTCTTAGCTGCCGCAACCACATCGACGCGTGGCGCGTCGAGCGGCGTGATTGCTGCATCTCCAAAGATCGCTGCGCGGGCGACTGTGAACGGGACTTCAAAGTGGCAAAGATGATAGGGCCAATAAAAACAGTAGAGTGGTCCCGGGCCCAGCTTGTAAAGGGACAGATAGTGTCGTTCGATGGTGTCGTCGGTCGTGCCCAGGACAAATATACCCGGATTGGGCATGGCGCCAACGCAATAATCCACGATGCCCGGACCGGCAAGAAGCTCGTCTAGCGAATACCAGTTCACTGCCTCCTGAATCGGGGTGCCTGGCGGAACGACGGGACCGTGCATCCCGCGCTTCGCGACCCGCATGCCCGTCGCGTTGGCGACGATGGCGTTCTCGAACGATATCTTGGTGCCGTCTGCGAAGGAGGTGACCATCGGAGCCTTCATTCCCCATCTCTTGGCAAACCCCTCCTGAGTTGTGGGGTTGCGGTAGGGGTCGTGCAGGCCTTTGATGTTGCCGCAGAGCACCGGCTTGATGCCCAAGCCCTTCACCCACCGATGCAGATTCATGATGACGCCAGGCTGGTCGCCTTCCGTGTTGGTGACAACGACCCCTTCGCGGTCGGCATAAACCTTGAGAATCGGACCAAGGGTGCCGTCCAACTCGGCATTCATCATGACGACGTGCTTCCGTCGGGCGATCGCCCGCATCACCACCTGGGCCGCGAACTCGATCGTGCCGGTAACCTCGAGAATTACATCGATGCGGTTGCTGTCGCAAAGCAGCATTGGATCTTCGCTGACCGCGCGCCGGCCGTTGGTGATGCAGTCATCCAACTCGACCACCGAGCACACGTTGGCGGCATCGTTCTCGCCGGATTCGACGTAGGCCTGGCGGGCACCATCGAGATGACGGTTGGAGATCGCGACGAGTTTCATGCCCTTCGTGTAGCGGAGCATCTGGCGGGCGATGCCGCGGGCCATAAAGCCGGCGCCCACCATTCCGACGCTGATTGGCGCATCAGCTCGCTGCAGACGCTCAAGTTCACGGTCGACGATGAACATGGCTTTTACTCGTAATCCGCGGTCGCGGGGATGCTCATGGGCTCGTGCGCGAAGTCTGGCCAGTTGCGATCCTTGTCCGAGATCACAGCGGGTTCCGCGGGCCAACCGATGCGGAAGGCTGAGTCGTTCCAGCGCACGCCGCGTTCAGCTGCCGGCGTATAGAACTCGGACACAAGATAGGTCACTTCCGTCTCGTCCGCGAGGGTGAGGAAAGCGTTAGCGCAGCCCTTGGGGACGAGCAGCGTGCGGTAATTTGTGGCACAGAGCTCGATCGCGATGTGACACATGAAGGTCGGCGACTGCGGCCGTAGATCGAGCATCACATCATAGATAGCGCCGCGCACGCAGCGCAGGAGTTTGTCTTCCCTGTATGGGGCGACTTGATAGTGGAAGCCGCGCAGCGTGTGCTTGTGGCGGTTGAAGGAGATATTCATCTGGACGAGGCAGTTCGGAAGACCGCGATTGCCGAATTCGTACCAGCACCACCCGCGGGCAAAGAAGCCGCGGTCGTCTGACCACTTCTCCAGGTCGATGGTATAGGCATCCGCAATTGCGGTCGCGTTGAAGATCATTCGCTCCTCCCAAAGCGACCTCATTCGGACGGGTAGAGCACCCGCGAGCCATACACTTCGTAGCGGACCGGCATACAGGTAAGGTTCGACAGTGATTTCCGCACCCCCTCGCGCTTCTCAGGCATCACGATAAACATCAGGAAGCCGCCGCCGCCAGCACCGCAGAGTTTGCCGCCTTCCGCCCCCGCTTCAATAGCCCGCGTATAATGGCTGTCGATCTCGGTATTGGTGATCTTCGAGGCGAGACGCCGCTTCAGTTGCCAGCCTCGGTCAAGCGCCGCGCCCAACTTCTGGATGTCGATATACGGGCCGGCGCAGAGGGCGCGTAGCTCATAGGCGGCGTTGCGCATCTCCCGCAGCATGTCGAGATTGCGCGCCGTGCTGACTTTCTGCTCTGCGAGCACCGAAGCCGCAGGGCGCTGATGGCCGGTCCAGAACATCATGACGCTGCCAAACAGCTCGGCAACCGAGCCGTTTACAACCGGTTGCGGCTCGACCATGACACGACCGCCACGACCAAAACGCAGCAGGTTCAGCCCACCAAAAGCGGCGGCATACTGGTCCTGCTTGCCGATCGGCTCCTTGAGCACCTCCATCTCGATAAAACAGGCCTCCTCGGCAAGCTGGCCCGCAGTAACGCGCTCGCCACGAAAGGCGTGGAGCGCGTTGAGCAATCCCACTGCAAACGCGCTAGATCCGCCCATGCCGGTCGAGGCCGGCACGTCCGCAACCGTGCTGATGAAGATTGGAGGCTCGATATCCAAAAACCTAAGGCATTCGCGGGCTATGTCGTTCTCGATCTCGCCAATGACGTTGACCTGCTCCGTGCGCGAGTAGTTGAGCCGGATCGGCTCATTGAAAAGCTCGCTGTGGCGCTTGACGGTCACGTAGACGTATTTGTCGACGGCTGTGCTCAATACGGCACCCTCTTCGATCTCGTAGAACTCTGGCAAATCGGTGCCGCCGCCGGCGAAGCTGACCCGCAGCGGCGTCCGCGTGACGACGATGTTCGCATTCATCGGCAATGTTCCCGCACGTCGCCTCCGCCCGTTGAACCTCGCGCTCGCCTCATGCTACTTGGGCCGTGGTCCGGGTCCATCTGAGCGTGCCGTCGAGCGAGCCGCTGTCGAGCAGATGCCGCAACCAGCTGAGGCGCGTGAAGCGGTTATCTGTGAATTCGCTATGTGTCAGACCGATGCGTTCAAACGAGGCGTACAAATGAGCAGCGCCTTGCCGCGCCGACCATCGGAAGTCGAACGCCGGGAAAGTCCTTTTGAATTTCGCAAAATCGGCTTTGTAGGTTCGCTGATCGGCGCCCGGCTGCAATACGATCCGAAGCTCGCAGCCCGCGACGGTCTCGCAGACGATCTTCCCGAGTTCGCCGATCTGGTGATTGAGTTCGTCTGCGCCCGTATTGAAGGCCTCGTTGTGGACGAGCTCCAGCGGCGCCTCAAGCACCGCCTGGAATGCGCGCGCCACATCCTGAACGTGAACCACCGGTCGCCAGGGTGTTCCGTCGCTGTGGATCAGGACTCGGCCTGTCGTACAGGCACTGCCCACCAAATTGTTGAGAACGGTGTCGAAGCGCATGCATGGCGAGAGTCCGTAGACAGTCCCATTGCGACAGAAAGTTGGAGAGAAGTTGTCGTTGGCGAGCCGGCGCAGGGCCGTTTCTGCATCAACCTTTGAGCGGGCGTATTCGGTCTGCGGCGCCAGTGGTGCGTTCTCGTCGACAACCGCCGCTTCGGACATGCCGTACATGATGCAAGATGAGGAGAAGATAAAGCGCCGGACGCCCGCCTGCTTTGCAAGCCGCGCGAGGCGGATCGTAGCCTGGCCGTTGATCTCCCGCGTCCACGCCTCGTTCAAGTTCCCGATCGGATCGTTACTCAGCGCGGCCAGGTGGACCACCGCGTCGAACCCGGCGAGGTCTTGGGCGGTGACCTCCCGCAGGTCTTTGCGTATTGTCGGGATCTCGTTGTGGTCTGCGACCAGTGCACAGGCGCGGAAATACCCGGTATCAAAACCGATCACGTCGTAGTCTTGGCTCCGCAGCCACCGTGCCATCACCGAGCCGATATAGCCATAATTGCCGGTGATCAGAATGCGCCTGTTGTTAGGCATGGATAGACGTGCCTTTCGGTTCTATCAGGTGCCGAGTGATATCGAGAAGAGAACGCGTATCGCTGATGCGATAGAATGGGCATCCGGCGGCGACTGCTGCTGCTTCATCCCGTTCATCATCGCCAATAAACGGCGTCTGGGTGAGATCGAGGTGAAAGTACCGTTGCGCCTGATGAAGAAGGCCAGGTTTTGGCTTCCGGCAGTCGCAGCCTTCCGCCCAGTCGTGCGGGCAATAATAAATGGCGTCGACACGGCCGCCGACCCGTGCAATCTCGTGCTGCATACGGCCGTGGATGACCTCGAGATCGGCCTCGCTCATTAGACCGCGACCGATGCCCGGCTGGTTAGAAGCAATAATCGTCCGATAGCCCGCCAGTGACAGGAGCCGCAGAGCCTCCAGGGATCCCGGACACCACTCCCACTCACTCCAATTCCGCACATATTGCGCTTGCGCCGGCTTGCGGTTGAGGACGCCGTCGCGATCGAGGATTACGCTCGGCTCGCGCCGCATGAAGGCTTCCGTTGCCGGCAATCTATCGAGCGAGCCGATGCTGTAATAGCGGTGATCGCTCACATAAGCCGTGAGCCGCCCTTGCTGAGCGAGCGGTGTGTAGATCGCCTCCTCAAAGGGCGTGTCTTCCTCGGGCAGTAGCGCAAGCGCGCGATCAGTAATGATGGCGTAGCTGATTTCAACTTCCCGTAATCCGGGGGCGCTGCGCAGGCGGTCAAACAGCCGAACGTGACCGCTCTGGTCGAGAGCCACGCAGCCCCGCGGGAGTAACCGTCCTTGTTGCTGTAGACAGTAATTAAACCCGGTTTACCGGCCTCGCGGAACCGCGCCCACAACCGTTCCATCCGCAAAGGCCAGTAGTTGTCGCAATACAATAGTAAAAAGCACGGATCTATCATGTGCCGGGCGGTGGTCACTCGGCTGCTGGTCTGCTGGTCGGGCGCGGTCACCGAATACTCTATGCGGATGCCCCGGCCACGGCCATCACCGAAATGGTTTTGCACGACCTCGGGCAAGTACCCCAAGAGGATCAGAACCCGTTCAAAACCCTGCTCCCGAAGCTGCTCGATCTGGTACTCGATAAACGGGCGTCCAAGAACCGGCACCATTGGTTTCGGTCGGTCATCCGTGAGCGGTCGCATCCGGGTGCCACGTCCCCCGGCGAGGATGACCGCCTGCCGCGGTCGATCATAGGTGCAGCCTTCGATGCACGCCTGGGGGAAGCCGCCGTCGAGGGCTGTCATCACGCCCGACCCGGCCGATCGGTGACGAGACGCCTCGTGATCGCGTGGCAGATCACGGAATGCACGTCTTCGACAAGCTCATAGGTGCCTTTCTCTGTGCGCACCCATACCACCTGGTCAACCAGGCCCTTTAACGCGCCGCCGTCAAAACCGAGCAGCGCAACGGTAGTGAGGCTCCGCTCGCGTGCCAACTCTACAGCGCGCACCAGGTTCGCGGAGTTGCCGCTTGCCGAGAGGCAGGTCAACACGTCTCCCGGGGTCGCGAAGTTTTCGAGTTGGCCGGCGAACGACCGGTCGTAGCCTTCGTCATTGGAGAGGGCAGAGAACCAAGCCGTGTTGTCGGACAAGCACAGGACTTTCAACGGCGGGCAGCCGGACCGCTTCGTCGCCTTACCGAGGTCGTTTACCCAATGAGAGGCGGTGGCCGAACTCCCGCCGTT
>WNGL01011374.1_pt1 | contig 10195 bp, 6 predicted proteins | sample 5400591 | NCBI WGS metagenome assembly WNGL01 (sample SAMN13153377, study PRJNA577476) | soil metagenome | isolation source: 80 cm soil or saprolite under Garry oak tree replicate 1 | place: USA:California | collected 2016-06-15 | reverse complement strand
GGCGATCGCGGCGATTTTGTCCATCCAGATCGCCGTTGACCACTTGGCCACCAGGGCACCACCCGAGACCCCCGACACCTCGGCGGTGTAGTCCGGATTGAGGTAGCCGGTCGCGCCGACGAACGGGTTGGCCAGGTGCGTGCCCGGCGGTGTCGACGTGGTGGTGGTCGGTGTGGTCGTGGTGGTGGGTGGCGGTGCCGTCGTGGTGCCGCCGCCACCGGTGGTGGTGGTCGGTGGCGGTGCCGTCGTGGTGGTGGGTGGCGGGGTGCCGCCGCCGTTACATGCCTGGCCGTTGAGCGTGAACGCGGTGGGCGCGACATTGGTGCCCGTGTAGGACAGGTTGAACCCGGTGTCCGTGCTCGCGCCGGTGGCCAGCGAGCCGTTGAAGCTCATGCTGGCCGCCGAGATGGCTTCGCCGGTCTGGGTGTAGGTCGCGTTCCACTCGTTGGTCAGCTTCTGGTTGCCGGGGAACGTGAACCCCACGGTCCACGACGTGATCGCCGCGTTGTTGTTGGTGATGTGCAGATTGACCGTCGCGCCTGCGCCCCAGTCGTTCTGCACCTGGTATGCGACGGTGCAGCCGGTGGCGGCGTGTGCCTGGGACACCGCGACGACCCCGAGGCCGGTGGCGACGACCGCGACGGACGCGGCCACGATGGCCCGCCGTGACGACCATCGTGACGATTGCCTAACTCTCATGCCGGATTCTCCTCTCGACGTTGACAGGACGTGAACCGAATCCGATCCGCGCAGAGCGTATGCCGGTATCGCGTAACGGAAATCGGCGAATGTGACCGCTGTTGACGACAAGCCGTCGACCAGCGGAAATAGCCATGTACGGCGAAACTTACGTAGCACTGTCGATGTAATTTACACTTTCGGTATGTCCGTTGTGGACAGAGGAAGCCCCCACTGCCACCGCACGGGGCTGCAGCGACAGTGGGGGCTTCCGGGAAAGGGCGAGCGCTACGGCAGCGTCAGCAGGTGCGCCTTGTAGCCCGCCCCGAATGCGGTGGGCGTGCCCGTGTAGTCCGCGATCAGGGACGGCCCGTTGGAGCAGTCCCACGCGTTCCACGTCCACCCCAGGTAACTGGCGCCCTGCGAGTCCAGGAAGCTCATCAACGGGGTGATGTAACCGCTGGCACAGTCGTTCTCCCCGATCTCACCGGCGATCAGCGGCACCTTCGCGATGACCGGTGCGACCTGGCTCGTCCAGCAGGACTGGTTGGAACAGGTGTTGAAGTTGTACGAGTGCCATGCCGCGACCAGGTTGCCGGCCGGATCGGTCGGCTCGAACGCCAGCCACTGGGTCATCTCGTTGGAGAACTCCTCGCCACCGAGCGCGATCACGTTCGTCGCGCCCGTCGACCGGACCGCGTTCACCATCGACTGCATGCCCGCGACCTGGTAGGAGATACCGGTGCAGGTGCCGCCGTCGCGCCAGCACTTCCAGCCGGTGGTGTCGTCGCCGGTGGCCCGGCTGGCGAACGGCTCGTTGAACAGGTCGAAGATGACCGCGTTGTTGCCCTTGAACGTGTTGGCCACCGATGTCCAGAACGGGATCGCCTGCGCGGCGTCCGGCATCGGCTTCTGGCACAGGGCCTCGGCCGGGATCGTGCAACTGCCCGCCGAGTTGCCGGTGTACGCGCCGTCGGTCCAGTGCAGATCCAGCTCGGCAACGATTCCATTACTGTTGAGCAGATTCACGAACGCCTTGATCGCCGCCTGGTAGGTCGCGCCGGCGAACTGCGGCATGACATAGGACTCGGCGTTCCAGCATGCCTCGTTCAGCGGCACCCGGACGGCGGTGACGTGCCAGCTCTTGATGGCGGTGACCGACGCCTGGTCCACCGGACCGTCCCAGATCCCGTTGTTCTGCACGCAGGCGAACTCGGCGCCGGACCGGTTCACGCCGTGCAGCATGACGGTCTTGCCGGTCGCGTCGACGAGCTTGTTGCCGGACACGTGCAGTTGCGGCGCCGGGCCGCCGCCGGTCGTGCCGCCACCGCCGACGGTGACCGAGACCGACCCCGATGCCGCCGTCGTGCCGGCCGCGTCGAACGCCTCGGCCGTCAGCGAATAGGTGCCGGCTGCCACGCCGGTCCACGTGAAGGTGTACGGGCTGGTGGTGGAGGTGCTGAGCAGGGTAGAGCCGGAGAAGAACTCCACCTTGCTGATCGAGCCGCCGGCCTCACTCGCGGTCGCCGCGAGATTGATGGTCGCCGGTGCGGTGAAGGTCTGCCCCTGGGTCGGGCTGGTCAGGGCCACCGTCGGCATCGGCGTACCGGACGCGCCGTTGCACGCCACCCCGTTGAGGGCGAACGCCATCGGGTTGGTGTTGGTGCCGGACATGTTCGCGGTGAACCCGATGTTCACCGTGCCACCGGTGGCCAGGCTGCCGTTCCAGGACATGCTGGTGACCGTGACGTTCTGGCCGCTCTGCGTCCAGGTGCCGTTCCACCCGTTGGAGACCTGCTGGTTGCCCGGGAAACTGAAGCCGAGCGTCCAGCTCGTGACCGGGGCGGTGTTGTTGGTGATGTCGATCGAGCCCTGGAACCCGGTGGACCAGGAGTTGGTCACCGTGTACGCGACCTGGCACGGTGGCGCCGTCGCGGCCGGCGCCGGTGTGGCGGACGCCATCGGTGTCGCGGCGAGCGTGCCGCCCAGCAGCAGGGCCGCCGCACCGACCACGCCAGCGAACAGCCGGGCAGCGCGGGGGATGAGCCGTCTCATCGTGTACCTCCTCGTTGAGGCCGAGAATCAGTGGCCGCAGGTGCTTCCGTTGACCGTGAAGGTGGTCGGCGCCGCCGGGTTGGTGGCGTTCGCGGTGAAGCCCACGCTCACGGACGCGCCCGGCGCGATCGTGCTGTCGAAACTCGCCGCCGTCACGCTGACCTGCTCGCCGGTCTGGGTGAACGTCGCGTTCCACAGGTTGCTGATCTGTTCGTCACCCGGGAACGTCCACTGTAGATTCCAGCCGTTGATGGCCGCTGTGCCCGTGTTGGTCAGCGTGACCTGTGCCTGCATGCCGCCGGCCCAGGAGTTCGTCACCGAGAACGCCGCAGTGCACGAGGCTCCGGGTGGTGCGCCGGTCGTGGTCGGCGGGCCCGAACTCCCGGTCGTGGTCGGCGGTGCGCTACCGGACAGCGGGAACTGCATGGCCTGCAACATGTTCTGCTTGGCCGAGCTGACCGGTGTGGCGTCGTAGCCGTTGTCCAGCAGCGCGAACGAGTCCTCGCCGTTGAGCGCCCAGTAGGTCCAGCCCATCGACGGCGCGCTCTTGATGTAGGCCACCAGGCTGGCGAACCACTGGCCCTCCGAGCCGGGGGTGGTGTCGGACACGTCCGTGGCCCCGTTGCCGGTGCCGAACTCGCCCACCCACATCGGCGCGATCTGCTGCACCCACAGGTAACCCCAGAACTTGTTCCACACACCGAACAGGCTGGCCTGGGTGGTGGACGAGTTGAACCAGGTCTGCTGGAACAGGTTCGGGCCGTAGTCGTGCGCCGAGTAGACCACGTGGTTCGGCGAGCTGAGCGTCACCGGGAACTGCCCGGCCTCCACGAGATCGCCGCCCCACCAGGTGCTGTCGAAACCGCTGGTGGCCGAGGAGTCGGGGTTCATGCTGATCCCCTCGGCGAAGATCAGTGCTTGTGGATCGACGCCCAGGATCGCGTTCCCCGCGTTCTGGTAGGCCAGCCGGATGTCGGTGTTCGGGTCACCGGTGCCCCAGGTGGCGCCCTGCGCGTAGGCGACGCCGGCCGGGGTGTGCGGCTCGTTGCGCAGGTCGAACCCGATCACGGTCGGGTTGCCCGCGTACCGCTTCGCCATCGTCGTCCAGTCGGTCACCCAGCTCTGGCTGGAGAACGCGGACGTGTACCACAGGCCGTTGGCCTCGGCCGACTCCCCGGCCTCGGACCGGTGGTCGTCCAGGATCACCTTCAGCCCGTCCGCACCGGCGGCGGCGACGATCTTGTCCAGGATCTGTAGTGAGTTCAGGCCCTTGAGGTCGGTGTTGACCGGGCCGGCGTTGTTGAAGAACGTCAGGTTCTGCGGGACGACCGGCGTCTCGACCATCTGGTTGGAGAACGGGATGCGGATCGTGTTGTAGCCGAGGTTGTGGATCGTGTCGACGATCGTGTGGTAGTCCTGGGCCCACAGGCCGTGCGCGACCTGGTCCGGGGTTTCGAACCCGTACCAGTTGATCCCCGCGATCCGGACCGGACTGCCGGTCGAGTCGAGGATCTGGTTGCCGCTGGTGTGCCAGAAGCCGGTGCCGACGTCCGGCGCGACGGTCGCGCCGCCTGGCGGAGCGCTCACCAGCATCGTGGTGAGCAGTGCGGCAACTCCGGCCGTGACACACCAGGCCGTCGCCCGTGCTGAAATCGTTCGCATACTGACTCCCCGCGGCCATCGTCTGGTGGAACTGACCGTGGCCGACGGTAGGCACTGTGTTACAGGGCGATCAATGCACGAACAAGCATCATCGGGGAACCGGCAGGTCACAACGATGGTGCCGGTGGCGGTGACGGGAAACTTTCACCTGACCGACCGGTCGAACAACCGGTGGGAGACCGTTCGGCTGCCTACCGGTCATGGTCGTTCTCGATGTAAGTTACATCGGTGACCGGCAATTACACGTCCTTCCCTTGACGCGCGGGTAAGCGATTTCCATGCTGTAACGGCCTGGTGACGACGAGTTGCCGTCACTCGCCCCGGTGATGTGGCGGAGGTGGACGATGACCGTGATCGACATGCCGAGCGCGGCGTCGGCCGGAGACCCGGCAGCGGCCGAGGGACCCCGTCCGACACTGGTTGATGTCGCCCGTGCCGCCGGCGTCTCGACGGCGACGGCGTCCCGCGTGCTCAACGGATTCTCCCGGGTACGCCCGGAAACCCGCCGTCAGGTCGAGACGGCGATGGCGACGCTCGGCTACGTGCGGCAGCGTGCCGCCAGGACCAGCCAGCCACGCCGTGCCGGCTCGATCGCGTTCATCGTGTGCGAGGAAGGCCCGCGGCTGTTCTCGGACCCGTTCTTCGCCGGTGTGCTGTGGGGCGCCAGCCAGGAACTGGATCCGGTCGGAGTCCCACTGGTGCTGCTGGCCGTTCGGTCCACATCGGACTACCAGGCCGCGGCGCTGCGGTACCTGCGCCAGGGCAGCGTGGACGGTGCGCTGTTCGTCAGCATGCACGGCCGTCGCCCGATCGACCTGAGCAAGATCGACGTCCCGGTCGTGATGGCCGGCCGGCCGCCGGAGTGGGGCGAGGCCAATCGAGCGTCCTATGTGGACGCCGACAACCGGGGCGGCGCCGCCCGTGCGGTGCGCTACCTGATCGAGTCGGGCCGCTCGACCATCGCGACCGTCGCCGGGCCCGGCGACATGGCTCCCGGCGTCGACCGCCTCGAGGGTTACCGCACGGCGCTGGCCGAGGCCGGCCGGTTCGACCCGGGCCTTGTCGTCTACGGCGACTTCGGCCAGGTGTCCGCGGACCACGCGATCCACCGCCTGCTGGACCTGCGCCCCAACGTCGACGCGATCTTCGCCGCGTCCGACCTGATGGCACTCGGCGCGCTGCGCGCGTTACGCCGCACCGGCCGCCGCGTCCCCGACGACGTGGCCCTGATCGGCTTCGACGACTTACCCATCGCCCGGCACACCGACCCGCCGCTGACGACCGTCCGACAGCCGGTCGAGGAGATGGGCACCCGGATGGCCAGGGAACTGCTCGCGCTGATCCGCGGCACCTCGACCGCGCCGTCGTGCCTGGTGCTGGACACCGAACTGGTGGTACGCATGTCGGCGTGACCACGGACGGCCAGCGCCGCGCGCTCGACCTGTTCCACCGTACGGCCGCGACGGTGCCGGCCTATCGGAAATTCCTGCACTCGCACGGCGTGACGCCCGACTCCGTCGTCACGTTCGCCGACTTCCGGCGGCTGCCACTGGTCACCAAGGACGCGTACTACCGGCGTTACCCGCTGCCGGAACTGTGCCGGGACGGCCGTCTCGATCGTTGCGACATGATCGCGGTGTCCTCGGGTTCGAGCGGGCAGCCGACCGTCTGGCCCCGCTCGGCGGCCGACGAACTCCTGGTCGCGGACCGGTTCGAGCAGGTGTTCCGCGACGGCTTCGACGCCAGAACGCACAGCACGCTCGCGGTCGTGTGCTTCCCGTTGGGCACCTGGGTCGGTGGCCTGTTCACGCTCGCCTGTCTGCGCCATGTGGCTGGCCGGGGTTATCCGATCACGGTGGTGGCGCCGGGCAACAACAAGGCGGAGATCTTCCGGGTGCTGCCCGAGTTGGGGCCGCATTTCGATCAGGTCGTGCTGCTGGGCTATCCGCCGTTCGTCAAGGACGTCGTCGACAGCGGTGTGGCGGCGGGCGTGGACTGGCCGTCCTATCGCATCAAGCTGGTGTTGGCCGGCGAGGTGTTCAGCGAGCAGTGGCGGGAACTGGTGGCCACGCGGGCCGGGATCGCCGATCCGATACGGCATACGGCGTCGCTCTACGGCACCGCCGACGCCGGTGTGCTCGGCAACGAGACCCCGTTGTCGGTGTCCGTCCGCCGGTTCCTGTCCACCCGCCCGGATCTGGCCCGTGAGCTGTTCGGCGACGCGCGGCTGCCCACGCTCGTGCAGTACGACCCGGCCAGCCGGTTCTTCGAGGTCGACGACGGCACGCTGGTGTTCTCGTGTGACGGCGGCATCCCGCTCTGCCGCTACCACATCGCCGACAACGGCGGCGTCATGTCCTATCAGGACATGACGAACTTCTGCCATGCCAACGGTTTCGAACCCGCCGACGGCCCGAAGCTGCCGTTCGTCCACGTCTTCGGCCGGTCGCTGTTCACCGTGTCGTTCTTCGGCGCGAACATCTATCCGGAGAACGTCACGGTCGGCCTGGAACAGCCCGTCATCAGCGACTGGGTCACCGGCAGGTTCGTACTGGAGACCGTCGAGGATGCCGACAGCGACCGCCGCCTGCGGATCACCGTCGAAACCGTGTCCGGCGCCGACCCCGACCCGGCGACGATCGCCGAGGCGATCCGCACCCAGCTCCGCCGGCTGAACAGCGAGTTCGCCCACTACGTGCCGGACGCGTACCAGTTGCCGGACATCGTCCTTCGCCTGCCGGGCGACCCCGACTACTTCCCGGTCGGCGTCAAGCACCGCTACACCCGGGCCACCCCTCCGTAGCAGCACCGCATCCTCAAGTACGCAGTCCCGACTCGGCCGATGTCACTTTGCATCTGTTCTCCCTCCACTGTAGCCATAGCCGGGGCCGTCGGCGCCGATCCCGCCACCGCGATGGTGACCGGATTCCGATCGGCCTACGGCGCCGGTTTGGTGTTCGTCGCGGTCGGTATCGTCGCTGCCGTGGCATTCCTGCGCCGACCGCGCAAGACCTCTGCCGTGGTCACCCCACACCCGGCTCAACGCCGCGACGCGGCCTGATGCGGGTGTTTGGCTTGGTCGTCGCCTGGTGTGGCTTGACGGGCTGCTTTGCCCGGATCCTTCGATTGTGGTGACGGTCGGTGGCACCGCGTCAAGGGCGCTCCTGCGTCGCGTCGCTTCGCGATGGCTGCGCCACCCTTGACCCGGCACCACCGACCGCACGAGATGGCCAGGATCAGGGAAAAGCAGGAAGAACTGGCCAATCGGGTTGTTGGGTCCCCGGTCTGCTTTGGCTGGTGGTGGGTGCCGGGGACCCTGGTGGATGGTCGGGTTTCGTTTGGGCGGGTTGCGTTGTGGTGGGGCGCCATCACAAAGACCGCAACCCGCCGAGCGAACCCCAGGTCCCGCCCGAGCACGGCGCATCGACGCCGAGAGAGGCTCACCCCTCACCCCTCACCCCTCACCCGTCGCTGCGTCCCCGACCCTGACCAGCGTCTCACCGGGACCGCGAACACACACGCCGTTCGGCATTATGTGGGTGATGTTTGCCAAGTGGATCATGACGCTTCGTTGTCGAGTCGTGAGGAGCTGGTTGAACAGTTTAGATCTCGTCAATCTCCGCATCCTTTGGCGGGTAGAAGTCGTAGTCGATCGGATCGAGGTCTTCATCCTCGGGTTGCCAAACGTACTGCCGCAGAATTCCGCTTGTCGTGTCGACGGAGTCGCCCTTCTTTATCGTGATGTTCGACAGTATGCCGATGATGCATTCGCCGGGGTGATTTCGTGCCCACGCCACTTCTCCGCGAGTGACGATGATCCGTTGGCCATTGGTCACTGTGCCTTTGGCCTCGAGATAGCGTATGTCGTCCCCTTTGATTGCCTTGGCATCGAAAGGGTTGCCGTGCCGCAGGTCTTCGACGTGCCAGCCGTCGTCCTCGTAGACCTTTGTGAGGCGAGCCTGGGCGAGATTCTCGATCTCTTTACGAAACTTCGCGTCCAGGCGACGTCCTTGACCGGCGCTGAAGGTCCGGCTCGTGGCGGGTGATGGCTGGTCAGCGCTCCGCACTGCGGCGACGTGTGCGGCCCAGAGTTTCTCGAGGCGGTCGACAACCGCCGGTTTGATCTGACTACCGCTCGCTTGGGGTTCCCACTGACCTTCTGGCAGTTCGGTGAAGAGCGTTTCGATGGGCAACGCATCCTCGGGATCGAGTGCCGTGTCCCACATGACGTCGGCGTAGTTGGCGAGCCCTCCCTGGCCGTCCCAGTGCTCCGCTTTGAAGACCTCCGAGATGAACCTGCCACTGGCGAAGATCCCACGGTGACCCATGCCCTGGCGAAGCAGGAAGGCCCGGTCTTCTGGAGTGATCTTGTTCGTGGTGCTACCCGTCGACCATCGTCCCTCAACAGGATCGCCAGCGGCAGTGGCCTCGATCCAGTCGGCCAGTAGGTCAGGGTCAATCTCCCAGCGGGCCGGGTTATTTGTGAGGAGGAATGCGTCCGGAGTCGCGATCGTGCCGTCAGGATCCGGGAAGTACACGATGGAGCGGCCAGCCGGAGCAGGGCGCGTGACGAAGGCTGCTCGTATGGGGTTGCCCGGTGGCAGGACATATCCCTCCAGTGACCACTTTTGGCCGGTGCCCCTCGGGTATGACACTTCGGTCCGTCCGGTGAGCTCGGCGACCAGACGGATGCGACCGTTGAACGAGATGGTGGCGTACTGCTCCTGGTTCACCCGTGGGCCGAAGGTGTGGTAGCCCCGGTTTTGATCCCAGTTGACCTGGTCAGAAGCGTCTGAGTCCCAACCGGTCCACGTGCGGCCCCTGGGGTCGGTCGTGGGGTCGAGGTCATGGCGCGCAGTCACCTTGATGTTCACAGCCATGGAGACCAGTGTGCCGGCACTAACGAGCGTTGTACTCGTCGTCGGTGACGTGGTCGGCCCAGTCGGACTCCGGGCCTTCGCCGACGGCTTCCCACATGGCGATGTGGGTCATGAAGTGGTCGGGCGCGGCGCCGTGCCAATGCCATTCGCCCGGTGGGGTGTGGATGGTGTCGCCCGGGCGGATCTGGACGACCTCACCGCCGCGGGACTGGACAAGACCACGACCCTCGGTGACGTGCAGTGTCTGGCCGACCGCGTGGCAGTGCCATGCCGTGCGTGCACCAGGGGCGAAGCGCACGACGTTCACTCGCATGCGGGAGGGCTCCGCGCCCCTGGCGATCACGTCGAACCACACATCGCCGGTGAACCTCTCCGCCGGACCCTTCGTGCTCGGCTGCTTGGGCTGGACTTCCATCGTCCTCGTCTCCATCGTGGTGGTTTGCTACGGTTCGCTGGCCTGTTCACCGTATGTTCTTCCGGCACCCCCTGCCCGGCGGTGCCACGAGCGCTTTCGATATGCCAGTGGGTCTCGTCGAGGATCATGGAGGGTCGCGGTGCGCGGAACTTGGTGGAGCCGATCGACCGGCCGGCGCCTACTGATCGCCGGCGTGGCCGGTGCGTTCGTGCTGGCCTCGGCCGGTGTGGCCGGCGCGGCGCCCGATGCTGGGCACGCTCCGGACCGGGCCGGGTTTCACGCGCCGAGGATCGGGCACGTGTGGACGATCATCCTGGAGAACAAGTCCTACGAGGCGACGTTCACCGGGCTGAACCAGAACGACTACCTGTGGAAGACGCTGCCCAGCTTCGGGGAGCTGCTGCGCCAGTACTACGGCACCGGACACTTCAGCCTGGACAACTACATCAGCCTGGTCGCCGGGCAGGCCCCGTCGCCGGCCGACCAGAGCGACTGTCCGCAGTAC
>WNGL01011373.1_pt1 | contig 10195 bp, 8 predicted proteins | sample 5400591 | NCBI WGS metagenome assembly WNGL01 (sample SAMN13153377, study PRJNA577476) | soil metagenome | isolation source: 80 cm soil or saprolite under Garry oak tree replicate 1 | place: USA:California | collected 2016-06-15 | reverse complement strand
TGGAAGAAACATATGAGCTCGCCGGGGATGGTTTCCGCGTGGTGATCACCAGCCCATTTGGCCCGCAGCGGTCCTTACGTTGTTACCAGGAGAACCGATTGGTGCTGGAAGAGATAGCCGAAAGCGAAACGCCTGAAGATGTGACTCAAGGTTTCTATGAAGAAGCCGTCGAGCTGATTCAGGCTTTGAGCCACGGAAAGCGACCAAAGCCGTCCATCGAGGATGTTTTTCCATCCGTAGAATTATGCTTTGAGCTGGCGGATCGCGCCGAGAGGTATACCTCAGCCAGTCGAGTTCCCACTGCACGCTGATCACTGCGGCAATTTTTCTGCGTTCCCGGGTCCTCCAACCGGATACAGCCGGGGCAGCCGTTCGCGCAAGGGGGGAAGTGCTGGAAACGCCATGTGCGGCTCCGCCTGGTACCAATATGCGACAGAGAAATAATTATCGGAGCGGACGTTGCCATGGCCATGCTCGATTGTGGCGCGTATCGATTTGGTGAACCGAATCGGCGAATCGAGATGAAATCTATATACCGACGAACGACTGCCGGCTGATTGTCCGCCTTTCACCGGCGCACCAAACAAATCGTAGGAAAATGCTGTCTGGCCGAAACCGAATGCCCCCAGGAAATAGTCTTCTGAACCGGTGCCATTGATGGATGGAGTAGCAGCGCCATCAATGAAAAACATATCGTCGCCTTCTCCCCACCAATCGTCCTGATTCTGCAACACCGACATGGTGACGCCCACGAAGTGTCCCCGGCCGCGAGCTTCCATCCACACGTAATTACCTTCTCCCGTGGGGTTTTTCTTGTTGTCGGCCAGCGGATCATCGTTGCTCTTCCACTGGTTCGTTGCACCTTTCGCAGGGGTGGCTTGCCGGTACTGCGCATGAAAATAGAGCAAGTCACCCGATAGCGGATGCGAGTAAATCTGATAATCAACGTTGAAGAACACCGCATGAATCTGGTGGTCGCTCTCATTAGTCAGAGTAATTCTGGCACTCTTGCTGAATGGCATCGGGAAAAAGCAATTCAACGCACGCTCCGGCCCGACCGCTAGCGGAATCGAGTGATAAAGAAAATATTCACCGAGTCCCAGGCCGAAGAAGTCTCCGAGTGGAGCCTCCACACTCGGGCTCGTCTCCCCGTCCCAATACATGCGGAGCACCAATGACTTCAAATTGTCGGGAGCATCGTTGGTGAGCGTGATCCAAATGTGCGTAATAACCCCGGGGCCTAAGTCCTCCAGTAGTGTCAGAGTTTCGCCGGCCGGAAGCCGCCGCAAGTCAAAGTTTCCTCCGCTGCGGTCGTAGCTCGACGCCCGCTTCTGCACGTAATCTTTTTCCTTGGGCAGATTGGCGAGCCACTCCGAGCGATCTTGAGCGAAACTCGATGCCGACAGAGTAGAGATCAATGCGAACATCAACATGCGACGCATGCACACCTCCGGAGAAAACGAAAAGAAGTAAACATTTTCTGTGATTGGCGGAGATATTCGGGAGAGATCACGAGCTTGATGCCGAGTTCAGATCAAGGTTCAGACCAAGATTACGTCAATCCCTTTTTTGCGCAGCGCGTCTGTAAATTCCTCAGGCGCACGCGCGTCAGTGATCAGGCGGTGGACATTTTCGATTGGTCCGATGCGAAAAAGGCTGCGCCGGCCGAGCTTAGTGGAATCGGCCACGACGGTCACCTCTTTCGAAACCTTCATCATCAGCCCGTTGAGCTGAGCTTCCAACACGTCCGGCGTAAACGGACCACTTGCCAGATCAAAACCGTCCACTGCCAAAAAGAGACGGTCCGCGTGCAAGTCGCGAAGCATGGCCTCAGCCTGAGGTCCCACGAAAGAATAAGAAACCGTTCGCAGCAGCCCCCCGAGCATGATCAACGAAATTTCTGGAGCATCGGCGAGCTCGTTTGCGATGTTGAGGGCACTCGTGACCACCGTAAACTTTACTTTCGAGCGCTTGAGGTTCTTGGCGATTTCAGCCGTCGTGGTCCCAGAATCCAGAATAATGGTTTCGTTTGGTTGCACTAGCTGGGCAGCAGCTTGCCCGATTCGCGCTTTCTCCGAGCGATGAAGCGTGGCCTTCAGTTTTAGCGGGTAGTCCTGCGTGGGTTCGTAACGGACAGCTCCGCCATGCGAGCGTAGCACCACTCCGTTGGCGGAGAGTGCATCCAGATCACTGCGCGCCGTCACCGCGGAAACCGAAAAGCGCCTTACTACGTCGTGAATAGTGATTTGGCCGCTCTGCTCGACCAACTCCAGGATCTTTCGTCGCCGGCCCTCAGCCAGCATTCGTGAATTGTTGGAAATGGGCATGAAACCAAAGGAAGTTTATTCGTAGACCACTTAACGGTCAAATTTATGCCTTTCGCCAGCATACGCCCTCTTGCGATTGATTTCGTATTGCCTTGTCTTTGCTTGTTTTTTTGCTTGCGAATTGTTTCTTTTTTGTGATACAAGTCCCAATTGCCGAATTTTAAATTCCCAGACGGAGTGTCTATGAAGCAGCGCTCTCTATTCCCCATTCTTGTGGTGCTCACCACTTTTGTTGTCTTCGGCAGTCTGTTGGTTCACGCCCAGGGAACTGACCTGGGCACCATTCGCGGGACCGTTACCGATTCCAGCGGAGCGCTGATGGTAAACGCGACGGTGACTATTCTCGACTTGGCTACGAACACGCCCCGGACGACAACCACGAATTCGCATGGCGAATACCAAATGTTTGGCCTGCGATCTGGGAATTACAAGGTCTCAATTACCGCTCCTGGCATGGGTACGAGCGAGATAACAGGAATCACGTTAAATGGCAGCGACACTGTAAGTGCCAATGCCATGCTGAAGGTAGCGTCGTCGCAGACGGCAATCGAAGTCTCCGCGGAAGTGCCTCTCATCGACAGCTCCGACCAAACCATCAGCACTACCATAACCAACCAAGAGGTAATCGATCTCCCGCGCGACAGCCGTGACGTTTACCAGTTCCTATTCCTAAATCCGAACATTACGCAAGGCGTCGATTCTGGCGAATTCAAATTCCTCGGGTTCCAGAGTTATGGGGCTAATTTCACCATCGATGGACAGCGCTCCACTAACACGATCTTCGGATCGCCTACAACCAGTGAGCCTTCGCTGGAGGCCGTGGGCGAACTCAATGTTCTCTCCAACGATTTCAGCGCGGAGTATGCGGGAATTGCGAATATCCGCATAACCACCAAGCGCGGTGGAAATAGCTTTCACGGTTCGGCCTTTTATAACAATAAGAACTCAGCATTGGCCGCGTTGCAGATCCAGGACCAACAAGGCATCAGGGATTTCATCCCAACTCAGTTTGCCAGCCGCTATCCCACGCCTTACTTCAATTTAAACGACATCGGCGGTTCCCTCGGAGGTCCAATCCCAGGGATCAAGAAGACCTGGTTCTTCGTTGCCTACGAGCGAAATTTTGACAGGGAGCCGGTGAATGTCAGCAACAATAAATTGCCGCATCCGACACTTTGGACAGGCGATTTCTCGCAAGTGGATCCGTCAATCCAACCGACCGTGCCTGGTAACATTTTTAGCCAACTTACGGCGCAAGAGATCACCACTGATACGACGGTTTTCTGCACGGACCCTACGGATCCTACAACTTGTAGTAACCGCTTCATCACAATTCCTTCGCGCTTTCTGAATCTCAATGTGCAGAAACTGATTGATTTGTACTTTCCGAAGATAAGCCCATCAGTTGCGATTAATCCCGGAAACGGCCGGATCCAAGACCTGTTTCAAACTCTGATTCCAGGCGGCTCAACTAGGGATTTGGGAACTCTTCGCGTTGATCACGACTTTACGGACAAAGATCACGTTTACGGGGTGTATAACGCGCAGGCCTTTGTTGGAACCGTTTCCCCTGTGTTCTCTCCGATGACGGGACTAGGGCTTACACAAAACGACCGCCGTGACAACACTATTTCGGGTTCTTATGTCCGGATGATACGTAACACTCTCATCAATGAAGCGCGAGGTGGGTTTAATCGGGAATACAGCTTTCGCCACAGTAACACGACACTGGAAGCGTTCCTTTCGAGCGTAGGATTCGACCAGACTGCAATTGATGCGTACGCGGCAGTCGTAGGTCAGTCGCAACTGACGACACATGGACACCCTTTCATCAACCTGGGACGCAATTTCGTCGGCTTCGGCCGAAATGGCGATCGCAACACCGAGCGGCAGCTAAGCCAATACCTGGCGACCTTTGGCGACACCCTCACTTGGGTTGTTAACAACCACAATCTAAAAATGGGCGCCGATTTCGTACGCAATGTGGGCCAGGACGGATTCGCGGCTGCGCGCAGTAATCCACGCGGGCAAATCGTCTACACTGGCGGTGGGACTGATCCCTTCGCCAACCTCTTGCTAGGGCAGCCGGCAGCCAGGGTCGTTTTTATCCCCCAAGCCCGTCCGATAATGGACGTACACAACTGGGAGCAGGGATATTTTTTACAGGATGATTGGAAGGTTACCCCGAGACTAACCGTAAATCTCGGCCTTCGCTATGAGCTAATCTCGCCGTTCGTCGATAAACACGACATCATGCTGAATTTCGATCCGACCTTCAACAACAATACTGGACGGTTCATTATTGCCTCGGACAAAACCACTCAATATTTGGACCCCGTAGTTGCCGCCACACTGCCCGTGGTGACTGCCGCTCAGTCAGGGCTAGGTATTGGCCGCGGTTTGGTGCGGACCGACAAGAACAACTTTGCCCCTCGAGTCGGTGTTGCCTTAAGGGTCGGAGAAAAGTCAGTGGTTCGCGGCGGATACGGAGTGTATTTCCCAACCGGAGCTGCCCAAGGAATTCGCGATCCCCTTTCGACCAATTCGTTCAATATTACAACTACAAAGAACGACCAGGGTCTAAACCCGACGCAACTGCAGCCTTGGCCTTTTCCGATGACGGGTGGGGATGTTCTACCCAACAGCGGTGCATTTTCATCCAATTCCGTGCCGGTCGACCTTCATCAGCCGCTTGTTCAACAGTACAACGCTACATACGAACGTGAGCTGGGACTTAAAACTTCGGTTCGTTTTTCCTACCTCGGGATCACCACGCATGGGCTGATTGGGGGCAAGGACTTAAATGAAATCGCGCCCAGTAATGTCCCTTGGGGCACCACTTTAGACCAGACCGGGAACGGAATTGGAGACGGGGTGACGCCTTGCAGTCCTGACAATGGAGACTGCGCGCCCACAGCGGCAGATCTTGCCCGGCTACCGTATCCCACGCTTGGAGACTTCGCGCTGAGCTTTGGAAACTACGGCCATAGCCAATCGAACTCCTATCAAACCCAGCTGGAGCGCCGTTTCAGCGGTGGCCTGATGTTCAATGCGTCATACACCTACGCAGACCAGAAATCCACTGGCATCGATGGTGGCAATTCCAGTCTCGGTGGGGTTCCCTATAACCCGTTCAACCCTGATCGCGATTACACCCAGGATGCATGGGTATCTCGCCATCGCTTCGTATTCTACGGCATTTACGATTTACCTATCGGTCGGGGCAAACAATTTGGAAGCTCGATTTCCAGCTGGGCTGACACCGTAATTGGAGGTTGGCAGACAAGCTTTCAAATGTTCGCCAAGACCGGCACGGCATTTACGCCTTACTGGACCTGCGATAACTGCGGGAATGGTGTACGTTTCGTTGGTCCAGGAAATATCGCGTCGGAGTCAGTTAGCGCGCTTGGTGATTTCGATGATTTCATCGGCTACAGGCCTCTGATCGTCGGCGATTACAAACAACATGTAGGAGATCAACTTTTCAACCCCAATGCGTTTGCGCCGCCGACCATGGGCGCAGACGTTTTTGACAACCCGGGAGTCGCCAGAAAGAACCTCTTGTGGGGACCTGGGGCGTGGGGGGTGAATTTGGGTGTGCATAAAGACTTTAAATTCGGCGAGCGCGTGACTGCCACTCTGGGTGCCGACTTCAACAATGTCTTCAATCACCCAATACGAATGCCGAACCTGGATTTCGCAGACAGTAGCTTTTCGTATCTTGGCGGCTTTGATGTCATGGTAAATTCCGCCCTCCAGCCTGTCCTGGAAGATGTAAACCCCAACCAGGACTTCGGGCGTGCGTTCTCCACATTCTCCCAAGAAGGTGTGGACAGCCGCCGCACCACCAGGCTGCGGTTGCGGATCACGTTCTAGCGAGTTCCCGTCAGCAGACAAATCGTGTTTACTCAGAGCCGGCCGCTCAGACCGGCTTCTGAGTAAGCCCCACGAGCGGCTACGGTCGTCTCCCGCCATGTATGCTTATATGAACCAAAAACTGTCCAAATGGGGTTCTGCACGGTTGAGAGCCGTTGACTGCGACCATCCGCCATTTCTTGTGAATGCCGTGGACAGCGATACTCATTGAGCAGTAAATCCGGCAGTCGCGTTTGACCTGCCGTAAATTACAGTGCAAAATATAATTGCAACATTAGTTTGGATACTATTGCTGCTAACTTAAAGTGGCTCTGTAATTTAGCTCGACAATTGCACCAGATTCTTATCTGGATTAACCCCTGCGTAATGATTGATCATAAAGGCGGAAGTGGTGGAATTGGCAGACACACCATCTTGAGGGGGTGGCGCCGAAAGGCGTGGGGGTTCAAGTCCCCCCTTCCGCACCAATACTAGTCCGAGCAAAATTTCAGACCTGAAGGTTTTCCGAGTCTTATGATCATCCTAATTACAATCCTGCATGTGTTTGTTTGTCTGTTCTTGATTATTGTTGTCCTGCTGCAAAGTGCGCAGAGCGGGGACATTGCTGCTGCCTTTGGAGGCCAAGGGAGCCAAACCGCATTCGGGCCGCGCGGCGCCGCCACCATCCTTACTAAGGCCACGACCTGGTGCGCCATCATCTTTATGGTCACGTCCATCACGTTGTCGGTCGTGGCGTCGCGCAAGACCGGTACAGGATCGGCGTTGCAGGGCTATAAGTCATCGCAAACCAAAGAGCCCGCGAAGCCTGCCACCCCAGCCGTTCCCCCGCAGCAGAAGTAGTGAGGGAATTTCGCGATTGCTGTTCGGTGGTTCACGACTGTTCTCCATGATTCATGAAATCCTGCCGGTCGGGCCGTTGCAGTGCAACTGCTCCATCATCGGCGATGAGACCACGCGCGAGGGCATGGTCATCGATCCTGGCGACGATATCGCCGACGTGCTCGCCATCATCCAGAAACACGGCTTGAAGATCAAGCAGATCGTCGTCACCCATGCGCACATTGACCATGTGGGTGGGGCGATGAAATTACGCGCCGCGACAAGCGTGCCCATTCTTCTGAATCACAACGATTACACATTGCTGAAAATGCTCGACCTGCAAGCGGCTTGGATCGGCATGGAGTCGCCCGGAAAGGTTGAGATTGATCACAGCTTGGCGGAATCGGACAAAGTGCAAGCCGGTCCGTTAATCGCCGGCGTGATGCACACTCCCGGACACACTGAGGGCAGCATCTGCCTCTACTTTCCCGCGGAGCAAAAACTAATCGCCGGGGACACGCTTTTTGCCGGCAGCATCGGACGGACTGACCTCCCAGGTGGTTCGTTCGACAAGATCATTCGTTCGCTGCACGAGAAACTGCTCGCTTTGCCGGATGAAACGGTCGTTATTCCGGGACATGGTCCGCTGACAACGATCGGTGCGGAACGAGAGAGCAATCCTTTTTTGCGCAAGGTTTAACTATCCAGGCTCTGCACCCGCTTGACAGCACAAAGAGCGTTCGCGCAGTATCTCAGCCATGAACTTAGTGCAGCGATTCGTTATTCTGCCCGCGGTCTGTTTCGTAGCGTGGTTTCAACTTCCCGCATTTGGGCAGTCGGCCCCGATAGCTCAGAAAGAAATTAAGCGGCCGCCGATTGTAGGGGTTGCGCACATCGGACTCAAGACCGATGATCTGGTCGCCGCTCGCAAGTTCTACACAGGTCTTCTCGGGTTTCAGGAGCCGTTCACTCTCGACATGCCCGACGGCAGCGGTCTGATGCTGACCTACTTCAAAGTGAATGACCATCAATACATCGAGGTCTTGCCTAGTTTGAAAAATCCGCAGGAAGACCGGCTTTCGCACATATCGTTTGAAACCACGGACGCCGAGCAGCTTCGCCAATATCTTGCCGGCAAGGGCGTGAAAGTTCCAGACAAGCTGGGGCCACGACTCGATCACGATCTCGGCTTCGATGTCACTGATCCCGATGGGCACGATATTGAATTCATGCAGTACATGCCTGGGTCATTGCGCGAGAATGCATTTGGAAAGTTTCTGCCGGACACGCGGATTTCAAATCGCATCATTCACGTTGGCTTCATCGTGAAAGACCGCGCCGCCGAAGACCATTTCTACCGCGACATTCTTGGATTCAAGGAATTCTGGCATGGCGGCATGACCGACACCGAAACCGATTGGGTGGACATGCGCGTGCCCGAAGGCAGTGACTGGCTTGAGTACATGCAGAATGTCAAGCAGCCAGACGAAATTCACACGCGCGGCGTGATGAATCACCTGGCTTTGGGCGTGCCGGATGCAAACGCCAGTTATCAAGAGTTGGTGAAGCGCGGGCTGACGAATAGCGAAAAACCCAAGATTGGGCGCGATGGCAAGTGGCAGTTGAACTTGTATGATCCCAACTTCACGCGCGCGGAACTAATGGAGCCGAAGCCGGTCCAGAAGCCCTGCTGTTCGGAGATGCTAAAGTAGTCGTAGCGCTCCAACCTGATCTTCAGCGCCGATGCCGAACGACTACTCCATTTTCCCAGTTATCAACGCCACATTAAACGGCACCAGCGCCGTGCTTTTGGTGACGGCACACCGCATGATCCACCGTGGACGCATGGCGGCACATCGTGTATTAATGCTAACTGCGGTGTTCACGTCGTCTCTGTTTCTGACTTCGTATCTTTATTACCACGCGCATGTCGGTTCGGTGCGCTTTCAAGGACGCGGCTGGTCGCGGCCGGTGTACTTCAGCATCCTGATTTCGCACACCATCCTGGCGATTACGATCCTGCCGCTGGTCGTCATTACTTTGAGCCGTGCGCTACGCGGGCGCTTTGATCAGCACCGCGCGATTGCGCGCTGGACATATCCGCTCTGGCTGTATGTCTCGGTAACAGGCGTGGTGGTTTATTTCATGCTCTATCACTTGTTTAGGGCGTAAGGGGTCGATCACTGTGCCAACGCCTCGTTTAATAGGCGCGCCAGGCGTAGTCCTGCCAGCGCTAGACGTTCATTGACGACTTCAATATTGGCCCGAAAATAAGTTGGATCGACTGCACTGCCGTCATTTAGCCAGACCTGTTTTGCTAAGGCGAACGACTCGTTCGCCCAGTTCTCCGGAGATCCGCCAGCCCTGCCCTGCAAGCGCCGACGGACAATCCATTTCTCCAAATAGCTAACGTAATCGGCTTCGCGGCGTCCTGTGTGCTCGATCAGACCTATATCCCAGGCAAAATGAAGATTGCAGGCGTATTTTCCACACTGGGTTTGTCCGAACTCCACAACATGAATCTCGTTTCCTCCACGCGCTTCTCCGATTGCATGCAGCGGCTGATGGATATCCCCGACAAAGTGCACGACAAATTTCAGCGCCTCAACTCGGTCTGGGCGCGGAGCATTCTTGTCGGCGAGCAAATGGGCGAACAGCGAGATCCTGTCCACCACGCAATTGTAGTGATCTTCTTTTGTTGAGCGGTGTCTTTCATCAGGGCGATAACAATCTCGCTGTTCCGAGAAACCTGAGGAGCTGACAGGGATATCTACAAAGTGCCAACCAGAGGTTTCCGGACGTTCTGACTTGACGTCGTCAGCCCAAACCGAAACTGCCGCTAGGTCATCATTGCCCAACATTGCGCTGATGCCATGACGGGCACGCTCTGTGAGATGTGATCGCGCAATGTCGGCGACAATTTCGTGGCCCTCTGGTCCCCAGGCGAAGGACGGCCTGCTCACGCTGAGCACGAAGATCAAGAAAGCTGCGCATTTCCAGACTGACACAGCAAAGATTTTAACCGCAAAGGTCGCAAAGGCCCGCGGAGGTCGCGAAGAAAAGCCCGCAGAGGTTGATCTTCTTTGCGTCCTCGGCTTCTTCTCTGCGTCCTTTGCGGTTAATGGCTTTTGCTCTTGTCCCCGCGCACCAAACTAACTAACAAACCCAACGCA
>WNGL01011369.1_pt1 | contig 10196 bp, 8 predicted proteins | sample 5400591 | NCBI WGS metagenome assembly WNGL01 (sample SAMN13153377, study PRJNA577476) | soil metagenome | isolation source: 80 cm soil or saprolite under Garry oak tree replicate 1 | place: USA:California | collected 2016-06-15 | reverse complement strand
AGAACCAGATCGCCTTCGCCGACGTCATCGTGCTCAACAAGACCGACCTCGTTTCCAAGGCGGAACTGGCGGAAGTCGAAGCGCGGATTCGCGCCATCAACCCCTATGCCAAACTGCATCGCACCGAGCGCTGCCAGGTGGCGCTGTCCGACGTGCTGGAGCGCGGCGCATTCGATCTCGATCGCATCCTCGAACTCGAGCCGGAATTTCTCGACGGCGGCGATGGCCACGATCACGATCATCACCACGGCCATGATCACCACGATCACGGCCACAGCCATGGCCATGGCGGGCTGAAGCATTACCATGACGAGGATATGCAATCGCTGTCGCTGCGATCCGACAAGCCGCTCGATGCCACCAAGTTCATGCCCTGGCTGCAAAACCTGGTCGCGAGCGAAGGCCAGAAGATTTTGCGCTCGAAGGGCATTCTCGCGTTCACCGACGACGACGACCGCTTTGTCTTTCAGGGCGTGCACATGATGCTGGAGGGCGATCACCAGCGGGCCTGGAAGGACGGCGAGGCGCGCCAGAGCCGTCTCATCTTCATCGGCCGCGAATTGCCCGAGCAAACCATCCGTGACGGTTTCGAGAGCTGTATCACGACGTGATGAAAGAGTTCGATCCCGGCGACAACGCCGCCTCCATCGTTTCCGTCACCGACCGCGTGCGCCCGCTTGCGATCGGCATGCCGGTCACCGCCGTGCATTTTCTCGGCGGCGACGCGGCCTTCGTCGGCGCCGAGGAAAGCGTTGCGATGGTGAGCGGCGAGGGCGAGATTTCGCGGATCGCTGTCCACAGCGGCGGCATCCTGTGCGCGGCATCCGACGGGACCCGCATCGTCATGGGCGGCGATGACGGCAAGCTGGTTGCGCTGGACGCCAAGGGCGAGGTCACCCTGCTCGCGACCGACCCAAAGCGGCGCTGGATCGACAACGTCGCGCTGCGTCCCGACGGCGCGGTGGCGTGGTCGGCCGGCAAGACCGCCTTTGTCCGCAACGGCAAGGCCGAAGACAAATCTTTCGAGGTGCCGTCGACGGTCGGCGGCCTTGCGTTCGCACCGAAGGGACTGCGGCTTGCGGTCGCGCATTATAACGGCGTGACCTTGTGGTTTCCCAACATGGTGGCGACGGCCGAAGTTCTGGAATGGGCGGGCTCGCATCTTGCCGTCACCTTCAGCCCCGACAACAAGTTTCTGGTCACCGCGATGCACGAACCGGCGCTGCATGGTTGGCGGCTGGCCGATCACCGGCACATGCGCATGTCCGGTTATCCCGGGCGCGTCCGGTCGATGTCCTGGAGCGCGGGCGGCAAAGCGCTGGCGACGTCGGGCGCCGATGCCGTGATCATGTGGCCGTTCGCCAGCAAGGACGGCCCGATGGGCAAGGAGCCCGCGATGCTGGCGCCGCTGCAGGCGCGTGTCTCCATGGTCGCCTGCCATCCGAAGCAGGACATTCTGGCGGCGGGCTACAGCGACGGCACCATTCTGATGGTGCGGCTAGGCGATGGCGCGGAGATTCTGGTGCGCCGGCGGAACGGCGACGCGCCGGTCGCAGCATTGGCCTGGAACGCCAAAGGCACGCTGCTGGCATTTGCCGCGGAGGATGGCGACGCCGGGTTGCTGGAGCTTTAGTGGCCGGTAAACGAAACTTTCTGGCGAGGAAGGTGCCCATTTAGCCATTCCGGCGATGTGTTTGCTTTCGGCTTGGTACTCCCCAAATTGGGGTGGTTTTTACCCAAATTGGGGTGTATAGCACCCGATATGGGTAGGATGGATATGGAAACAATCAGCTTATCTAACGCGCTCTTTTCCAAGGTGCAGCAGCGCGTGCTGGCGCTTATCTTTGGCCAACCTGAGCGCAGTTTCTATGCGTCCGAGATTATGAGGAACGTTCGCTCAGGAACAGGCGCTGTTGAACGGGAGCTGTCGCGGTTGCAGCGGAGTGGACTCGTCTCCGTTGAACGCATTGGCAATCAGAAACATTACCGGGCGAATCGTCAGTCTCCTATTTTTGCGGAATTGCAGAGCCTTGTTATCAAGACTGTCGCCTTGACCGAGCCTCTCAGGAAATCGCTTGAGCCTTGTGCTGATAAGATCAGGACTGCATTTGTGTATGGCTCGGTGGCAAAAGGCACGGACACTGCACTCAGCGACATCGATCTCATGGTGATCGGGGAAGACTTGAACTACTCCGAACTCTATGGCGCGCTACAGAACGTCGAGAGTGCGTTGGGTCGCAAGGTGAGCCCAACGTTTCTTTCTTCGAAAGACTGGCGGCGAAAGGCATCTGAGAAAGGTTCATTCATCAGCAAAATAGATGCATTGCCGAAGATATTTATTTTTGGTTCAGAGAAAGACCTCCAGCTATGAGCAAAAAGGAGCTCGATAACCTCGTAAGGATCAACCGGCTCAAAGCTGAGCCAGGATCACGTCGTGAATTTGCCGGCATGCTAAATTCTGCACGTACGCGTCTGGCTGATGCTCAGAACGAGAGTCTTGACCCTGATAGCCAGTTTGACCTGGCGTACGGCGCAGCACATAGGTTGGCGCTCGCTGCATTACGCCAGCAAGGATATCGGTCGGAAAATCGCATTACCGTTTTCCAGGCCCTCGTTCATACGTTGGGCTCGGATATTGCTGATGTGCAAATTTTTCTTAAGGCCCACAACGAACGAAACCTTGCAGAATATGAGGGCCGCACCGAAATTGACGAAGGTCTTTTGGCCGATCTAATCCGCTGCACGAAGAAATTGGAGACTGCGTTGGCAAGACTCGATCCTCCTGCCGACGAATGAAGGGGTTACCGGTGAGGTCTTCGGTAAAATGCCGCCCGGAAAGCCGGGCCCGGTTCCCAAGGGAACAATGCGTTCGCCTGTCCGTTGATCCCGCCAATGATATGCGGTGAACGATATGTCTCCCGACGACAGGAAACGTGCTTACAGGAAGGATATGCTGCTCGCCTCCGCGATGGTTACGGTGGGGCTTACTATATTTGGTCTCTCGCTGGTGAAACTCGCAGCCCATAATCCGCAAATCGCGCAGGCGACGCAACCGTTGCAATCCTCGCCCCCTGCTCCCGCGGCGCGGGACACCGCACCTGCCGAGTCAAAGCCCGGCAGCGAACGTCCGACCACTCCGGCGCCCGAGCCCGCACGTCCCGACGCTGAGGCACAGAAGGCAGGTGCTGCGACCGCGTTGCCGCCGGCTCCGGCTGAAAAGTCCGCGGCACCGATCAAGGATCGATAGCCGCCCCGCTGGGGCTGGGGAGCGTCGCGTTCGATTATTTGGCGAAGTGAATCGTTTTCCCAAGTCGTCATCACCGGGCTTGACCCGGTGATCCATCTTTCTTGAGTGATGGATACGCGGGTCAAGCCCGCGTATGACGGCGCAGTACGATGTCGCGCGCCTTCACCGCACCAGCACGTTCCGAAACTGCCAGGGATCTGAGGTGTCGATATCCTCCGGGAACAATCCGGGCCGGTCGCTGAGCGGGGTCCAGTCGGTGTAGTAACCCTGCACCGGGCCGAGATAGGGCCGCTGGATTTCGAGGCAGCGGTGGAAATCCATCTCGTCGGCCTCGACGATCCCTGCCGTGGGATTTTCCAGCGCCCACACCATGCCGGCGAGCACCGCCGACGACACCTGCATGCCGGTGGCGTTCTGGTAAGGCGCGATAGCCCGCGTTTCCTCGATCGAGAGCTGCGACCCGAACCAGTAAGCGTTCCTGGCATGGCCGTAGAGCAGTACGCCGAGTTCGTCGATGCCGTCCTCGATCTCGTTTTCATCCAGGATGTGCCACTTCGGCTGCATCTTGCCGGTGGCGCCGAAGATCTCGTGCAGCGACAGCACCGCGTCGTTGGCGGGGTGATAGGCGTAATGGCAGGTCGGGCGATAGATCACCTTGCCGCCGTCGCGAACGGTGAAATAGTCCGCGATCGAGATCGATTCGTTGTGGGTGACGAGAAAACCGTATTGCGCGCCCGGTGTCGGACACCATGAGCGCACGCGGGTGTTGGCGCCGGGCTGCAGCAGATAGATAGCGGCACCGCAGCCTTCGGTGTGGGCGCGGCCATTGTCCGGCATCCACGTCTCATGCGTGCCCCAGCCGAGTTCGGCCGGCTGCATGCCCTCGGAAACAAAGCCCTCCACCGACCAGGTGTTGACGAAGACGTTCATCGGCTTCGGCCTCTTCGAGCGCTGGGTGTCGCGTTCGGCGATATGGATGCCCTTGACGCCGAGCTTGTGGGCAAGCTGGCCCCAGCCCTCCCGGCTTTTCGGCTCGTTGAACTCGGTGTTGGTGTCGCGGGCGATGTCGAGCAGCGCCTGCTTGACGAACCAGGACACCATGCCGGGATTGGCGCCGCAGGTCGAGACGGCGGTGGTGCCGCCCGGGCTCTTGTGCTTTGCCGCCAGCAAGGTTTCGCGCAACGCGTAATTGGAGCGCTTTTCGGGGCCGATATTCTTGTCGAAGTAAAAGCCGAGCCACGGCTCGACGACGGTGTCGACGTAGAGCGCGCCGATCTCGCGGCATAGGGTCATGATATCGACCGACGAGGTGTCCACCGACAGGTTGACGCAAAAACCCTGGCCGCCGCCGGCGGTCAGAAGCGGCACCAGCACCTCGCGATAATTGTCGCGTGTCACGGCCTGCTTGATGAAACGCACGCCGTGCTGTTTTGCCAGTTCGCCGTCCTCATGCGGATCGATAATCACCAAGCGCGATTTGTCATAGGCAAAATGCCGTTCGATCAGCGGCAAGGTGCCTTTACCGATCGAGCCGAAGCCGATCATGACAATGGGGCCGGAAATTTTCGCGTGGATTGGCGCGGCGGGCGGGCTCATGGGCTGGTCTCCGGAAAAGGGGTGCGCTTGGCGCAAACGGGAATGATCAGGCGGTGCGCCGCTTGGCGGTGACTTCGATCTCGACCTTCATCTCGGGCTTGTAGAGGCCTACGACGACGAGCAGCGTTGCTGCGGGGCGGATATCGCCAAGCACTTCGCCGCACACCGCGAGCACGGTGTCGGCATCCTTGGCGTCGGTGACGTAATAGGTGGCGCGGACGATATCGGCCATCGCGAAACCGGCACCCTGCAACGTCTCTTCAATGGTCTTGAAGCAATTTCGTGCCTGGCTCGTGACATCCACCGGCATCGTCATGGTGGTGTAATCGTAGCCGGTAGTGCCGGCGACGAAGGCGAAATCGCCATCGATGACGGCGCGGCTGTAGCCGGCGGTCTTTTCGAATGGCGAGCCGGTGGAGATGAGACGGCGTGTCATCGGGACCTCGATCAAGGATTTCTTGCGGTTTACGGGTTTTTTCCGGGTTCGCGCAACCCCTCGCTATATCAGGACGAAGGTTGTGTCACGTTGGCAACGGCGACGCGGCCGCGGCCCGCCGGCGCGCGAATATGTCCCTGACGACCATGATGATGAGCATGATCAACAGGATCGTCGTGATGGTCCGGCCGCGTGGGTTTGACGCGTCGCGCGTCGTGGGTTGGTTTACCGCCATGACATTGAGCGGTCAGGCGGCGTGCGGCACGGATCGCAGCACTTTTGCGCGACGAGCCTTTGTTGGCGACACCGAGGCGCCGGCCGGCGCGATCATTCCCCAGGCGCCATCAAGCGCACCTTCGCGCAGTTCGAGGCCAAGCAGGCGGTCGCGCTCGAACGGGCCCGGCAGCGACAGTTCGCCGGTCTTGAGGCCTGAAAAACCGAAGCGGGCGTAGTAGGGCGCGTCGCCCAGCAGAACCACCGCACCATGGCCGCGCGCCTTGGCGGCTGCCAGCGCGTGGTGCATCAGCGCGGCTCCGACACCAAGCTCGCGGCATGACGGATCGACCGCCAGCGGACCGAGCACCAGCGCTCGCACGCCGCCTGCGCTGACGTGCCACAACCGCAACGTTCCGACCAGCCGGCTCTGGCGCACGGCCGAAAGCGCAAGGCCTTCGGCGGGCGCGCGTCCGTCGCGCAGGCGCTGGCAGGTGCGCAGATGGCGGTTTTCGCCAAAGCAGGCATCGAGCAGCGCCTCACGCGCCACGACGTCCGATGCTCGTTCCGCACGGATCGCGAACGCAGCGGCGTCGGGGTCAAGGGCAATCCGGGTCTTCCGCAAAGCAGTCATGGCACGTCAGTCCCCGCTTCCATTGGCCACCTGGCCAAGGAGCGTTGTCAGCAAATCGGATGTGAAGGGCAGGGAGCCGGCGCGCCGGCTCCCGATTTTCTTCTCCCTCTCCCGCAAGCGGGAGAGGTGAAGTGAAGCCCACGCGACCGCGTCAGATGTGGTAGGTCCGCAGCGGCGGGAAGCCGTTGAAGGCCACCGACGAGTAAGTCGACGTATACGCCCCGGTGCCTTCGATCAGCACCTTGTCGCCGATCTCAAGCGTCACCGGCAGCGGGTACGGCAGCTTCTCGTACATCACGTCGGCGGAATCGCAGGTCGGACCCGCGAGCACGCACGGCGTCATTTCCGCGCCGTCATGCGGGGTGCGGATGGCGTAGCGGATCGACTCGTCCATGGTCTCGGCGAGACCGCCGAACTTGCCGATGTCGAGATACACCCAGCGCACCTCGTCCTCGTCGCTCTTCCTGGAGATCAGAACGACTTCGGTCTCGATGATGCCCGCATTGCCGACCATGCCGCGGCCCGGTTCGATAATCGTCTCCGGGATCTGGTTACCGAAATGCTTGCGCAGCGCGCGGAAGATCGACCGGCCGTATTGCACGACGGGAGGAACCTCCCTGAGGTATTTGGTCGGGAATCCGCCACCCATGTTGACCATGGAGAGGTTGATGCCACGCTCAGCACAGTCACGGAATACCGTCGAGGCCATCGCCAGTGCGCGATCCCACGACTTTACCTTGCGCTGCTGCGAGCCAACATGGAACGAGATTCCATAGGGCTCGAGGCCCAGCCGCTTGGCGAGATCGAGCACATCGACAGCCATCTCCGGATCGCAGCCGAACTTGCGCGACAGCGGCCACTCGGCGCCGGCGCAGTCGTACAGGATGCGGCAGAACACCTTGGCGCCAGGCGCGGCGCGGGCGATCTTCTCGACCTCCGCGCTGCAATCGACCGAGAACAGGCGAATGCCTAGCGCGAAGGCGCGCGCGATGTCACGCTCCTTCTTGATTGTATTGCCAAAGGAGACCCGCTCCGGGCTCGCACCGGCGGCCAGCGCCATCTCGATTTCGGCCACCGAGGCGCAGTCGAAGCACGAGCCCATGGAGGCCAGCAGCGACAGCACTTCCGGCGCCGGGTTTGCCTTCACCGCGTAGAACACGCGGCTGTCCGGCAACGCCTTCGAGAAGGTCTGATAGTTGTCGCGCACGACTTCGAGGTCGACGACGAGGCACGGCTCGACGTCCTGGCCCTCGTTACGGCGGTTGCGCAGGAATTCCTGAATACGTTCGGTCATAGTAGCACCCTCCCAAACGGCCCAGCGACGGGACCCGTTCAAAAATGATCTCGGATCAAAGCGCTTCAGCCACGTCACGCGATGGAGGCGCGAGGGGGCCAAAAGCTCAGACCGAACTGTGCTGCCGTGGATTGGTTGGGAATGATCCCGCCCGCACACCTGGCAATGAAGGACAAGCCTCTTCGGTATTCGCGCCGGCTGATGGAAAGCCGGCAGAGACCAAAAAAGCCCGATCCGTCGTTGCTTTAAGTCGCGTCCCCCGTTGAGAACGAGGTGCGCCGGTTCGCCTCCGGCTGCCAGTCACGGTTGCAAGGGGTGAAGAGACCTTCAACGGCATCTCTTGAGAGAGATGCTGGCCTCTCAAGTCAGATGACCTGAGCGACCCTCGGTTCTTCATCCCTTGGCGGCTGTCCGGCCTCTTGTCCGGATACCTACCGACTGACACACGACCACAGGCACGTGCGAAATTGGGCAACTCTGCAAATAGGGGGTTTGAGTCCGCTTCGCAACATTTTTTTTAGGTTGAGGACAGTTTTCCCTAACGCGTGCTTGCAGCGCCACTCTCAGCGTGCGCATGCGGCGTTGAAAGTGAACAGACGTTAAGTTTGTTTAACGAAGCGTAAGCATTCAACGCAGGCGGCGCGCGGCTTACGCGCGACGCGTAAACGGCTCGACGCGTTGCGCGGCGCGGATGAACGTCACCATGATGAAGACGCCGGTCGCAAACAGCACGGCCTGCAGGATGTGCGCGCTGGTGTCGTCGAGACCGAACAGGATCGCGAGCGCCCAGCCACCGGCGAACGCCGCGCCGAACACTTCGGCGCCGATCAATATAGCGGCACTGATGACGGTGACGACGGTCGGCCAGATGATCCGGCGGGCGCTGGTCGGGGAGGGCTGCGGGCTCATGTTTCTGGATCCTGTTAGGGGGCGCAATCTCTCTGAAAAGGCCCCCGCTATCAAGCGCAAAAGGCCCAAAAAAGCCCAACGGCGTGATATAGATTGCGCCATTCATTTGGGGCGTAAACGGGAATTGTCATGTCAGAAACCTTGGAAACATTGGTCCCCTCGCCAGCCCCGAACCCGCTGCTGCAGGCGTGGCAGACGCCGTTCGAGACGCCGCCATTCGCCGAGATCGCGCCGGAACATTTCCTTCCCGCGTTCGAGCAGGCCTTCGCCGATCACACCGCCGAGATCACCGCGATCAGCTACGATCCGTCCGCGCCGGACTTCGCCAACACCGTCACCGCGCTGGAGCGCGCGGGCAAGCTGCTCTCCAAGGTTTCAGCGGTGTTCCACGATCTGGTGTCGGCGCATTCCAACCCGGCCCTGCTTGAGATCGACAAGGAGGTGTCGTTGCGGATGGCGCGGCACTGGAACCCGATCATGATGAATGCGGTGCTGTTCGGCCGGATCGCGCTGCTGCACGACAACCGCGCCATGCTCGGGCTGTCGCCCGAGCAGAACCGGCTGCTGGAGCGCACCTACACGCGCTTCCACCGCGCCGGCGCCGGCCTCGACGAGGCGGCGAAGAGCCGGATGGCTGAGATCAACGAGCGGCTGGCGCATCTCGGCACCGCGTTCAGCCATCATCTGCTCGGCGACGAGCAGGAGTGGTTCCTGGAGCTTGGCGAGGCCGACTGCGATGGCCTTTCGGACAGCTTCATCGCGGCGGCGAAGGCCGCGGCCAGCGAGCGCGGCATGGCCGGCAAGGCGATCATGACGCTGTCGCGCTCCTTCGTGGAGCCGTTCCTGAAGACATCCACCCGCCGCGACCTGCGCGAAAAGGTGTTCAAGGCCTTCACCGCGCGCGGCGACAACAACAACGACAACGACAATAATACCGCTATCGTCGAGATCCTGAGCTTGCGCGAAGAGAGCGCCAAACTGTTGGGGTTCCCCACCTTCGCCGCCTACCGGCTGGAGGATTCGATGGCCAAGACGCCCGAGGCGGTGCGCGGCCTGCTGGAGCGGGTCTGGAAGCCGGCGCGGGCGCGCGCGCTCGCCGATCGCGATGCCTTGCAGGGGCTGGTTGCCGAGGATGGCGGCAATTTCGCGCTGGCGCCGTGGGACTGGCGCTACTACGCCGAAAAGCTGCGGCAGCGCCGCGCCAATTTCGACGACGCCGCGATCAAGCCTTATCTCGTGCTCGACCACATGATCGACGCCGCCTTCGACTGCGCGCACCGGCTGTTCGGCCTCAGCTTCTCCGAGCGCAAGGATGTCCCGGTCTGGCATCCGGACGTCCGGGTCTGGGAAGTGACTGACAGCACAGGGCAGCACAAGGCGCTGTTCTACGGCGATTACTTCGCCCGGGCCTCGAAGCGCTCGGGGGCGTGGATGACCTCGCTGCGCGACCAGCAGAAGCTCGATGGCGCCGTCGCCCCGCTGATCATCAATGTCTGCAATTTCTCCAAGGGCGACGGTCAGCCATCGCTGCTGTCGCCGGATGAAGCGCGAACGGTTTTCCACGAATTCGGCCACGGTCTGCACGCAATGTTGTCGGACGTGACTTATCCTTCGCTGTCCGGCACTCGCGTGTTCACCGATTTCGTCGAGCTGCCGTCGCAACTATACGAGCACTGGCAGGAGCAGCCGCAGGTGCTGCGGCAATTCGCCCGGCACTACCAGACCGGCGAGCCGCTGCCGGACGACCTGCTGAAGCGCTTCATTGCCGCGCGCAAATTCAACCAGGGCTTTGCCACCGTGGAGTTCGTCTCCTCGGCGCTGATCGATCTCGAATTCCACACCCAGCCGGCTTCCGCGAGCCGGGATG
>WNGL01022095.1_pt1 | contig 10197 bp, 9 predicted proteins | sample 5400591 | NCBI WGS metagenome assembly WNGL01 (sample SAMN13153377, study PRJNA577476) | soil metagenome | isolation source: 80 cm soil or saprolite under Garry oak tree replicate 1 | place: USA:California | collected 2016-06-15 | reverse complement strand
CGATATCTTTGTGAACTTCAATGAGGAGGTGATCGAATTCGACGAAACGCCCGCTGGCGTAAGCGAGGAAAACCTGAAGCTCAAGAAGCTGCTCAACATGAGTGTGAATGAGATCGAGCTCAGCGTGCGCGCCGCGAATTGTCTGAACAACGCGAATATCACCACGGTCGGCCAGCTTGCCCAAAAAACCGAGGCCGAAATGCTGAAGTATCGCAATTTCGGCAAGAAATCGCTCAACGAAATTAAAGACAAACTGCAACAGCTTGGTTTGAGTCTCGGAATGAAGTTCGACCCGGGCCTTGTGGACGTGCCGGTAAGCGGTGATGCTGCCAGCCCGAACGGGTCGGCTGCCAAAGAGTAATCGATCCGGCTCGCCGACTTATGAGGCACCAAAAAAAGACGATCAAACTTGGCCGCACGCGTGAGCACCGCAAAGCGCTGCTGGCCAATCAGGTTTGCTCCTTGATCGAACATCAACGCATTAAGACGACGCTGGCCAAAGCGAAAGCGGTTCGACCGCTCGCGGAAAAGATGGTTACGCTCGGGAAAAACGGATCGATTCATGCGCGCCGCACTGCCCTCGCGACATTGCGGCAAAAGACTGTCGTAAAGAAGCTGTTCGACGACATCGCGCCGCGATCGACGGAGCGCAACGGCGGTTACACGCGCATTGTGAAGCTGGGCCAGCGCAAGAGCGACTCCGCTCGCATGGCATTCATCGAGTGGGTCGATGCAGCACAAGTCGAGGAAAAGCCGACGGAGGAAAAGAAGGCGAAGCGGAAAGAGGCCGAACCAAGCGCAAAACAAAAGCAGCCCCCGCCGAAACCAGAAGAATTAGCGACCAAAGAAGAAAAACCAACGCCGCCACCGACGGAAGAGCCGAAGCCGAAAAAGCGGAAATGGTTCGGCAGAAAATTGGCGGAGCCGGAAGAATAATTTCCCGTCGCGTTCGGAATCGTCCGGAACGCTGTGTGTGGTTCGGCGAGGCCATCGACTTTGTAGGCGGGCCCTTTTGTCGCTTTTTCGAGTCCGCCGATGTATGATTGGCTCTGCACCCGATGACGCCGAATCCATATATCTTTATCGTCGTTTTTGTTGGCGTGGCGCTCGTCTTTCCTTTGATCCCGCTGGCGCTTGCCTGGCTATGGCGACGATTTTTCCAGCCGCCAAAGCCGGGCGCTGAAAAAAACGCGATTTACGAATGCGGGGTTGAGTCGATTGGCGAAGCGCAGATTCAGTTTAGGTCGCAGTATTATTTGTATGCGATCATTTTTCTCATCTTCGACGTCGAAGCGGTTTTTCTCGTGCCGTTTGCGGTGGCTTTCACCGGTTTGCCTGTCGGGGCGTTCATCGCGATATTGGTTTTCGTGTTGCTCCTGATTGAGGGTCTCATTTGGGCATGGAGCAAAGGGTGCTTAAATTGGGCGCGTTAGCGCGCAGTAGTTAAAAGGGTTAAGAGGCTTACATTCCTACAACGGAAGGCATGAGCGAAATCGACGAGAGGCTTCGCAGCGAATTGCAAAGGCAAGGAGTCTGGGTGACTTCGATGCAGGAGCTTTACAACTGGGGACGCAAGAACTCGATTTGGCCGCTCCAGTTTGGGCTCGCCTGTTGTGCGATCGAGATGATCGCAACTGCCGCTTCGCGATACGATATTGCACGATTCGGCGGCGAAGTTTTCCGGCCATCGCCGCGTCAAGCTGACCTTATGATTGTCGCCGGCACGGTGACAAAAAAAATGGCGCCGCAAATCGTCCGGCTCTATAACCAGATGCCGGACCCAAAATACGTGATTTCGATGGGCGCGTGCGCCATTTCCGGTGGGCCTTTCAAGCAAGGCTATAACGTGCTCAAAGGCATCGACCGTTACATTCCGGATGATGTTTAAATTCCCGGTTGCCCACCGCGACCAGAAGCGCTCTTGCACGCGTTCATGGAACTGCAGCGCAAGATCGACGATCAAAAACTGACCGGCGAGAACAAGGCCGAGCACCTAAATGTGGCGCAACCCAGCGAATTTCCGGTGCCGTCATTTGGTGAACACGATCTGGAGCCGCCAGCCAATCCGGACGTGTTCCATCCGGCGAAGATTGAAAGACAAAGCTAAAAAGTTACATGACTTACAAGTTCGTCCACGGCCCAATAATCTGACGGAGCAGATCCCGACCTTATCGACGAGCTCGACAATCTGCTGCCGTTGTAACTTTGTAACCCTTTTATCTCTTGTAACCTGCTGATGCAGTCTTTAGACGAAATCAAAGCGCGCGCCGAAGCGGCTGTGCCTGGCGCCAGGATCGATATCGTTCTGAATCCCGGTCCAGCAAATCAGCCATCACTTTTGATGGATAATCAACATGCGCCGGCGGTGGCGCGGTTTCTGCGCGATGATCCGGCGCTGCGACTCGATTTCTGTTCAAATGTCACCGGAGTCGATTGGCTCGATCGAACCGTGAAGAAGACGGTGAAAGTGAAAAAGATCGTCGATGGCGAAGAAAAGGAGGTCCATGAAACGACGGAGGAAAAGATCCCCGGCTATCTCGAAGCGGTTTATCACCTTTACTCGATGACGCAGAAACACGGTCCGGTGGTGATTCGTATGCGCACGGCAGACCGTGCAGAGGGCGCGGCGCGGTTGCCGTCGCTCACTTCCACCTGGCGCAGTGCGGAATTTCAGGAGCGAGAGATTTTTGACCTCTACGGCGTTCGCTTTGATGGCCATCCGGATCTGCGACGCATCCTGATGTGGGACGAGTTTGTCGATCATCCGATGCGCAAAGATTATCGCGAACCGGACGATTACGAATACGAGCCAACGCCGCACGACGACGTGCTCGAAAAAGCAAGGCAGCACTACAGTCCAAGGCCGCAATTGGACGGCGCGGAAAATATCACGGTGCAACAGCGATGAGCGCGACGATCCAAACACTCGAACCAACGGAGCGACCGCCAACGACAATGGGTTCGCGGCTGCAAGGCGAGTTACTGGAAGTATCGATGGGGCCGCAACATCCATCGACCCACGGCGTTTTTCGCATGAACGTCGCGCTGGAGGGCGAGATCGTGCGCAAACTCAAGCCGGTCTTCGGATATCTGCATCGTAATCACGAAAAGATAGGCGAAAACACGAGTTATCTCGGCTCGATGCCGTACACCGATCGGCTCGATTATTTTTGCTCAATGACAAATAACTGGGCTTATGCGCTCAGCGTTGAGTCAACGACATGGGCGCCTGGGGCACGCCGCTCATGTATGCGTTCCGCGAACGGGAGAAGATTCTCGATCTGTTCGAATCGCTCTCTGGTTCGCGCATGATGTGCGATTACATGCGTTTTGGCGGCTGCCGGTGCGACACACCGCCGGGATGGATGGAACGAGCTAAGAAGCTCGTCGATGGCTTCCCGCAATTTGTCGACGAGTTGGAACAATTGGTTGTGGAGAATGAAATTGTCATCGCGCGAACGCAGAACGTCGGGAAACTTTCCGCCGAGTTGGCGATCAACGCCGGCATCACGGGCCCTATGCTTCGCGCCTGCGGGGTGAACTATGACGTGCGTAAAGTGGACGGCTACGGATTTTATCCCCGCTTCAAATTCCGCGTGCCGCTCGGCGAACATGGCGACACCTATGATCGTTTGATGATGCGTGTGCTCGAAATGCGCGAGAGCGTTGGAATTTTGAAGCAGGCTTTCGAACAAGTCCCGGCCGGTCCTGTTGTGAATCCGAAAGTGAAGATCCGAGCCTTTCGTCCGCCTGCGGGCGAAGCGTACGGACGAATCGAAGGACCTAAAGGGGAACTCGGTTTTTATTTGATCAGCGATGGAGGGCCGAATCCGTATCGTTATCGGGTGCGTCCGCCGAGTTTCATCAATCTCACGGTACTGGAAGACCTTTGTCTCGGTCACACCGTCGCCGATGTGATGGTAATTCTGGGCAGCGTGGATATTGTGATGGGAGAAGTGGATCGATGATTGGCACGGGCATACTCAAGGGAATGGCGGTGACGGCGCGGAACTTCGTGGGAAGTTATTTCGAGAAGGACCGTCTGATTACGGTGCAGTACCCCGAGGAGCGGAATCCGCTGCCGGAAAATTATCGCAACTTTCCCTTTCTTATCTACGACGGCGATGATGCGGAGGCGGGGCTGCGCTGTGTCGCGTGCAAGATATGCGAAAAGGAATGTCCGCCGCAGTGCATCTATATCATCAAGAGCGAAGACAAGAAGCCCGACTACATGGGCAAGCCGCAGTTTTATCCGAAGGTGTTCGACATCGACATCTCTGTTTGCATGAGTTGCCAGATCTGCGTCGAGGTTTGCCCGTTTGAAGCGATCAAGATGGACAAGGTTTTCGAGCTCAGCTGTCGCGAGCGCTTTGACGCATTGCTCTCGCGCAAGAGCGATCTGGCGAAATCGAACGAATACTACCACAACATTTGCCCGACGGATGCTGCCGAGGTCGATGCGAAATTGGCGGCAGCAGCTGCAGCCGCTGCGAAGAAGAAGGCCGCTGCTGCCGCGGCAACTACGCCTGGCGCAGGATCGACATCTGGCGGAGCCCCGCCATTGGCCGCCTCCGCCTAACACGTTTCGGCGAGATTCTATGCGCGACGAGGCGAATTCGACCCGTAAGCGCGATGCGGTTTCGGACGAGCCCGTAAAGATCACCAGGCGCCCGACGGTCGCCGCAGGATTGCCGGCGATCTATCAGACGATGCGGTTCTCGCTGCGCGAAATGGGGCCTATCCGCGCCTTCAAAACATTGCTGTCGATGAACCAGAAAACGGGATTCGAATGCCAGAGCTGCGCGTGGCCGAATCCGGATAAAAATCGCAAGGTCGCGGAGTTCTGTGAGAACGGCGCGAAAGCAGTTGCCGACGAGGCAACGACCAAACGGTTAACCGACGATTTTTTTCGGCAACATTCTCTGGATGATCTGCGAAGACGGAGCGATTTCTGGCTTGGGCAACAGGGGCGTCTGACCCAACCGCTGGTCAAACTGGCGGGCAGTAAACATTACCAGCCGATCTCGTGGGACGACGCGTTTGGGTTGATTGCACGTGAGCTCAACGCGCTTCCGAGTCCCAATGCGGCCGCGTTTTACACAAGCGGCCGGACGAGCAATGAGGCTGCGTTTCTCTATCAGTTATTCGCTCGCCAATTTGGAACAAACAATCTGCCGGACTGCTCGAACATGTGCCACGAATCGAGCGGCGCCGCACTGAAAGAAGTAATTGGGGTCGGCAAAGGTTGCGTCACGCTGGCGGATTTCGTGCAGGCGGACTTGATCTTTATCATCGGCCAGAATCCGGGAACGAATCACCCGCGCATGTTGGATAGCCTGCAACAGGCAAAGGAAGCGGGAGCAAAGATTATCTCGATCAATCCCATGCCGGAGATCGGCAATTTCAGATTCAAAAATCCGCAAGACCTGAAGAATCCGTTGCGCATTCCGGGTCTGCTGTTCGGGGAAGGTCAGAAGCTGAGCGATTTGTGGCTGCCGGTCCGAATCAATGGGGACGTTGCGGTGCTGAAGGGCATCATGAAAGAAATGCTGACCGAGGAGCGCAAGCGACCGGGTGCGGTGTTCGACCAGGAGTTTATTAGAGATTTCACCGCAGGCTTCGACCATTTCACCGAGGATCTGGATGCGGCGAGCTGGGATGATATTCTCGTCAGTAGCGGCGTGACGCGGGAACAGATCCGGCCCGCGGCTGAGATAACGATGAGTTCGAAACGCATCATTTGTTGCTGGGCCATGGGATTGACCCAGCATCGAAATGCGGTCGCAACAATCCAGGAGATCATGAATTTCCTGCTGCTGGGCGGGAATATCGGGCGACCGGGTGCCGGTCCGTGTCCGGTGCGCGGGCATTCGAACGTCCAGGGTGATCGCACGATGGGAATCTGCGAGCGGATGAACGAGACGTTCATGAAGAAACTTGGAGATGAATTCAATTTCGATCCACCGCGGGAACACGGCACCGATACTGTCGAGACAATCAGGCAGATGCAGCGTGGTGCGATCCGCATTTTTATCGCGATGGGCGGCAACTTCCTTTGTGCTTCACCCGACACGGAATTCACGGCGAAGGCGATGCAGAAGTGCCGATTAACCGCGCACGTCTCGATCAAGCTCAATCGTTCTCACCTGATTACGGGAGAGATCGCGCTGATCCTGCCATGTCTTGGCCGTTCGGAAATCGACCGACAGGCGACGGGCGAGCAGTTCGTCACGGTCGAGAACTCGATGGGAGTCATTAATCCGTCGTGGGGCGTTCTCGAGCCGGCGAGCAATGAGCTGCGCAGCGAGCCTGCAATTATCGCCGCTCTGGCGCGCGCGACACTCAATGATCGCAGCGCGGTTGATTGGGAAGGACTTATTGCCGATTACAATCGGATTCGGGATCACATCGAGCGCGTCGTTCCCGGTTTTGAGAATTTCAACGAGCGCATCGCTCAAGATGTTTTCTATTTGCCGAACGCAGCGCGTGACCACCGGAAGTTCAACAACGAAATCGGCAAAGCGCTTTTCACCGTGCATCCGATCCCGCGCAACGAATTGGAGCCGGGAAAATTCATTTTGATGACGATCCGATCCCACGATCAATTCAACACTCACATTTATGGTTTGGACGATCGGTATCGCGGCATTTACAACGGACGTCGCGTGCTCTTCATGAATCCGGAGGACGTGAAGGAAGAGGGGTTGAGTCAGGGCCAAATTGTCGATCTCACAAGTCACTTTGGTGACGGCCAGAAACGACATGCGCGTCACTTCCAGATCGCGCCCTATCCCATCGCACGCGGGTGCACCGCGACCTATTTTCCCGAAGGCAACGTGCTCGTGCCGATCGACAGCGTCGCCGAACGTTCAAACACGCCGACGAGCAAGTTTGTTGTGATCAGTATTGCGCCGGCAGCAGATGCCGAAGAGGCCGCGAAAAGCATTCTATCGATTGCGCATGAGCACGCACCTTCACGGTGACGCAGTAAAGAGCCTGTTGCCCAGACTCGCGCGCTCCCAAAATCAGGTGCTCAATGCCGGCTCCCAAGATCGACACGTTCAATGTGCGAATAAACATTGAACGAGGGCGGCCGGAGAAAACCAATGAGCGTCTGGTTGCTTTCACGAGCAAATTCCGTCGCTAGAGTTGAAGGCGCAGAGACTGACGCAACAATCGGAATTCCGGCTGCAAGCGCCTTTTGCATAATTTCGAAAGAGGCGCGGCCGCTGACGAGAAGAATATGACGGTGTAACGGAAGGTGTCCTTCGAGAAACGCGCGCCCGATCGCCTTATCGACCGCGTTATGACGGCCGATGTCTTCACGGACCACTCCTGGCTGACCGTCTCGATCGAAAATGCCGGCAGCATGAATTCCGCCGGTGCGCGCAAACTCGCCCTGTAGCTTTCGCAGAAGCAGCGGCAACGAAAGCAAAGTTTCGATGTCGATCCTCACATCTCTTGCCAAAACGATCGGCGAAAAATTCTGCCGAATGGCAGCAATGCTCTGCTTGCCGCAGACGCCGCAACTGCTCGAAATTGTTCCGAACCGTTTCGCTGAGGCGAATTTCACTTTCACGCCGTTGGCGAGATGGACGGTGATAATGTTTTCGCGATTGCGCGCCTCGTCTGGGTGCGAGAAGCCGTCAACCTGGTCGCGCCTTCTCAAGATTCCTTCCGAAACCAGGAAGCCGGCAGCCAGTTCTTCGTCATGCCCGGGCGTCCGCATGGTGGTGGCAATCGTTTTGTGTCCGATTCGGATCTCGAGCGGTTCTTCGATCGTGAGATCGTCGCGATGATATTCAAATGAGCCGTCTTCTTTCCTGCGAATGATCTGACCAGACCCGATGCCGTGTTCTTTCACTGGATTAATAGCGATGGTACCACGAGGCAGTATCTGCCAATCTCAGGGGCAAAGACCGAAGGTGCAACGGAATCGTAACGCAGTCGAACGGCGGCCCGTTGCTTTAAGGCAAAGCGTCGAATATGGTCGCGTCCGCGATACCTCGCTGGAGCAATTCGGTTAATTCGAATCACGCTTCCATTCATCGCGCCGATGTTGGCGCAGTAACCGCCTTTGTTACAGGAAAGTAACACAAAAGAATTTTGAGCGTCGCGCGGGCAGTGTGTAAATTAGTCGGCCTCGCGAGATCGTGCAAAATCCTAACTGATCCGATGCACGCATTTCCTGCAATATGAACTGGGTAACCGTCATCTGGTCTATGGTCGGCGGAGCGTGCCTGACGCTGGCGTTAATGCACGTTGTTATCTGGTTGAAGAACCGAGGGGCGCAAGTTCACCTGGTTTTTTCGGTGATGGCCGTATCCGTGGCGGCCATTACGGCGCTTGAGTTGGCCATGATGCGAGCGGGCACACCGCGTCAGTTCGGGATTTTGATGCGGTGGACGCATGTGCCCGTGTTTGTATTGGTGGTTTGTCTGGTGAGCTTCGTGCGGCTCTATTTCGGCACCGGTCGGCTATGGCTCGGCCACGCCGCGTGGGGTGTGCGACTGGTGAGTCTGATTCTCAACCTTATCTTGTTGCGGAACCTCAACTATCTCCCAATCACCGGGTTGGGGCATGTCCAATTTCTCGGCGAGCGCGTTTCCGTGGCAGAGGGCGTGCATAGTTGGTTGTCAGAGGTTGGGATTGGCGAACTTAGTTCCGTATTGTTATTGGCGTTTGTCGTGGATGCCTCCATCGCGCTGTGGCGACAGGGCAGTAGCGACGGACGGCGGCGCGTCTTAGTGGTGGGAGGCAGCATCGCGTTTTTCATCGTAATCGCAGCGGGATTCGCCGCGCTCATTCGTGTCGGAATCATCTACGCCCCATATCTCATCAGCCTGCCGTTTCTCGCTATCGTGGCGGCGATGAGCTACGAGTTGAGCTGCGATGTACTTCGCGCAGCGGCGCTTGCGCGCCAATTGCAGGCAAGTGAGGCGGCCTTGCGCGAAAGCGAAGAACGTTTCCGAATCGTAGCTGACTCAGCGCCAGTTCTTATCTGGATGTCCGGCTTGGACAAACTCTGCACTTTCTTCAACAAGCCGTGGCTCGAGTTTACCGGTCGCACCATGGAGCAGGAAATCGGAAACGGCTGGGCCGAAGGGGTGCATCCGGACGATTTCCAGAGGTGTCTCAAAATTTACACCGACGCATTCGACACGCGTGAACCGTTCGTCATGCAATACCGGCTGAGACGTCACGACGGCGAGTATCGCTGGATTTCGGATAGCGGTGTGCCGCGCTATGACGCTCAGAAAAACTTCGCTGGCTACATCGGTTCGTGCATGGACGTCACTGAAATGATAAACAAGGAGCAGGCTCTACGGGAAAGCGAGGAGCGGATGAGTCTGGCGGCGGACGCGGCTGGACTTATCGTGTGGACTTGGGACGTTCGGCGCGATGAAGTTAGCCTTTCTGATAAAGATCGCGCTTTTTTTGGCTTCTCCCCGCAGGAAAAGCTGAACGGAGATCGCGTGCGGAGAATTGTTCATTCGGAAGATCGTCAATTCGTCCGGCAGCTGGTGGAGAATTCACTGCGCACGCGCGAGGAACTCGAGGCTGAATATCGGGTAGTGCTACCCGATGGCAAAGTTCGCTGGGTCACCAGGCGCGGCCGCGTCGAGTTCGACGGCAACGGCGAGCCGATTTGCGAGCGCGGCGTTTTAATGGACATCACGGAACGCAGGCAAGCGGAGGAAAAATTTCGTCTGGCGACGGAAGCTTCGCCGAGTGGTATCATGCTCGTGAACGATCGGGGCCACATCGTCCTGGTGAACAGTCAGATCGAAAAGCTGTTCGGTTATCGACGTGAAGAGCTTGTCGGAAAACCTGTGGAGATCCTCGTGCCGGAGCGGTTCGCTAGTCAGCATCCGGCTCATCGAGCAGAGTTTTTCTCTGGGCCTACGGCCCGGGCGATGGGCGCCGGCCGGGATTTATTTGCTCAACGAAAAGACGGCAGTGAATTCCCGGTCGAGATCGGACTAAATCCCATTCAAACCTCGGAGGGCGTGCTTGTTCTGGCGGCGGTCGTGGACATCTTCGCCCGCAAACTCGCCGAAGCGGAAGCGCTGCAGCGGCGCGAAGAACTTGGGCATCTCAGCCGCGTTGCAGTGATGGGAGAAATGGCGGCATCCATTGCTCATGAACTAAATCAGCCGCTCGCGGGAATCATCAGCAACGCCAGTGCGGGACAGC
>WNGL01012478.1_pt1 | contig 10197 bp, 9 predicted proteins | sample 5400591 | NCBI WGS metagenome assembly WNGL01 (sample SAMN13153377, study PRJNA577476) | soil metagenome | isolation source: 80 cm soil or saprolite under Garry oak tree replicate 1 | place: USA:California | collected 2016-06-15 | reverse complement strand
CGTCAAAATTTACCGCGATCACGGCCCGCGAGAGGCGCGCTCCAAGTGCCGTTTTGCTTTTCTGATCGAAGAATGGGGTCTTCGCCGCTTGCGCGCGGAACTTGTCGCACGCCTCGGCCGCGAGCTCGCATTTCAGGGCAGAGACATGCGCGGTTCCACGCATGCAGACCATCTCGGTGTGAGTTCACAAAAACAGGCGAGTCTTTCGGCGGTAGGGCTTTGCATTCCAACGGGCAGGGTAAATCCTGAACAGCTCGACGAGCTCGCGGGCTTGGCGGACGTTTATGGAAACGGCGAGATTCGTCTCACCATCGCACAGAACGCCATCATTCCCAATGTTCCGGCGCATCGCGTATCCGAACTTCTGAAAGAATCGTTGCTCAAACAGTTTTCCCCTCGCCCTTCTCCCTTTCTGCGTGGATTGGTCGCTTGCGTCGGCACGGATTATTGCAACCTCGCTCTCATCGAAACCAAGAGCCGTGCGGTGGCGCTCTCCGAAGCTCTCCACAACAAAATGGGTGGCGGCGTGAATCGATTCACTGGTCCGGCTGCCCGGCGGGCTGCGGCAATCATCAAGCCGCCGATATCGGTCTTCGCGGTTTCAAGACGAGAATTGACGGAAAGATTGTGGATGCCGTGGCGATCTACACCGGCGGTCGGACCGGCCCTAATGCGGTCGCGGGCCAGGAAATTCTGGAGACCGTGCCGTGCGATGAATCATTGCCGGATGTCGTGGCCGGCGTCATCGAGTCCTATCGATTCGACGTCGAAGCACGGGAGCACGCGAACCTGAGCGATCCGTTGTACGCAGCCGCAACCACTGCGGGATTGGCGTCGTGGCGGCTCGCACGCGCGTAGCCGCAAAAATTTGCGCGATGGAGAAAGAACCATGACGGACTATGTGAATCCCAATGAACTGTTGCAAGAGGCCGTGCAGTTGGCGAAGCGAAAGTCCGCTCTGCCGGTCCGCGACATGTTGATTCGCGGAATTCTCGCGGGCGCATTTCTCGGATACGCCACATCTCTCGTATTCGTTGTCCTATCGCAAGGAATTGCTCCCATCGTCGGCGCAATACTTTTCCCGGTCGGCTTCGTCATTCTCGTTCTACTGGGATTGGAACTGGTCACCGGGAATTTCGCATTGCTGCCGGCGGGCGTGATGGCGGGGACCGTCAGTGTTTCAAAGTTGCTGCGCAATTGGGGCTGGGTGTATCTCGGAAACTTGATCGGCAGCCTGCTTTACGCGGCGCTATTTTATTTAGCGATTACTAGTTGGCGCACCGGCAACGGCGGCGCAATCGCTGATCTTGTCAAGCAAGCGGCACAAAAGAAAACTTTGGCTTACGCGGCGCTGGGCTCCAGCGGTTGGGGCACCGCCTTCGTGAAGGCCATCCTCTGCAACTGGATGGTGACGATCGGTGCCATCCTGGCGTTGGTCTCGCGATCCACAGTCGGAAAAATCACTGCCATGTGGCTGCCGATCATGACGTTTTTCGCGCTCGGCTTCGAGCACTCCGTCGTAAACATGTACGTCATTCCATCGGGCATGATGTTTGGCGCGCCCATTTCCGTGCGCCAGGCGCTCTTGTGGAACTTGCTTCCCGTCACATTGGGCAATGTTGTTGCGGGAGCGCTTTTGACGGGCGTGGCGCTTTATGCAACTTATCCTGGCGAAGCAGTTTCCATCGCCACGCAGGTGCAGGCGGTAGCAACCGAGCAGAACGAAAAACCGCAGGTATTCGCGGCCGCCGCTGGCCTTCGCTGAGGCTCTCTCACGCTTTCGAATTGTCAATTCTCAGCTACTGCGAAGATGCGCAGCGGACTTGGACTTCAGCCGCTAGATCAGGATCCATCAATGCCAAGCGCCCGTGCGAAGCGGAGCAAACCTGCGCCGCCGTGATCCCTGAAGCGCCACGCAAGTCCGCGCCCGCCAAATTTGCGCCGTCCATTTCCACTCCCCCCAAAATTGCTCCCGTGAAAAAAGCTCCCCGCAAATCCGCTTTCTTCAAATCCGCATCGAGCAAAATGGTGCCTTTGAGAATTGCTCCGGTAAGGTTCGCTTCTTCAAGTTTCGCCGAGGACAAATCGGTCCGCTCAAGATTTGCAAAGGAGAGCACCGCGTGTTCGAGTTTCGTGTCTCTCATGTCCGTGCGTGAAAGGTCGGTCCGCAGGAGTTGGGCATTTCGCAAATTTACGGCATAAAGCGACGCGCCGGAAATTCTCGCATTCGAAAGGACCGCATTCTCAAACGTTCCGTAAGAGAGATCGACAAAGCGCATGTCCGCCGCCGCGAAATTTGCGCCGGTGGCATTGGCGGAGACCAATACGGCATGCGTTACCCGAGCTCGATCGAGAATCGCTGACCGCAGCAAAGCTTCGCGCAAATTCGCTCCTCGCAAATCGGCTTCGGAAAGATAAACACCCTCAAGATTCGCTCGCCAGAGTTTTGCGTTGACCAGAAAGGCCCGGTAGCCGCGCGCGAACCGCAGATTCATTTGATTCAGCCGGGCGCCCTTGATTTCCCCCACAGTCTCATCCGTCCATTCGGTGCCTGGCGGCGGAGGCGCCGAGAGCGTCGCTTCCGTTAAATCCGCGTAGGGCCGGTAGCCAACGGATTGAAACACCATCGAAGCCCAGCGTTTCACATCCGCCGTTGATTCTCCCGCGGAAGTACCGCGGTCGAAGGGCAATCCCCTGTTCACGCCGAGAGAGAAGAGAAAAAGGATACACCCGCAGGCCAGGGCCGCGCGGGTAGTCCCCAGGATCATTCGAATGACGTTCTTCGATTTGGGGATCCGGATGTCGCCCGGGCGCAGCACTCGCGACACCACAAACGGGACACAGGTCGCTGTTATCACCGAAAGTGTGATCACAAATACATGCAGGAGGGTTCCGCGAAAATCCTGCCGTGGCAAATACCGAAGCCAGAAGAAGAACATGGTTGCGGGCACAATCCAGTACGCCAGCGCCGTCGAGAGCACCGTTTCGAAGGCGGTCATCGTTGAACGCGATTCCCCTTGCCACCGGAAGTGCCTGCGCACCAACCCCATCAAATACCACGGGCCGTCTTTCTCCAGCGTCTGTCCATCCGGAAAAACAGCGGGGAGCGCGGCCATGCTTCCCCACAACCTCAGCAGCAGAAAATGAAAACGCAGCGAAAGCACCAGAAGGACGAGCGGGCCGCCGAGATAAAGGCTCGTCATCGGCAGCAGATTGCCGAGTCGCGCGGAAGGCACTGCCGACGCATTGAGAAGCAGGCGCACGTCTGTTGTGAACGCAATCAGCGCGCAGCAGAGCACGCTCGCTCCCACCGTGAGGAAATAAAACCACCGCGCGATCTTGGTCGCGTCGCCGATAGCTTTCGAACTGTTCACCGCGGAAATCGATTCCGGCAGCACCGCGTCGAAAAGATTCGTCCCGCCCAGCCGCCCGAACCACAGCCCTTCCGCGCCATAGAAATTGGCGCCCATCAAATTTGCGCCGCGCAATTCCGTGCCCAGCAAGTTGGCGTTCTGCAGATTCGAACGCACGAGGCTGGCACCGCGCAAATTGGCCATCGATAAATCCGCGCCTACCAAACTTGTTCGGTGCAAATGGGCGCCCTGTAAATTGACGCCCGTCAGGTCGGCTTTGGCCAAATTCACGCCGCAGAGATCCGCTTTGACTCCCGTTTCCCCGCCGGATTCCACCCACATCTTGTGCTGATCCAGAATCTCGGCAAGATCGATCAGCGAAATCCCGACGGAATCTCCTTCGCTTGAAGGTTCTCCCGCGGCGGAATCGTCCGCCGATATTTCGTGCTTCAGTTCTTCAATTTCTTTGATTGCGTCTAGTTGCAGGCCCATTCGAACGTTATCCCCCAGCTTTCTTTACTTGCCCTCGCCCGTCCTGCCGCGCTGTAACGCACACATTTGGCGCTTCGCGGCGCTTATCGGCACTCCCGAATTCTTGGGATGCGAAGTCTTCCCTGCACGGTTCGAGTTCCCCCACAGGCGATGCTTCTGTCAGGCGGCTCCATCTTCTCCTATCAGAACTGTGGAAATCGCCTGCCCGCAAGTACAGGCGGCGCAGAGGTAACGGGGCAGCTGGAAGGTGAACGAGGAAACCTATTCGAGTAGGGAGTTAACCGCCTGAGCGTAATATAGACGGACGAAGGGCAAAGGAAAAGCGCTAAATTTTGAATGGTTGCCAGAAAAAACAGTGGCGGGGTAGCTTCGCTGAGGAGAAACTAGAAACTAGAAAAGGGACAAGAGAAAGACCCCACCCTTGCAAAACCCCCGCAAGGATGGCCACCCAGAAGCGTTTTTCGGAATTAAGGCGCGGCCACCCGCCTTCAGTCTGCTTCTGTTCCCGAGCTTTGGAAGAGCCGCACCGATGTAGTCGGCACTCTCACGATTTCCGGCGGGGTGTATCGTCAGCTGGTTTTTGGCAGTTCCTGCGGAACGTTTCCATACAGGTTCGTCGCCTGCGTGATAGCCAATAGTGCCTCAATCCGTGCGGGCCTTAGCGGCTGCGGGGAAATGTAGCCAAGCAGGTGGCCGGGTTGCGACATCTCATAGTCTCCCGTGTAGTGCCCCGGAAGACTCGTGATCACGAGCTGTGTAATGGGATCTTTGTCGCAATGTTGGTTACGCATCCGGTTGAGTGTCCGGAGAATGAAAGGATGCGGCGGTCGTGGGGAAAGGAAACGATTAGCAGATTCGAATGGCATGTTCATGTCCAAGAACACGACGAGCGGGTGGGCGGGATTTTTGGCGACAGCGTTATTGAGCATATATCCAAAGCGCAAATTCACGGCATCACTCGGCTCGCGTACGCCTGTCTGACCCAGTACGCCTGGCCTGTGCTTGCTTTTCGCTTCCACTGATATTGGCTGGCCTGTAGCCAGATGTGTCGCTGTGAACTCAGCATGGCGGGACGAGCGGTCGTTTTCGTTTTCGTGCTCGATTTTGAAGCCTGCCCGTAAGCATGTCGCTTCGGCAAACAATTCGTGTCGCGCACCCTGAAACTGATCTATTTGCCTCAGGCGCTCGATGAGTCGCGTATCCAGCCTCGCATTGTGTGCGACGACGTACAAGTCGTATGCGAAGGTTATGTAAGCCAGCAGCGGACCAGTGGGCGGGGCACCGAAGCTCCCGTCCGGCTGACGCGGCTGTGCGTTCATGTAGTTCATGCCCTTTATGCGCCACTGCATCACCGGATGACGCTCATCGGGCGGCTTTGCGACCTCCTGCTCGAACCACTCCCGGCCGAACAATTGCGGTACGTATGCCAAAAGAACGTCGGTCAGGAAGCGGCACCTATCACTCGGCATATAGAGCAACGTGTTGCCAATCGCGACAAACCTGTACCCATGGTAGTCGGCAACAATTTCGGGGCGCACCATACCGAAGCGGCGGGTTCGCTCTTCCTGTTGTTCCTGGTGTTCACGTGCGATGGCCATCGCCTTCGCGACTACTTCCGGCGGCACCGTTTTTGCGGGCTGCACGTGGATTGAGAACGGGCGGGCCGGCTGTGACGAGACCTGTGACGCAGAAGATGCCCCGTGGCACTTTTTGTATTTCTTTCCGTTGCCGCATGGACAAGGGTCGTTACGTCCAACTTTTTGCTTCTTCATGGAAATCCACCACTATCAAGTTACGGAGTCCAGTTGAGATTAGAAAACGAAGCGCAGAGGCACGACTAGCGGGTGCTTTCTATCGTCTGGTCAGGGCGTGAAGAAGGGATGCCATGTAGGCATCAAGCATAGCACGAAATTTAAAAACCCGGGAAGGGGACCGACCTTCGAATCCGGGGGACAGATGGGATGTTTTCTCAGTCTACTGATCGGTGGTGTGCGTGTAAAGCGTGTTAAGCGAAGGCGAGGCGGCCGCGCGGGGCGGGATGAGAAAAGGAAAGCTAGAAACTAGAAGGCAGAAACTAGAAAAAGAGTTATGAGGAAGTGGTGAGTGGCGAGTAACGAGGCTATCATGGATGCGTTTGCGAATACGCTTGATGGTCTTTGAATAGTTCTTGGGGGAGCCAACGATGCCTTTGGAAATAACGCAGCGCGAGACGAATGGAATCTACCTTCTGGCGCTCAAAGGGCGTCTTGTGCTGGGAGAAGAGAGCAGCGGGTTGCTTACCACGATCGACCATCTGCTGGCATCCGGCGCCACACGGATGGTCATTAATCTGGAGCAAGTGAATTATGTTGACAGCGCGGGCCTCGGCGCACTCATCGAAATGCATCGGAAGACAAAAGCCAAAGGCGGAAGCCTCAAGCTTTGTCATCTCCGCCCGAACTTGAAGCAAGCGTTGGAAATGGCCCGGCTGCTGCCAATATTCGAAACGTGTCCGAGTGAAACTGCGGCGGTTGCAAGTTTCTGAGGACGGCGGCCGCGCGGGGCGGGGATGAGAAAAGGAAAACTAGAAACTAGAAGGCAGAAACTAGAAAAAGGAGAAGAGAGATTTCTCTCTGCGCAAGCCGACCGCTTCGCAGGAGCGAAGCGGAAGAAAAAAGTCGGCTTGCTCCGTTCGAAATGACGGGTGGGCGTGGGCGGGCTGAGAAATGCAGGGAGAGATCGTCTGAAGGTCTGAACATCCCGTAGATGCGTCCGGGATGGAAGGTTCGCATCTGAACGTTGAACGTCCCGACCGCGTCGGGATCTCCGCCCACAACTGCGGTGGAGCTTCGATCTAAACGTCGGAGCTACGTTGGCGAGCGCTTCCTTGTAGGTCTCATCGGAGGACGTCTGCTACTCACGAATGCGAATGCGGTTCACTTCGACCACGAACAACTTCCCTTGGTAGTGCGCCATTGCAGGCTGGGTCCCTAAATACTCTTTCAGTCTTGCCATCACCTGTCCTAGAACTTCGGCGTGGTTGCGCATTTGACGCGCGACGACCTCATGGGTGGCATCTCGAAGCGTTTGAACAATGGTGTTGGAAATACAGTGGTCGGCCAGGAACCGCAAGGCCATCAGATGACGGCCTCAAATTCAGCCAGTTCCCGCGCATAGTCCAGGCACGCGGCAATCTGCTCGTTTGTGAGATCGGGAAACTCAGCCACAATGTCCGCGGAGGTCTTGCCCGTCGCCAGATAACCCAAGACCAGTCCCACGGGAATGCGAGTTCCCTTGATGCGCGGTTTTCCCCGAAGGATTTCCGGGTCGCTCACGATGTATTGTTTCCAAGCCACAGGCATGCGCCGATACTACCGCCTTTTACCTCTAATGGCAAAAGCCGGAAACGGCATCGCATTGGGTTCTGGTTGATCAAGGGCGAGAGCTGTGCGAATTTTGAAACAGAGGAAGTGGCGAGTGGCGAGTGACGAGAAAATGGGAAGAAAGCGGCGGGGGAGTGGCCTGGGAATGAGGTAAGATTAGCGAACTGATTTTGGTCTTGACAAGGCGGTTACTACCCTGATAGAATTCTTTGCGTAAAGAAGTGCGCCCCGGTTTTGCCGGGGCTTTTTCTTTTTGTAGGCTTGCTGTTCCCACGCTGAGTATTTCCCTTACAAGATGCGCACAGCCAGGATTGGCTGTGCTATCCAGGACAGACAGGAATGTCTGTCCTACCCAGGGGCACGATATATCGTGCCCCTACAACGGACACAGAACATGAAAAACAAAAAGATCAATGCGGTACAGGTGTGGAAACAAATGGAAGACTTGGCGGTGCCGCGGCTGCACCTCTCGGTGATCGACCGGGTGGTGTATTCCTATCTACTGAGTCATAGCCGGCTCGAAGGGAGGCCGGAGCTTCGCTTCTCCATTCTGTGGCTCGCCCGCGGCGCATGCCTTTCCACGGCAAGCGTACGCAAAGCGGTACGGAGCCTGGTGGCCAAAGGAGCGATGCGGCTGGCGGAACGCAGCAGGGCGGGTCACGTGGTTGCGGTGCGGTTGCCGGAGGAGATTCGGTCGGTTGGCGGCAAGATCGCAGCGCGCGCAGCCAATCGTCTACCAGCCGGGGGGCGCATGCCTAGCGCGGGCGATCTTGAGAAGGCGGATTTCCTGGAAACGCGAGCGCTGCGCGAGACGATCCACGCGCGGGAGGGCGGGTTCTGCTTCTACTGCTTGCACCGGCTGACGCCGATTGTGCGGGGCGTTGACCATGTGGTGCCGCGTGTGCGAGGAGGGGGCAATGGCTACCGCAACCTGGTGTCCGCGTGCGGGGAGTGTAACTCGCAGAAGGGGGAGCGGCGGGCGGAGGATTTGCTCCGCGGGCTGTACCGCGAGGGGCGTTTGAGCGCAAACGAACTTAGTGGACGGCTCCGCGCGCTGGCGAGACTTGCCGCGGGAAAGCTTCGGCCGCCTTTAGGAAGTGGAAAATAGAAATTAGAAACCATCCGCCCCGGGATGATCGTGGTGAAGCTTTTTTCGACAGGATGCTGGACGAAAAAACTTTGCCGGGGTAGCTTCGCTGAGGGGCCAAGGCACCCCGGCTGATCCTGCCCGCCTCCGCAGTGAGCGAACAAGAAACTCGTGAAGAACTCTTCTTAACGGCGCGCAAAAATGAACACTCAAACGGCTCTTCTTGACACACCAACAGAAAAAAAATCAAAAGCCTTTTGCCGCATGGCGATGGAAGTGTTGCAAGTTTCGCCTGCGGATCTGTCGCCGCTGCAAAATCTCCGGCGGCTGTGATGCGGGAAGCGGGGAACTTCCCATGCCGGCAGAAAATCTACTTTTCTTCGTGGCCTCTCATGAACTCGTAGCGTTCGATGGCGGCGACCACACCAACCGCGCCTTCTTCGCGCGGCTCGGTGCGCTGAATGCGGCCGAGGCAGCGGACGCGGACCGGTCCGGCTAGAGTAATTTCGTTTGGCAGAGTCAGAAGAATCTCGACGGGAGAACCTTCGCTGACATCTTTGGAGAGAAAGAAGTAGACACCGCGGGAGCTGACGTCGCGTGATTCGGTGCTGGTTTCTCCAACTGCGGCTCCCGTGGTCCAACGAACGGTAAGCGGCAGGCGCATGGAAAAGCGCTGGGTGGTGCGGCGTTCAGAGCCGGTCAAAGAAGTCCTCCTGATGGCAGAGAGAGTGTATCCGGGTAAGGCCCAGGGAACAATAGGACTTCGGGTACAAAATCGATTCAATTTTGAGAAGTACGAATGTACTAGAACGGAGGCGGAAAACAGGACTAGTGGATAGGGTGAGGCGGTGACGATTATTGGAAAGCGGTCGCGACCTGGGGAATGTAAGACCCGGAAATGTCCCCACGGCAAGAAATCGATCTTCCGGACACTCCTCGTAACTAACACATTGTACAATGGTTAGCAGGGATTCCGATGGAACGTGAAGAACAATTTAGATCAGTGTGCCCAGCGATGGCGAATTGCTGATAGCGTGTTTGAAAATCGCTACCTATGATTAAACCCTCCGGGGGTGGGCTAGGTTCCTTTCTGCCGAACCTTCGCTGCTTTACAGGTGCTACGTGCACAGAGATGCACTGCGAAAGCGAAGTGCGAGCGCCTTCGAGGCTCAGGGCAAGCAGGAGCGGGCGTCGCCGAGCAACCACATCCTCAAGACAGCGACGAGCAGTATAAAGTGGTGATTGGAGAGAAGAGGAAACAGTGAACAGCAAAACTTATGCGACAGCTGTCGCAGAATTCCTTACGGTTTGACACCGCTGACTGGCGGCGCGGTGGTGGGAGCCGCGAGCGCCTTAGAACGCTCCGCGATGGCGGGTGGGAAGACGGGAGCGCCCAGCGGAGGCCGGCCACGAGTGATGGCCCAGCGCTCCAGCCAGCCGGCGCCTTCTTCTCCCACGTAAGTGTCCGGCATGCCGTAGGCTTGATCGCTCAGCGCATCCTCGAGGGTGATGAATCGATAGCCGCGTTTGCGAAGCAGCTCCAGCAGCTCGCCGATGTGATCGGCCTCCAATTGATTGGCGTGCAGGAGAAGGATTTGCTTCGGTTCGTAACCGATGAGGTCGCGGGAGAGTTTTTCATCGTACTCAAATACAGCGGCCGAATAAGTTAGATATGCATTGGCGATTTCCTGTTGTACCGCGTTGTCCCGCCGTTTTTTCGCGTCGTCGTACACGCGCGCGAAGGCCCAATCCCAGGCATCCAGCGTGACGTGTGCGAGGCGGTAGCCGCGAGCGACGAGGAACGCATCGGCATCGCGACGGGTTTGCAGATCGCGGCCGGTATCCAGGTATGGATAGCGAAAGTAGCGAAGCTGTTTTTTGTGCTGCGCGAGAAGAAGCTTCG
>WNGL01034174.1_pt1 | contig 10201 bp, 8 predicted proteins | sample 5400591 | NCBI WGS metagenome assembly WNGL01 (sample SAMN13153377, study PRJNA577476) | soil metagenome | isolation source: 80 cm soil or saprolite under Garry oak tree replicate 1 | place: USA:California | collected 2016-06-15 | reverse complement strand
GGCGACAGACTCACGCGTCATGTCGTCCAGCGTCGGACCAATACCGCCCGTGGTGAGCACCAGGTCACTGCGCTCGCTGGCCATCTTCAACGTTTCCACGATGCGCCCTTTGTTGTCGCCCACGGCGCTCTTGTAATACAGGTCGATGCCGATGCTGGACAGTTGTTGTGCCAGATAGGCGCCATTGGTATCGATGATCTGTCCGAGGAGCAGTTCGGTGCCGATGACCACAATTTCCGCTTGCAAGGTGCTCTCCTTACGCTCTATGCAACTACTACTCATCGAAGCGTAGAATATCCATGATGCGCAGATGGCGCTGGCCGGCGGGGATGGTGATGGCCACCTCATCGTCGAGCACTTTCCCAATCAAGCCACGTGCCATAGGCGATTGATACGAGATGATATTTTTTTCTGGCACGGCGTCGGCTTGCCCCAAGATGGTATACACCACTTCTTTGCGAGTCCGCAGGTCGAGACAGATCACTTTCGTACCAATCGAGACACGCTCGCAGGAGATCGGCAGTTCTTCGATAAACCGTGGGGCGCGTAGCTGTTCTTCGAGCTCATAGATGCGCCGTTGGAGCATTTCCAGGCGCTCGCGTGAGGCATGATACTCGGCGTTTTCGCTGAGATCACCTTCGGCGGCCGCCGCTAGCTTGGCGCGACTCACCGCCGGGAGATCTTCGGCACGCAGCCGGTTCAGCTCTTCCATCAGCCGAGTGTACGATGCACGAGTATAAAAATGGCTCATAGAACTCCTCGCTTCCAAAGTACCTGATAAGTCGCATCCGCTCTCAGAAGGATGTCGCGAGTGATCGATCCTCTCTAAGTAGGGTAACATAATTTCGCCACCAGGTGGGAGAGCAGGGGGAGGGTCGCCCTACGCGCCCAGGAAGCCATCGATGATCTTCTGATCCATGGCGTCGACCGACGTCAACCGAATGTGTGTCACGCACACGCCCTTCTGCTGTGCTTGGGTCAGCACCTTGCCATAGAGATCCCCTGAGTCGTGGTCGAGTCCTGGATACCTGAGCCGCAGGCGCACGTTGGTGAGCGGTTGCAGGGGCATGTCCAGGTGCACATCGAGTTGCCGCAGGCCCAGCCGGAGGACAACGCCAGCGATCTCGGTCTTGCTCACCACCTTGCCGTCAATCACCCAACACGCCAGGGGCAGTGAGATGTCCACCTGCTGGTCCACGAGTGTGTCCAGGTCGGGCAGGCGCTGCGCGAACTGCCCCGCAATGCCGCGCAGTTCGTAGAGCAGGAGTGGTTCGGCAATGCCTTTCACTTCGACAGGTATGGGGGGCGCAATCTCTGCTAGGTCGCGTATGCGTTCGTATGTGGCGGGGCTCAGGAATATCTGCCCTCCCACCGTACACCCTTCGACGCGGGCGGCGAGGTTTACCGCGGCGCCGACCACGGCGTACTTGGCGCGCTGCTCGGAGCCGATGTTGCCGACCACCGCCTCTCCCGTATTGATGCCAATGCCCATCTCGAAACGCGGCCGACCGCGCTCGGCGTGCTCCTGATTGAGCTCAGCCATGGCGCGTTGCATGGCGAGCGCTGACGCTGCGGCACGCTCAGCGTGATCGGGGTGCGGGATGGGGGCACCGTAGACTGCGAAAATGGCGTCGCCGATGAACTCGTTGATGGTCCCGCCGTAGGCGATGATAATGTCAGCCATACGCGCCAGAAAATCGTTCAGCAGCTCCATCACCCAGGCAGGATCACCCTGCTCAGCGAAGCGCGTGTAGCCCCGCAGGTCGGACAGCAAGACCGTAATCTCGCGCTTTTCTCCTCCGAATTTGAGCCCCTCAGGCGATTCGAGCAGGGTCTTCGCGACCTCCGGGGACACGTAACGACCAAAGGTGGTGCGGATAAAGTCGCGCTGACGTAGGCCCTCGACCATCTCGTTGAAGGCACTCGTCAAACGGCCCATCTCGTCGCTGGAGCGGACTGGCAGCTCCAGCGTAAGATCGCCGCTGGCGACGCGCGCTACGCCGCTGGTGAGGGTACTGATCGGACGGGTCACACGCCACGTCAGCTGATGCTCTACCGCAACGACGGCGATCGTCTTGCCCGCGCTGTCGATGATCGGCGCAACGGCCGTGATCCACTGTTCCCGTTTCTGGCGCTTGTCGCTCCACTTCCAATAGATCGGCGTGGAGCGCGCGAACCCATCGGTGAACGTCCAGTCGAGTATCTGTGCCAGTTCGGGACCTACAGTAAGGCGAGACCCAGACTGGAGGGATTCGTCAGCGTCACTGACTACGACCACCCGTGCCCGCTGCGTGGCCGGGTCGTAGTCCGTCAGAGTGTATACGGGTGTCGTCAGTTCGCCTGCCTTCTGAATCGACACCAGGGCTGCCCGCACGCGCTGCTGCGCCTCGGAGTCCAGGCCGGAAGTACGTTGGGCTTCGGCCTGCGCCATTGGGTCGATCAGGAGGACACCCGCACGCGTGAGGTTGAGGAGTTTGGCGCTGACGACCTCTTCGAGCAGCCTGGATAAGCCTTGCACGTCCCGTACGGCTTCCAGGCGTCCGAGCAGGGGGACATCAGCCAGCCCGTAGATCATGACGAAGGCGGCCAACCCGATGGCAAAGAGCGTCACCAGAACGAAGGCCGCGACCATGCGTGTACTAAGACGTTGCCAGAGACGAAGGGGATGTCGCATCATTGCTGAGGCACCAGTGCAGAAGGAGGTAACTTGACGCACGCATACTGAACGTGTGTTGAACTGAGAGGCAGTATAGGTCTCATCGCGCCGCAATGTCAAAACATGCGGAGCACAATTTTGCGTGTGCCCGGGCGGGCGGCATGCGCGAGCGCTTGCATACCTTCAGCCAGAGAATAGACTCGGTCAATCAACGGTGCAACCGTCACATGCCCGTGTGCGAGACGAGATCAGCGAGACGCGGGCGCCAGTCGCTCAGCAACACCGTCGCCATGCCGAGTTGGCGCAGCAGCGCCAGCTTGTGCGGATGTTTCCCCACGACACACACCTGGGCTCCGGCACTCAACAGCGCCTGAGCACAGAGCCCCCCGAGTTTGCCGTCACCCAGCACCACGACGTCATCAGTCGGCTGCACGCGCACCTGTTCCAGGATTTCAAAGGCGGCCGCCAGCGGCTCAGCGAACACGGCCGCTGCGTCGGTGACACTGGCCGGCACAGGGTGGAGATTGGCGACTGGCACCCGCACATACTCAGCGAAACAGCCAGCGGCGTTGAGAATGCCCATGACCTGCCGCGTTGGGCAGTGGCGGCCGAGCCCCTGGACGCAGACCCGACAACGGCCACAGGCAAAGTTAATCTCTCCCACCACGCGTGTACCCACCAGCTCGGCTGGACCTGCACTGACCTCACCGACAAATTCGTGCCCCGGCACCCCCTGGAACCCCATATATCCGCGCAAAATTTGCAGGTCTGTCGCACAAATGCCTGCCAGGCGCACACGCACTACGGCGGTAGTCTCATCTGCCGGCGGTGTGGGATAGGCCGTCTCCAGCCGCAGGTGTTGACCATCCCAGAAGAGGGCCTGCATGGAGGACTCCTGCGCTCAGTCAGTCAACTGCAGATGGCGCCGCAGCACATACATGCCGTCAGGCGTATACGGTGCCGTTTGGGCCCGCCGGAGAATCTCGGCGACAGGGAGGAATTCCCCACTCTCCACTTCTTCCGGCTGCAAGACCAGTGCCCCATCGTACACACACGCAAACACGCTACCCCACACGCGCGTGCGCTCATCGGCGAAGTAAAACGTGAAGAGCGACGTCAGGGGCACGTCACGGATACCCATCTCTTCATACAGTTCACGTTGCGCGCTCTCTTCATAACTTTCGCCGGCCAGCACCACGCCACCAGCAGCCGGGTCGTAGTAGCCTGGGAAGACGTCCTTCGTCATGGTACGCTTCTGCACGTATAAGGCGCCCTGAGAATTGAAGACCAGAATGTACGTACTGCGGTGCGGCCGGCGTTGCGCTCGCATCTCCCGCCGTGGTGCCGCTCCTACCACGTTGTTGTACTCGTCAACGATGACAACAATTTCGTCTGCTGCACTCATCGCCGTGCTTGCATCCTCGGCCGACAAGGGGCCAAAAAAGGGTTGCCGTAGGATTATGCCCATGCCATCATACCACACACGCCTGTTTCTGTGCTTGGCTGGGGAGGGATTGTGCTCCTGCTCCCCTGGCCTTCCGCCTCTCCCGGCGGGACAGGGGACATGGAACCCTCCTATGGTATGGTAGTGTCTGTATCCTGCATCTCCTCCAGGGCAGCAGCATAGGCGGTATACGTCCCGCTGTCGAAAAGCACAAAGCGCACGCAGGACGGTTGCTGATGCGCGCGGAGAAAGGCGCTCACAGTGCTGAGCGCTGTCTGCGCTGCGAGGGCCACGGGATAGCCATATACCCCAGTCGACAGGGACGGAAACGCCACACTGTGACACTGATGCGCCACGGCCATGGCCAGACTTTTCTCATAAGCACTGGCGAGCTGCTCGGCTTCACGGTGCTGCCCGCCGTGCCAGATGGGGCCCACCGTGTGGATGACGTAACGTGTCGGCAACTGGCCAGCGCCCGTGAGCACAGCCTCGCCCGTCGGGCAGCCTTGGGGATAGCGTTGACGGGTCTCCGCCATAATAGTAGGGCCTCCGGCGCGGTGGATGGCCCCATCCACACCGCCGCCCCCTGCCAACTGGCTGTTCGCGGCGTTGACGATGGCATCGGTGGTCTGCCGTGTGATATCTCCGGTCACGAGTGCCAGCACGCATGCACCAATATGCACTTGCATACCTGTCCTCCTTGTGCGATCATGCCTGCCCTTGACTGGCTTGCTGGACTGCTCCACTATGTCCTCTCACGTCCCAGGCGCAGTCAGCGACGGGGAACGTGGGGCACGGGGTCTCCTCACTCCTAGCTCTTGTCTTAATGTTCCCTTCTACAGTAGAATGCGACGCGACCTGCTGGGAGAAGCCAGAAAGACTAGACAGACAGTCATGGATGAGACCCAGCACCGTCACCTGACAGCGCTACCCGGTGCTCATGGCACAGTATACAATGCCTAGGCAAGACACTGCTCGCCGGCATGGCCAGGGCAATGGTCAATGCTTGTGCAGAGGCGAGGCGGCAGTTGTGACAGCATCTTTTCCTTGAGGAGGGCTCACCAATGCCTTTTGCCTCCATTCCGGACGTGCTGGCCGAGATCCGCAAAGGTCGCATGATCATCCTGTGTGATGACGAAGACCGTGAGAATGAAGGCGATCTCTGCATGGCGGCCGAGAAAGTCACTCCCGAGGCGATTACGTTCATGGCGCGCTTTGGCTGTGGCTTGATTTGTATGCCGATGCTCTCCGAGCATCTCGATCAGCTTGCACTCCCGCTCATGGTGGCAGACAATACGTCCCAGCGTGGGACGGCTTTTACGGTATCCATCGATGCCCGTGAAGGCATTACCACTGGCATCTCCGCTGCCGATCGCGCCCACACGATTTTGAAGGCGCTTGATTGCCGCCCGGAAGATCTCGCCCGCCCTGGGCATGTATTCCCATTGCGGGCGCGTCCGGGTGGCGTCCTGGAGAGGCCGGGACAGACGGAGGGATCGGTCGACTTGGCGCGTTTGGCAGGTCTGTATCCGGCCGCGGTGATCTGCGAGATTATGAACCCCGATGGCACCATGGCCCGGCGACCTGACCTTGAGCACTTTGCCGCCAAGCATGACTTAAAAATAGCTACAGTGGCTGATTTGATTGATTATCGTAAGAAATATGACCTGCCTGGTGAGTAGACGGTCCCTGTGCCTTGACGCATGCTGCAGCCGCTTCATCCTTGTCTTGGAGGGGAGGGTGAAGGGCTGGGCTGCCAGGGCAAGGGGTTTCTTCCCTACTTCCTGAGTCGTCCCGCGCTTTTTTTCGTCTACGCTGTGTCGTCATGCGTCTGCAGACCACCGTGGGTGCCGCCTGCCCGGGCTCAGCAGACCCTTGTGAACGGGTGTATGATTTCTTAGGATTATGATCACGTCAGACGCGAGACACACATACACATATTGACCCTTTGCTGCGCCATTGGCTCGGGAGAACAGCGCACATGCCGTTTCAAGATGTTCCTGCAAAAGTGGATGACTTCCCTACCCAAGAACTCCAGGTATTGCAGTTGTGGCACGACATCAAAGCCTTTGACACGCTCCGTGCGCTGCACCGGGGGCAACCGCGGTGGTCGTTCCTGGATGGGCCGGTCACGGCCAACAACCCTTTAGGAGTGCATCATGGCTGGGGGCGGACGTACAAGGATGTGCTGAACCGCTACTGGACGATGCGGGGACGGGAGTTACGCTATCAGAATGGCTTCGACTGCCAAGGCTTATGGGTAGAAGTGGAAGTCGAGAAGTCTTTAGGATTCCGCTCGAAAAAAGATATTGAAGACTACGGCCTAGACCGCTTCGTCCGCAACTGTAAAGAGCGCGTGCTGCGCTATGCGGCGGTGCAGACCGAGCAATCCATCCGGCTGGGTTATTGGATGGACTGGGACGCCCCTGAGCGCTTGCGCCACTTGGCTGATGCCTTAGTCCAGGAGCCGTCCCAGCGCTTGACGGTCGAGGGCCCTATGGGACCCGTGACCGACACTGCGGAGCAGATCGTTGGGCGTCTGGGCCTGCCGGAATTAGGGGGCAGTTATTTTACGTTCTCCAACGAAAATAATTACATGATCTGGTCGTTCCTGAAAAAGTGCTGGGAACGTGGCTGGCTCTATCGTGGTGCCGACGTCATGCCCTGGTGCTGGCGCTGCGCCACCGGGATCAGTCAGCACGAGATTGTCACGGATGGTTATCAGGAACTGACGCATGCTGGCGTGACCCTGCGCTTCCCGTTGCGTGGGCGAGAGCGGGAGGCCCTGCTGGTGTGGACGACAACGCCTTGGACCCTCAGCAGCAATGTCGCGGCGGCAGTTGGTCCGCAGCTCACCTACGTCAAGGTACGTCAGGGTGAGGAGATGTTCTATCTCTCCAAGGGCACGGTACATATGCTGCGGGGACCATACGAAGTCCTGGCAGAAATGCCCGGGACAGCCCTGGCTGGCTGGACCTACGACGCTCCCTTCGACGCGTTTGCGGCGTCACAGCGTCCCGGCGGATTTTATACCCTCCGGGAAAACCTCTCTAGTGCCTCTCCGTGCGCTGCCGAAGCCCATCGCGTCATGCTGTGGGATGAGGTGAGCGAGACCGAGGGTACCGGGATTGTGCACATCGCCCCTGGCTGTGGTGCCGACGATTTTCGTTTGGGCAAAGAGCAGCAGTTGCCCATAGTGGCGCCGCTCAATGACGAAGGGTATTTTGTCGACGGCTTTGGCTGGTTAACGGGGAAGCACGTGTCGGAGGTCCCAGAACTGATCTGTACGGAACTCAAGCAGCAGGGGCTGCTGTACCATGTGGAACCGTATACGCATCGCTATCCCACGTGCTGGCGCTGCGGCGTTGAGCTCGTCTTTCGCCTGGTGGACGAGTGGTTCATCCGCATGGATGAGCTGCGCCACGCCATTATGGATGTAACCCGGCAGATTCGCTGGATTCCGGCCTTTGGTCTGGAGCGCGAGATCGACTGGCTGCGCAATATGCACGATTGGATGATCAGCAAAAAGCGCTACTGGGGTCTCGCCCTGCCTTTCTGGGAATGCACGGCGTGCGGCCACTATGAAGTCATTGGCGACGAGCACGAACTCGCAGCGCGGGCGGTCGAGGGCTGGGAGGCGTTTCAGGGACACACACCGCATCGCCCCTACATCGATGCCATCAAGATTGCCTGCCCGCAATGTGGGGCCCTGATGCAGCGCATCGCGGATGTCGCCAATCCCTGGCTGGACGCTGGGATTGTCAGTTTCAGCACACTGCGCTACCGCTCTGACCGCGACTACTGGCAGGCCTGGTATCCGGCCCACTGGATCAGCGAGTCGTTCCCAGGGCAATTCCGTAACTGGTTCTACAGTCTCCTCGCCATGGCTACGGTGCTGGAGAACAGTCCACCCTTCCTGGAGTGCTTTGGTTACGCCACGCTTATGGCGGAAGACGGGCGGGCTATGCACAAGAGCTGGGGGAATTCGATTGAATTCAACGAGGCGCCAGTTTTTGATTCCGCTCTGGAACATGTATCACTTTTTCGTCACCTATGCCAATCTGGATGGCTGGGCGCCAGGCCACGAGGGCTTCGATCCCGCCGTGCCCGAAGGCCCGACCCCCGCCAGTGACAATCCGCTCGATACCTGGATTCTGGCCCGTCTGAATCAGGTGACGGAGCGCTGTACGGAGAGTCTCGCCGATTCAGACATGCACAGCACCACACTGGCTATCGACGAGTTCCTGGACGATTTGAGCAACTGGTACATTCGCCGCAGCCGGCGGCGCTTCTGGAAGAGTACGCATGACCTGGATAAACATACGGCCTATGCCACCCTGTATCATGTCCTGGTGAAGCTCAGCAAGCTGCTGGCGCCCCTGACGCCGTTCGTCACTGAGATGATGTACCAAAACCTGGTGCGCGCGGTGCAGCCGACGGCGTATGACAGCGTCCATCACTGCGACTGGCCGGAAGCGGATACCATGGCAGTGCAGAGTACCCTGCTCGACCAGATGGCCCTGACCCGCCAGGTCACCAGTCTAGGCCTGGGGGCTCGGAGTACCGTGAACCTCAAAGTCCGTCAGCCACTGGCCAAAGCCCTGGTGCACGTGCGCGATGGGCAGGAGACCCTGTCGGAGGCCTTCACTGCGATCGTTGCCGATGAACTCAACGTCAAAGCGCTGCAGTTTGTCGCCGACGAAGCCACCCTGTTACGTTTCGAGGTGCTCCCCAACAGTAAGTTCCTGGGGCCACGCTTTGGGGCACAATTTCCTCAGGTCCGTGCGGCGCTGAGCGCGCTGGACCCTGCGGCGGTGGTGCACCAGGTCCAGGCAGGAGCACCCGTGGTTGTCACGATGGACGGGGAGGACATCGAGTTGACCCCGGAGGAGGTGCTCATTCGCACCCACCCGGCGGCAGGATTAGCGGTGGCAACGGAGAAAGGCGTCACCGTCGCCGTCGATACTGTCGTCACGCCAGCGTTGCGTACGGAGGGACTGGCGCGTGAGTTGGTACGGCGCCTGCAGGTAATGCGCAAGGACGCTGGTTTCAACATTGAAGACCGGATTATCACGTACAGCCTCGCGGCAGGAGACCTGGCGGAGGCGATAACCACATGGGCAGAGTACATCAAAGCTGAGACCCTGAGCCTTGCTCTCGTGATGGCTGCGGCCCCACCGGAGAGTTATTCTGAGACGCATACCATCGAAGGCATAACGGTTACTCTCGGAGTGCAACGTCACGCATAAACACCCATGAGTCACCCCAGGGCGAGGGAGGCGCCTGATGTTCAACCCAACAGAAGTGTTGATCGATGCTTTTGTTGAGCGCTTACAGCAAGAGTATCGCCGCATGTACGGCGTGCTCGGACCATCCTATCCGGGCATCATTGCCTGGGCCGGGCGTATGGCTCTCGAAAACATCGCCAATAGTGATGCCCTCTATCACGATGTCGAACATACGCTCATGGTGACTCTGGTTGGTCAGGAGATCCTCAGAGGCAAACATGTCCGTGAAGGTGGCGTCTCCCCGCGTGATTGGATGCATTTTATGCTGTCGCTCCTGTGTCACGATATCGGCTACGTGCGCGGCGTGTGCCGCGACGACCGCAACGGTGTGTATACGACAGGGGTTGACGACCAGACCGTGCGGCTGCCTTCCGGAGCGAGCGATGCCGCGCTCACGCCCTATCATGTGGACCGCGGCAAGCGCTTCGTGCGCGAGCGCTTTGGGGGGCAGGGTGCGCTCATCGATGGGGAGGTCATTGCGGCCAATATCGAGCGCACGCGCTTTCCTGTGCCGCACGACGATGACCATCAGAGCACAGACGATGACCCAGGGCTCCTGCGGGCCGCAGACCTCATTGGGCAACTGGCTTCGCCGAATCATATGCGGAAGTTCCCGGCCCTGTTTTATGAATTTGATGAAACCGGCGTCAATACAGCGCTCGGCTACAAGAACCCTGGCGATCTACGGGCCAACTATCCCGCCTTTTTCTGGAAGGTAGTGACGCCCTATATCCAGGATGGCTTGCGCTATCTCCGCGGCACTGAAACAGGCAAACAGTGGATCGCCAATCTATATGCGCATGTCTTTGCCAT
>WNGL01011362.1_pt1 | contig 10201 bp, 7 predicted proteins | sample 5400591 | NCBI WGS metagenome assembly WNGL01 (sample SAMN13153377, study PRJNA577476) | soil metagenome | isolation source: 80 cm soil or saprolite under Garry oak tree replicate 1 | place: USA:California | collected 2016-06-15 | reverse complement strand
GCTCCTCATGGTCGGGGTCGAGCGGCACGCTGATCCCTGGCTCCGCGGTCACCTCGGTGTAGAACCACGGCGACACCATCGTAACCGGCGATTTCACGCCGAACGAACTGCCTGCGATGATACGCGCCGTAAAACCGCGGTCCGTTACAGTGGGCAGATCGGCGGCCGCGTAGTGCTGAAACGACGGCGCGATTTCCTCGGAGCCGGCGGGCAGGGCGATCCAGCTCTGCAGGCCCAGCATCTTCTGGCCGTCGCGCCGCTGCACATCGGGCGTGCGCTCGGAATGGGCGATGCCGCGTCCGGCCGTCATCAGGTTCATCGCGCCGGGCTGGATTTCCTGGATATTGCCCTCGCTGTCGCGGTGCATGATGCTGCCGTCGAACAGATAGGTGACGGTGGCGAGCCCGATATGCGGATGCGGGCGCACGTCCATGCCCTTGCCGGACATGAATTGCACCGGCCCGAAATGATCGAAAAAGATGAAGGGTCCGACCATCTGGCGCTTGCCATGCGGCAGTGCGCGCCGCACCTCGAATCCATCGCCGAGGTCGCGGGTCCGCGGCACAATGACCAGTTCGAGCGCGTCGCAGGATTTGATGTCGCCCAGTACGGGATCGTTGTCGGGAAGCCAGCTCATGATGTCTCCATGAAATCTTTGCGCCAAGCCGTCATCCCTGCGTAACGGTTCGCTGGAGGTGCGCAACAGCGCGCACCTCGGGATGACCTCGTGAGTGGCCATGCTATCGCGTTACGATCAGCTTGTAACGCCGATCAGCATGCGCGCTAGTTCTTCGGGCGCCATCATCATGGCGTCGTGGCCGGTGGCGATTTCGGCCCAGCGCCATCCCTGCTGTGCCTTGACCCACTTGCGGGAGCCTTCAAGCGCCGCATAAGTCGGATTGGTACAGGCGATGTAGGTGCGCGGCAGGTTGTTGCCGACCGGTCCCTTGATGTTGAGCGGACTGGTGTAGGTGTTAAGCGGATGCGGCGTGAGCCGGCGTTTGACCCAATCGGTATCTTTTGCATCGGAAATTCCGAATACCGATGGCGGCGGCGCGGGTAAACTGAGACCGCCGCTGGTTTCCTCCGCGGCCTTGCGGCGCGCGGCGACGATATCCGGCGGCAGATTGTCGAACGGGCTCTTGCCGCCCTCCACCATCAGTGAATCCAGATAAACCAGATGGCGAATCTTGTCGGGCATCGCGTCGGCGACGCCGCTGATCGCCAGGCCGCCGAACGAGTGCCCGACGAGGATGACGTTGGACAATTCTTCGGCCTCGATGACGTTGACGATGTCCTTGCTGAAAGTATCCAGCGTGATGTCTTTCGACAGCAAATGCTTGCGCTCGCCGAGCCCGGTTTGCGTTGGCGCGAACATCTGGTGTCCGGCGCCGCGCAACCTGTCCGCAACCCTGCTCCAGCACCAGCCGCCGTGCCAGGCGCCGTGAACCAGCACGAACGTCTGCGCCGCGGTCTGCGCCTTTGCTGCAGCTCCGCCCGCGCCTGCCGCCAAACCTGCAATAGCCATTGTTTTCAGGTATCCCGACGTTGCATGATCGTTGCTCCCTTTGTGACACTTGATTTTTGCTCCGGCTCGTTGCGATCGGCCGGCACGCATCAATGTATCAGGATTTCGATAAAGGGCGTGCGCATCATGGGGCAGGGGTTTGACGGTATTTTCGAAGCTATGGCGCTCGGGCCGCGCCGTCCACCTATCGGAGGATTGTTGTTGCAACGCAACTTTATAAGTATTCTTTCGGACACTGCGTCGATTTGGCGCAAATTGGCTTGGCAAAGTGGTTGGGTTAAGGTGCAACCACAGGAAGCGATTCGAAGGTCAGCTGCTCTCGCCGTCATCGCTCCGAGGTGCGTTCTGCCGTCCTTGGATTCGATGATTTGGCCGGGTCGCAGTGTTGGATCTCCGCGCCGGAGGAAAGTTCGCGTGCTGATGGCTGCGGTTGCCGAACACGTGATGGACGGTTCGGAGGAAATCCAGTGTGCGAGGAGATCGCCGGCCTCACTGCGGCGCTATGGGCTATGCGCCTGTGACTGACGCCGCAAAAATGCAGAAGTTGCTGCGCCAGCAGACGGCCATCGCCCGGTTTGGCAGCTTCGCGCTCCGTGAATTGGATTTGACGAATATCCTGGGCGAAGCGGTTCGGGTCTGTGCCGAGGGCCTCGGCGTCCCCTTCAGCCAGGTGTGCCGATACCGCGCCGAGAACAATGATCTCGTCGTCGCCGCCGGCTATGGCCGGCGGGATCAGGCGATCGGTCATGTGGTGTCGCGCGCCGATATGAGTTCTCCGCAGGGGCGCGCCTTCACCACCGGCGAACCCTCGATCTGTTACGACCTGCCTCCGTCCTATGCCGCGCACGGCATCGTCTCGATCGTCGACGTCATCATCAAGGCCAACGACGGCCAGCCTTACGGAATACTTGAAATCGCCGCCGATCAGCCGCGCGATTACGACCGGTACGATATTCATTTTCTCAACGGTTTCGCCAACGTCCTGGCGGAGGCCGTCTCGACCGCCGCCCGGGGTGCCGCGCTGCAGGTCACCGTCGATCAAATGAAGTCCCTCGTCGAGGAAAAGGACCGTCTGCTGCACGAGAAGAACGTCGCAGACCTGCGGCTTCGCCAGACCCAGAAAATGGAAGCGGTCGGTCAATTGACCGGCGGCATCGTTCACGATCTGAATAACATTTTGACGGTCATTACCGGAACGATTGAAATCCTGGCCGAAGGCGTCGCCGACCGGCCGGAACTGGTGGCGATCACCAAGATGATCGACGAAGCCGGGGTGCGCGGCGCCGATCTGGCCCAGCGGTTGCTCGCATTCGCCCGCAAGCAGCCGCTTCGACCGCGTGAAGTCGACCTCAATGCGCTGGTGACCGAAGCCGCCAACCTGCTGCCACCGGCGTTGGGCGAGAATGTCGAGGTCCACCTGATGCTCGCGGCAGATGCGTCGCGCGCGCTGATCGACCCATGCCAGCTCAAGAACACCATCCGCAATCTTGCGCTCAACGCCCGCGACGCGATGGTGGACGGCGGCAAACTCACCATCGAGACCGGCAACGCCGTCCTCGACGACAACTATGCCAGCATGAACGGCGATGTCACCGCCGGAAACTACGTGATGGTTGCGGTGACCGATTCCGGTCACGGCATTCCGGCCTGCATTCTGGATCATGTTTTCGAGCCCTTCTTCACCACAAAGGAAGTCGGCAAGGGCTCCGGCCTTGGCCTCAGCATGGTCTATGGATTCGTCAGGCAGTCCAATGGGCACATCAAGATCGACAGCGAGGAAGGCCGTGGCACGACGGTCAGGATCTATCTGCCCCAGGCGGTCGGCGCCGCCAAGCCCGCCGGGTTCGCGCGCCCTTCAAGCGTAGAAGGCGGCCGTGAGACCATACTGGTCGTTGAGGACGATCATCTGGTGCGAACATTCGTCGTCGGTCAAATTCAAAGCCTGGGCTATGCCACGCTGGCAGCGGTCAATGCGGCAGAAGCTTTGGTCGTTATCGATAGTCCCACGGAAATCGATCTGCTGTTTACCGATATGATCATGCCGGGCTCGATGAATGGCCGCCAACTCGCCGACAAGGCGTTGCAGCGAAGGTCTTCACTGAAGATATTGTTCACCTCCGGCTATTCGGACGAAGCCATTATCCATCACGGCCATCTCGATGCCGGGGTGTTGCTGCTTGCCAAGCCCTATCGCAAGTCGGATCTTGCGCGGATGATACGCGCCGCCCTTGCTGCCTGATGTAAAGCGGCAGGTAGTCATCCCTAAAGAATGGAAGTAGCGATGATTGCTCCCCTCAAGCAAGGCGTCACGCTTGCTCAGTCCAACGGCCCCGTCGTCGAGACCGAGCGTCTGAAGCTGCGGCAATGGTGCAGCGCCGATATCGCGCCAAACACGGCGATGCTGTCCGATCCCGGCACCGCGCGATTCATCACCGTCGATGGCAAGCCCGTGACCAACGAGTTGGTCGGCTGGCGGAACGCCGCCGTCATCGCCGGGCACTGGGCGCTGCATGGCGCGGGCATGTTCGTGGTCGAGGAAAAAGCAAGCGGAAGATTCGTTGGGCGGGTGGGCCCGTGGTTTCCGCCGGGCTGGCCGGGCTTTGAAGTCGGGTGGGGCATTGCCAGCGAATTTCGCGGCAAGGGCTATGCTGTCGAAGCGGCGCGTGCGGCGATCGATTGGGTGTTCGCGACCTTCGAGCTCGATCACGTCATCCACTGCATCGACCACGAAAACACGGCGTCGCAGGCCGTGGCCCGGCGCCTCGGCGCCGAAAAACAAGGCGAGACCGACCTGTTCGGCCACGTCGCGGATGTGTGGGTGACTGTGCGCCGCTCATGGATGGCTTCCTGAAATTGAACCTTCAGGCGTTCTTCGCTAGAATCGCTTCCGTACCCGCAAGCCCTGTGATTGAGCCGATCCGATGATGCTTTCCACTCTGGATCTCGCGTTGCGGGCCGGTACCACGGCCCTGCTGCTGGTGCTTGCCGCATCGCTGTTTCGCGACTTCAGAGCTGCTCTTGCCGGGCGACTGGCTGCCGCCTTCGCGTTGGGGTCCGCGGCTCACGCCGTAACCTACGCCATCGGCTCCACATCGCTTGTTTCAATCTGGCATGCTCCGTTGATCGCGATATCTACCGGCAACATTGTGGTGTTCTGGCTGTTCACACGCGCGCTGTTTGACGACGCATTCAAAATGCGCTGGTGGCATGCGCTGGTCTGGGCTGCGGTTGCCGGCTTTAGTTTCATCAATTGTGCCTGGATTGCACCGGCGTCTGCGGGGAACGTGCGGCCTTCAATCATCGCGATCAACCTGCTCGTTCTCGGCTTTATCGCATTGTCGGTCGGCCAGACCATCGCCTCCTGGCCTGCTGATCTGGTCGAGGGGCGCCGTCGCTTGCGGGTTTTCATCGTCAGCGCCGCAGCGCTTTACGGCGGCACCAATGCAATCCTGCAGATACTGATATCGGGCCGCGACGCGGCTGATGTCGCCAACACGGCGAATGCGGCTGTATTGGCGGGCATCGTTGCCGCGATTTGCTATTCGATGCTGCGCGTCGCCGCGCCGGACCTGTTTCCGATAGCGTCCGTCGTCCCGGTCGTTACGAACGCGCCCGGCCAATCTATGGTGGCGCAGGATACAGGTGCTGGGGATCAAAGGCTGGTCGATGCACTCATGCGATTGATGGCCGACGAACGAATCTACCGTCACGACAACATCACCATCGGAACCCTGGCTACCAAACTCGCGGTGCCCGAATACAAATTGCGGCGGTTGATCAACCAGCGGCTCGGTTACCGGAATTTCAACGTCTTCCTCAACAATCACCGCATCGAGGAGGCCAAGGCCGCTTTAGCCGATCCCTCGCAGGCCGAGGTGCCCGTGATTACCATTGCGATGGATGCGGGATTTCAGTCGCTCGGCCCGTTCAACCGCGCCTTCAAGGCGACCACCGGCGTCACGCCGACCGAATACCGCCGGCTCAACGAGGCTCGCGCCTAGCCTCTAACCCACTGGGGCAGCTAGCACATTCTGGAATCGGCGAGCGACTTCAGTTTTCCATCAGCGCGATTTCCGAATCCGGCGAGCCGCGGCGCCGCCTGTGGAGTCATGTCCGGCACGCCAATGAAGGCGGAAATTGCCGGAGAAAACCGTGACCCCCAGAAATCGAATCATCCTCGTTGTGACAGCCACACTATGCGGCGCTCTGGCGCTGACGGCGGTTCGCGCGCACGACGTGCCGAAAGTCGCGACCGGCTTCGTCGCCAACGTTCTCTGCTCGGAAACCTTTGTTTCCGGGCAGGATCCCGACAGGATTTTCTCGGACACGACAGGCGCGATGCCGGGCGCCGGCCTGATCGCCTGGGCGCTCGGCTACAAGGTCGATCGGACACGCAAAGACGTCACCGTGACGCTGCTGGGCCTCGGCCGCAGCCACGCCGTCTACCGCGACGGTCTGGGCTGCTATCTCGATCATGGCGGCGCGGTCGCCGATACGTCGGTGCCGTCTGCCGACGGCAAACCGGCGCAGGCATTGTTGGCGGAGATCGCCGGGCCTTCGTTGGTCGCGCCCGCCAACCCCCAGCTTGCCGCCGCGCTCGACCGTGCCTTTACCGAGCCCGATCATCCGCCGTTCCGCCGCACCAAGGCGGTGGTGATTCTCAAAAACTCCCACATCGTCGCGGAACGTTATGCCGAGGGCTACGGCATCGATACCCCGATTCTCGGTTTCTCCGCGACCAAATCGGTGATCTCGGCGCTGACGGGAATCCTTGTGCGTCAGGGCGCGCTCACGCTCGATCAGCCTGCGCCCGTCGCGGCATGGCAGGGCGCTGGCGATCCCCGGCACGCGATATCAGTCGATCATCTTCTGCGCCATACCGCAGGCCTGGCGCTCGGCAGCTCGCTGTCGGCTTCGCTCGGCTCGGCGCTCGAACCGGTCAATCGGGCGAAATATATCGAACCGGATATGGCCGCCTATGCCGAAAGCATCGAACTGGAGACGCCGCCCGGCAGGGCGTGGAATTACAACGATGGCAATACCATCATTCTCTCGCATCTGCTCCGCAACGCGGCAGGCGGCCGCGCATCCGATGTGCTGCGGTTCGCGCGGCAGGAATTGTTTGGCCCACTCGGCATGCGCAACGTGACAATCGAGTTCGACGCCGCGGGCAACCCCGAAGGATCGACCCAGATGCTGGCGACGGCGCGCGATTGGGCGCGTTTCGGCATGCTCTATCTCAATGACGGCGTCGTCGGCGGAAAGCGAATCCTGCCGGAGGGATGGGTGACGTATTCGGCCTCGCCGACGCCGAACGCCTGGGTAGGATATGGCGCCGGCTTCTGGACCAATCAGGGCGACAGCTTTGGCGCCAGCTACCGGATCGAGCACGGCTGGCCGCGCGATGCCTTCTTCGCCAAGGGAACGATCGGGCAATATGTGATCGTCATTCCATCCGAACGGCTGGTCATCGTGCGGCTGGGCCGGTCGCCGAATTGGCCGCCGGAGGCCGATGGCGTGTTCCGGCTCGTGAGCGACGCGGTCGCGGCAACCAGAGCGTTTTCAAGCGAAAGCCTGCCCCGGACTTGATCCGGGGTGGAAACCGGTTCGCGTCAAGAAAACGCGTCAAATCAGGAATCTGGAGCCCCGTTTCGATTCTATCGAAACGGAAAAGGGTCTAGCGAAAAAGCAAAGTTGGCGGACAACTGACGGGCCGCCGCGCTCTACTGCCGTCCCAGATGCGTGGCTTTCTCGACGCGGTCGAATCTTTCCAGGGAGAGGATCGCGTCGGCGAGCTGGTCGGCGCGGCCGTTCAGCACCGGGCGGGCGAGGGTCAGGAATTTCTGCGCCATCGCCTGCGCGTCCGGAAACGATCCCGGTTCGCCGGAGGGGTCGGCGTAGAGCCGCTCATGCACGCCGTCGTCCGTGGTAATGCTGACGCGCGCGCCGAACGGATGGCTGCGGCCGATTTCAAGACGGTCGTCCTGCACCACGTCGAATTTGTCCGCCAGCGCGTCAACCTTGGCGTCGCCCAGCCTTTCGTAATCGTCCCAGCCGAAGCGGCCCTGATCGAGCGCCACGGCACCCGTGAAGTACATCGAGAACTGTCCGCCGACGATAGAGGTCGGATGCCGCTTGGTGGCGGCATCGCCGGTGAGCGTGATGCCGTTGCGGTGCAGGCCGATCTCGACGCGCTTGATCTGGTCCGGCGTCAGATTGTGCTCCCGGCGCATCGCGATCAGCGCATCGAGCGCGGCGTGGGTGTAGCGGCAGCTGGGATAGGGTTTTACGCCGATCTTCATGGTCTCGTAGATGTCGCCGAGTCCGGCGATCGCCTTGTCGGGATGGGCGTTGTCGCTGTAGCCGACCAGCAGGCCGTGCTTGCCCTCGATCGATTCGGTGGCGCCGACGAAATCGTTGCGCGCCAGGGTGGCCGCGATCACGCCGTTCATCGCGGCGGCGCCGACCTGGTAGCGCTTGTTCCAGGCGCCGTTGACCAGGAACTGCAGCGATCCCGCGGCCTGGCTGCCGGACACGCCGAATGCCGCGACGATCCGATCTTTCGACAGCCCGAACAGCTTTGCCGCGGCTGCCGCCGCGCCATAGGTTCCCGCCGTGGCGGTGGGATGAAAGCCGCGCGCATAATGCGAGGTGGGATCGAGTGCGTTGCCGAGCCGGCAGCATACCTCATAGCCGGCCACGATCGCGGTCAGCACGTCGCGGCCCGAAGCGCCGACCAGTTCGCCGACCGCGAACGCGGCCGGCACCACCGGCGCGCTCGGATGCAACGAGGAATCCGCGTGCGTATCGTCGAAATCGAGTGAATGGCCGAGCGCGCCATTGAGCAATGCCGCCACCGCCGGTGTCCAGGTCTTGGCATCGCCGAACACGGTGGACTGGCCTTTGCCGTCCAGCGCCAGCGCTTCGAGCATCTTGAGCAGCGAAGGGGTGGATTCCGCGTCGCGCCGCGCCCGGATGGCGCTGCCGAGAAAATCCAGCGTCAGCACCTTGGCGCGCGCCAGAACTTCTTCGGGGATGTCCTCGAATTTCAGATTGGCGACATAGGCGGCAAGCGTTGCGGTTTCTTCTGCCATCGTGTTTCCTCGCTGTCGCACAGGGTAGGCGGGCTGATTCCGGGTTTCAAGCCGTCCGCGGGCGGTGGGCAGCAGCCATGCCCGATGTCGTTGTAAATGGCTTCATGTGTAACATTCCGGAACGGGGCGCATGATCGCTTTCCTGAAACGCCTGTCAGCTCCGATGCGGTCCCGGAAGGCGCAACTGGGCCTGGCTATCAGGGTCACCGTGGCGGCCTTCGGGGCGCTGGCGATCGCGACCGCATTCAACCTGATGCTCCCGCTATGGGCCGTGCTGACGGCGCTCATTGTCACCCAGATGAGCGTCGGCCGATCGCTGAAGGCGACCCGCGATTATATGTTCGGAACGGTGGGTGGCGCGATATATGGCGGCGCCGTCGCGGTGCTGATTCCGCATTCCGGGGAGGCCGGACTGCTGGCGTTGCTGGTGCTGGCGGTGGCGCCACTGGCGTTCATCGCAGCCATCAATCCCAGCCTGAACGCCGCCACGGTTACCGCGGTGATCGTGCTGCTGGTCCCGTCGATGAGCCATGTCAATCCGCTCGATTCCGCGGTCGATCGCGTTCTCGAGGTCACGGTTGGCGCGGTCACCGGGCTATTGGTGTCTTTCTTCGTGCTGCCGTCGCGGGCGCACAATCAGATTCGCGTCAGCGCTGCACGGTCGCTTGAATTGATTGCGGCGGCGCTCTCCGAATTGCTGGCGGGGCTGACGCGCGGGCGCGACAACGACGCCTTGCATCGGATTCAGGACGGCATCGGCGCAGCGCTGGTCGGCCTGAATGCGACCGGCGCGGAAGCTGAGCGCGAGCGCGCGGCGCATCTGTCTTCGGGGCCTGACACCGGCCCGCTGCTGCGGACCGTTTTGCGGCTACGCCACGACGTCGTGATGATCGGGCGGGCGAGCGTGGTGCCGTTGCCGTCCGAACTGCAGGCGCGGCTCGCAGCACCCCTGGCCAAAGTCAGCGATGCGATCGCCACCTATCTGGGCGCCATGGCCGCGGCATTGCGAAGCGGTGTCGGCGCTCCAGCGATCTGGCCAATCCATGAGGCGCTGCACGGCTACGCCGCGGAAATCGCAAGCTTGCGCAGCGAAGGCCTGACGCGTGGCCTGCCCGGCGACGTCGCCGAGCGGTTTTTCGCGTTGGGATTTTCGCTGGAGCAAATGCGGCAAAATCTGAAAGACCTGGAGCGCTGCGTCGCCGAGTGGTCCGAAACGCCGTCGGTGGCGACAACCCCTGCGGAGGACTAGATGACGGTACGCTTTGCCTGAACCGGAAGCCGGTGCGCTACGCCGCAGTAGGCGGTCCGAACCAGGTGGTTAGCGCGTCAGGAAGGCCCAGGGGGTGACGGTCTCCCACCCAGGCGACATGTCCATCGGGCCGGATCAACACGGCAGTAGGAGCGGTGACCGCGCCAAGTGCCGGAAGCTCCCACACGCCGTCGTATTTGGCGTCGATCAGCTGGACCCGATCCGCCCACGGAGTGATGTTGAAGCCGCCTGGCTCACCGAGGTTGAGCAGCACCGGCCGGGCATCGTGGAGCAGGGTGAATACCCGCAGCGGTCCGTTGTCGGTGACCA